>Ga0079225_10002769_pt1 | contig 10174 bp, 10 predicted proteins | sample Poulit2012_FD_76344 | JGI IMG/M metagenome (GOLD analysis project Ga0079225, IMG submission 76344) | Agricultural soil microbial communities from Georgia to study Nitrogen management - Poultry litter 2012 | ecosystem: Environmental > Terrestrial > Soil > Agricultural land | place: USA: Georgia...
CTCTCGATGGGGAGCAACGCGATCTATGTCGCAACCGCCGAGCCGCTGGATGGCGAGATGGCAGAGCGCATTGCCACTCATCAGGCGCGGCGCGGCCCTGAATGGGAGACCGAGAGTGCGCCACTGGCCCTAGTAGATACGCTCCGCGAGACAGATGACGGTCCGCCCCGTCTGGTCGATTGCCTGACGCTCTGGCTGAGCAATCTGATCCATCACGGGCGGGATTGGGAAGCGGAAGCCAGGGCTTTGGCCGAGGCTCTGCCGGGACTCGTCGCACCTGTGGTTTTCGTCACCAATGAAGTCGGTGCCGGGATCGTGCCCGAGAACCGCCTCGCCCGCGCCTTTCGCGATGCGGCGGGGCTCGTAAATCAGGAAATTGCTGCCGCCTGCGACGAACTCTGGCTGGTGGTTGCCGGCTATCCGATAAAGGTGAAACCGAATGAGTACTGCGTTGATCGGCCCTGAGGGCGCGGCCCTGGATTTCATTTCTCTCGATGAGATCGGAGGCTGGGCAGAATCTCTGCCCGGATTCGACCAGAATGCCGCCGATGCCGCCCGAGCGCGGCAGGGAGAGCTGACAAAGCCGCCGGGTTCGCTCGGCCGTCTCGAAGATCTGGCAATCTTCATGGCTGGCTGGCGCGGCCTTGCAAGGCCGGAGATCACATCGGCGCAGGCTCTTGTCTTTGCCGGCAATCACGGGGTCTGTGCGCAGGGCATAAACCCGTTTCCGCAGGAAGTGACCGCGCAGATGGTCGTGAATTTCCAGATGGGGGGTGCAGCAATCAACCAGCTCTGCCGGGTTGCCGGCGCTGATCTGTCGGTGATCGCGCTCGATCTCGACCACCCGACAAGGGACATCACCGAAGCCCCTGCGATGACCGAGGCCGAATGTCTCGACGCGCTCCGCCGGGGTGCGGAAGCGGTGGATCGGGCTGCCGATATCCTGATCCTCGGTGAGATGGGCATCGGCAATTCCACCATTGCCGCCGCGCTCTCGAATGCGGTGTTCGGAGGGACGGCCGCTGATTGGGTCGGGCGTGGCACCGGGCTGGATGCGGCCGGCATTGCGCATAAAGCGCGAGTTGTTGCCCGTGCGGTCGAGCGCCACCCTGCCTGCAAGGGAATGCAGATCCTTGCGGCGCTTGGCGGGCGCGAGCAGGCAGCGATCTGCGGCGCGGTGCTGGCGGCGCGGGTGGCGCGCATTCCGGTGATCCTTGACGGGTTCATCTGCACCGCCGCGACGGCCCCGATCTTTGCCACCGATCGGGAGTTGCTGGCGCATTGTCTTGCCGGTCACGCCAGCGCCGAGCCCGGGCATCGGCAGTTGCTGAGCGCGATGGGAATGCGCCCGATCCTCGATCTCGGCATGGCGCTTGGCGAGGGAACGGGTGCGGCGCTGGCGCTCAATGTCATTCGCGGGGCGCTTGCCTGCCATGACAGAATGGCGACCTTCGCCGAGGCAGGGGTCGCCAGCGCATGAACCGCATTCGGCGGCGTGTTGCGGAGCTGCAGATTGCCCTGATGTTCATGACCCGGCTGCCGCCGGGCCCGATCCGGGGCGAGGTGCCGAGCCTTGCCGATGCACGCTGGGCCTACCCGCTGGCGGGGCTTGTGGTCGGTGGGCTGGCATGGTGCGGGCATGCTCTCGCCCTCGCCGCCGGGCTGCCGCCTTCTGTCGCTGCGGTATCCGCCATTGCCATCATGGCGCTGGCGACGGGCGGGCTGCATTTTGACGGGCTCGCGGATCTAGCCGATGGCATCGGCGGCGGGCGCGACGCCGAGCATCGCCTGCGGATCATGCGCGACAGTCATATCGGCAGCTATGGGGCGCTTGCACTCCTGCTTGTCACGGCCCTGATCGGAGCCTCGATCGCGAGTTTTCCGCCAGGCCGAGCCATGGCAGGGGCGTTCCTGTTTTCAGCGGTGACCAGCCGCCTCGCCATGCTTGCTGTCCTGGAATGGCTGCCACCGGTGCGGGCTGACGGGCTTGGCAGGGATGCAAGCGGTCACAACCCTTGTGTCCTGCTACCCGGGCTTGGCATCTGCGCCGGGACGGCATGGCTGGCCGGATCCGGGTCCGTTCCTGCTCTGCTGAGCGCTGCGGTAACGGTATTTGCCATCGCCCATCTGGCACGAAAAAGGATCGGCGGACAGACCGGCGACGTATTGGGAGCAATCCAGCTAGCAACCGAAGCGGCCTGTTGGCTGACACTCGCAACCCGTAGCTGATTTACGAAATTACGCGCATCATGTTTTGGATGTTCGACCGCTTTAGGGGGAGATCAAAGCGTGGCTAATGTACCGACTGTGCCCGCTGATCAGAAACGTCACCGGTCAGCCCCCGTGCGGTGACAAACTTCAGTGTTCTGCTAGAGCCGAATAGAAAGAGAGTATTAGCCAGCTCTCTCCTCCAGACCGGGTTCGAGGCTTTCATGCGGAAAGTCATAGGACATATAGGCCGCGAGGCAGATATCCGCCCAAGGGAAGAATTTACCCGTGTCGACGACGGGGAATTGCCCGTTCTTCAGCTCGATGTCCGTCTCCCATGCCTCCATCAGATGGGCCGCGATCTTCTTCGCCTTGGTGGCGATCTTCTCGACCGAGCGGATAATGGCAGAACCGCCGACCGCCGGCGAGTGCGACCCATAATGCCCGCGCCAAAGGGCACCTTGCCTGTGTCGCCATGGACAATATCGATTTGGGACTCCTCGCACCAGATCATCTCGGCGACGACCTGCGCAAAAATCGTCTCGCACCCCTGTCCATGGGAATGCAAGCCGGTAAAGACCGAGATGCTGCCTGTCGGGTTCACCCTGACGGTGGCCGCTTCGTAAAGCCAGCTCGGCGCGGGCCGCGAGCGCGCCGACCAGTGATGAGAGCGCAATCCCGCAGGCCTCGATTAAACGCAAGCGCAGCCCCCGTAGCCGCCGCGCGGCGTATCACTCGCTGGCGGTCAGAGACAATCCTCGTCCTGGGCCTGCTCGGCAGCCGTTTTGCCGCCCTCGCTCTGGGCCTGGGCGTCCTCGGCCGAGGTGGCCAGTGCGGGGTCGGTGTCGAGCGGCTCCGTCGAGCCGTCCTTCGCGATCTGGCCTTCGCCTTCGCCTTTGCCTTCGGCGGATGGCGTGGTGGTCTCTGCGGTGTCACTGCCCGTCTGCGGTGTAGCCGGCGCCGCCAGTGGCGCAGTCGAGCCGTCCTTGGCGATCCCATCGCCGAGTGCTGCAGTCTCGCCGACACAATCGGCCGCGACCGTGCCCGCAGCCAGCGTAAAACAGGCGGCAGCAGCGAGCATAAACTGGTGTTTCATGCCTTGGTCCTTTCCTGGGTGTCTGCAACGAGAAACCCGCGAATCTTGCGCCAGTTCCATGTCGAGCAGGCGCCGGGTACTCGCAGACGATCACGCAAATGGCGGCACGGCCGATTTTGAGCCGCCATTCAAAGCGTGGTCTGCCGCCCGTCGCCGGTTTCCTGAAAATCCGGCGATCCCCCCACCTCCCCGGGATCTTCGTTGAAGAGGGCCTTGCCGACTGGAATTCACGACCTTGTGGAAACCCAGCTCACGACCTGCGCCTCCGGATTTAAGTGCCACCCACCCTCTGAATAATTCGAAATCCGGATGCCTCATCAAGCGCAGACCACTTCCTGACAGATCGTGCTTGTCATCGGTCAACGGAATCACTGCGCCTGCTTTGCACCGCGTGCACAATTTTGGCTGGCATTGGAACACGAGACACTCACGACAGTTGAAATTTCCAGCCGAGGAGATGCGTTGATGATCATAGATGCACATCTGCACACATCGGGGCGGGAAGACACCGAAGGTGTGCTGCGTGCGCTTGATGAGGCTGGTGTGGATATGGCTGTGCTCCTGGCGCCATTCCTTACCGAGCCTTATTCGCTCGGCGACCGGGACTCGCTTCGCGAGGGGAACCGCCATCTCTCGCGGCTGGTTGCCGGGCACACCGACCGGCTGCTGGGCTTTGCAGTCGTCAATCCGCTCCACGACGAGGCCGCGAGCGATCTCGAGGCGGCGGCAGAGCTGCCCGGTATCTGTGGGCTGAAGATGGTGCCGACGGGCTGGTATCCTTACGATGATTGCGCGCACCGCGTCTATGAAGTGGCCGCGCAACTGGAATTCCCGATCCTCTTTCACAGCGGCATCTTCATCGATGGGCGTTCCGGCCGGTTCTGCCGGCCGAGCTTTTACGAGGCGGTGCGCGATCATCCGGGGCTGCGGGTCACCCTGGCCCATCTGGGCTGGCCCTGGTGTGACGAGGCCAATGCCGTCGGCCTGATCGACCGCATCAACGGAGTGGATCCCGCCGAGAGCCAGTTTCGCTTCGACATCTCCTTCGGGCCGCCCCCGGCCTATCGCGAATCCGTGCTTCGCCTCGCATTCGAGATTCTGGGCGCGCAGCTGATGCAGTTCGGCAGTGATCGTTTCCTGCCTTGCTCAGGTGCGGAGATCCGCTCGGCCATCGACGAAGTGAATGAGTTGCTGGACCGGCTCGACATCGCATCCGGGGACCGCAGGGAACTGATGTCAGGCACCGCAGCCAGATGGTTGCGCCTTCCGCCGGGAGACGCATGACGATGTCCGATCCAAACCCCCTGATGGCGATCGAGCAGAAACATCGCGCAAATGGCAGGATCCATGTTCTCGAGGTGCTGGGGAATGCAATCGTCGGTGGCATGGAGAACCATGTCGCGAACCTGATCGGGCATCTTCCCGAGAATGAGTTCTCCGTCAGCGTATTGTGCCCATATGAAAGCGCCTATACGCGCAGCCTGCGGGAAAAGGGCTGTGCCGTCTATGTAGCGCCCCTGCGCGATGATCCGCCCTGGCGGTCGATCGAGATGATCGCGGCGCTGGTCGAGAGCGGCCGCATCGATCTGATCCATGCCCATCTGATGAACGCCCATACAGTGGCGGCACTCGCCGGCGCGCTGACCGATACGCCGACAGTGGCAACTCTGCACGGCATGAGCCTGCAGCCGCAGGAGATCAGCGTCGCCCGCCTCACCGGCAATGACATGATCATGGTGTGTCGAGAGGCGTGGTCGCAGGCGCTTGCGGTTGGCCTCTCGCCCGAGAAACTGACCCTCATTCCGAACGGCGTTGACCTTGGGCGTTTCGGACCGGGCTGCGCACCCAGAAATCTCCTGCGCGACGCCATCTCGGTCCGCGACGAAGATTTTCTTGTCGGCTTTGTCGGCCGGCTTGCCTGGGAGAAGGGTGCAGACAAATTCATCAAGGCCGCCGAAGCTGTCCTGCGGCAATTGCCTCATGTGCACTTCGTTCTGGTCGGCACGGGACCGCAGGAAAAGGAGCTTGCCCGAGCCATCGAGCGCGCGAACATAGGAGCGAACGTACATATGGCCGGGTTGTGGAGCGATTCCGCGCAGGTCTACCCGGCACTCGACCTGATGCTCCATACCTCGCGGGCCGATGCCATGCCGCTGGTGCTTCTGGAGGCGATGGCGTGCGGCGTTCCGGTCATGGCCATTGGCGTCGGAGGCGTTCCCGAACTCGTCGAGACTGGAGAAACGGGCATATTGATCGGCACAAATGAATGGCCGGGGATTGTCAGCGAGTATCCGGGCGATTGGGAAGGCGTGGCCGAGGCAGCCATCGCGCTCATTCGCCAGCCGGAATGTTTGAAAGCAATGTCGGCAGCGAGCCTTCGTCGCGCCGCCGAACATTACGACATAAACGCTTCTGCCGCCCTGACTGCCGCCCTTTTCCGAAAGCTCGTGGAGACCGCGGGGGCCGCGCGCCTGCGTGTCCGGCGGGAAAAGAAGCTGCAGAAAATACCGTGAGCCCGACGCGGCGCCGGGTTCACCTTCGCGTCCCATCTCAGATGTTTGATCGATTCCTGAGCGCCTTCCGCCGGTGGGGTAAAACGACAGGCGTGTAAACGGTTTTGGGCCAGCAATCATCCTTCAGGATCGCAACTATTCCAGCAATAAAGCGTTGCCTATCAAGACATTGCAGCTCCTTTGAAGAGGGGGCAGCGATAGATGATGCGGCGCCGCTATGGACGCTGAGACTGCTGGTTTCCGGAGCCCTGGCTGCGCCCGGATATCGGCAAGAAGGTATCGCGGCGGCGACTGTGAGTGATCCGTCACGCAGGTGGAACAGCGAATCTGACGGATGAGTTCAGTAGAGAGGAGTAACGGCATGACAAACAGGCAGGACCGCCTTGCCCAATGGCTGCGTGATGCGCACGCGATGGAAGAACAGGCCGAGACGATGCTGAATGCGCAGGCATCGCGTCTCGAGAATTATCCGGAGCTGCGGCAGAGGATCGAACAGCATATCCGCGAGACCGAGAGTCAGGCCGAACGCATCCAGCAATGCATCGAGCGCCTCGGTTCGAGCGGGTCGGCCATGAAGGACGCGGGCGCCAAGATGATGGCCTTCATGCAGGGTCTGGGCGGCATGTTTGCGGGCGACGAGGTAGTGAAGGGCGCAATGGCCGGTTACGCCTTCGAGCACCTGGAGATCAGCGCCTATACGGCCCTCATTGCTGCTGCTGAAGAAGCTGGCGAGCAGCAGATTGCAGCAGTCTGCCGGGAGATCCTGCGAGAAGAAGAGCAGATGGCCGATTGGCTGAAACAGCACCTGCCAAATGTCACGCGCGAGTTCCTTGCCCGGGAAGAAACAGGAGGGCCGGCAAAAAGGTAAGCTGCCTCCGATAGCCGTTCAGCGATAATTCTGCCGATGACTACCTGAAGCCTGTCCGGCAGGAGGCGCTGTCTTGATAATCGGCTGACGGAAGAATGGCAGCAGCGATGTCTCGGAGTTGCGGGATCAGGAACCTGATGAGGTGTTCCGGTTCTCGGTGGCAACAGCAGGGCCCGGCAGAGGCTGGGCTCCGCAAAGTCTTGAATTGCGGAAAGCAAGTTCCGCCATGATCCGGCGAGGATGGACATAGTTGCAGGCCAGAAGTGATGCTGGAAACGGAACTGTTCGGGAGTTCCTGACAGGGCTTGGACGAGCTTTTGCCGGCGCCCTCATCTTCTCGCTCCCCATGCTCATGACCATGGAGATGTGGTGGCTTGGCTTCTATATGAGCCCGCTCCGGCTCGCCCTTCTCCTGATCGTCATGCTTCCCCTGCTTGTGGGGCTTTCCCGCATAGGCGGGATACGTCGAACCGTCCATTTGTCCGATGATATCGCCGATGCGCTCGTGGCCATCGCGGTGGCCTTTCTGTCAGCCGCTGTCACGCTCTGGTTTTTCGGCCTGCTCACGCCTGACATGCCGCTTCGCGAGATCATCGGAAAGATTACCATCCAGGTCATACCCGGCAGCATCGGCGCCATGCTGGCGCAGAACCAGCTTGGCGGCGGCGAATCGGATGATGAGGCTGCGGAGCAGAGCTATTGGGGCGAGCTTTTCCTGATGGTCGTCGGTGCGCTTTTCCTGTCATTCAATGCCGCGCCGACCGAGGAGATGGTGCTCATCGCCTATAAGATGACGGTCTGGAAAAATGTCGGCCTGGCGGTCCTTTCTCTCATCCTGATGCACTTCATCGTCTATGCTGCGGGCTTTGCAGGTGCCGAGCGTACGCATCCGACGGCGTCCTTTCTGAATATCTTCGCCCGGTTTTCTGTTGCGGGATATGCAGCGGTCCTCCTCGTGAATCTTTATATCCTCTGGACATTCGGTCGGACGGATGGGGCGGGATTGCCACAGATCATTTCGGCCGTCGTCGTGCTGAGTTTCCCCGGCGCCATTGGCGCCGCCGCTGCACGGCTGATCCTCTGATGGCGGAGGAAGGAAAAGATGCGGGGCAGGCGAGTGCCACCTCCGTCTTGGAATGGGTTGTCGCGGGAATTGGCGCGGCGATCATCGCGTCCGCAACCGCCTATATGCTCTGGTACGGGCTGACGCACCCTTACGCGCCGCCAGCGCTCCGGGTCGAGACGACAGCGATCGAGCCGGCCCCGGAAGGTTTTCTGGTCGTGTTGAAAATCCGGAATGAAGGCGGCTCCACCGCTGCATCGGTGCATGTCGGGGGAGAGCTTGTCGATAATGGGCAGGTGATCGAGCAGAGCGAGACGGTTCTCGACTATGTTCCCGAAAATTCCGAAAGCGTGGCCTTCCTTCAGTTTGCGCGGGATCCTCAGGCGTTTTCCTTACGCTTGCGCATCAAGGGGATGACGGAACCATAGCCTTATGGAGATCCAGTTCTCTCATCGACGACAAAGGACCGTCACGAGCGACCGGGCAAATCCGGGTCCTCAACGGCCAAGAGGACATTCTTCGGATCATTGTCGGCCGAAATCTGGAAGTAGGCTTCTCCCGTATTATGCCGGCCCCGAAGATCGTCGTGGCCACGGGCGCACATGCGAAATGTCTCGTCGCGGTGCTCCCGAGCGATCGGCCTTTGAAAGCAAATCGGGAACGTCTCCTCTTTGGGAACCATTCCTCAGAAGAAGCTCCTGAGAAACAAGAATCTCTCGGGTCACTTTCGAGAATTGCTGCCGCACGCATCCGGGAGAACGCCTCGAGACCGGGCGAGGCCACAGGCTATCTGGAGACGCGACCATGTCCGATCTGCAGCTATGGGGTGGGTGTGAATACACTCTGAACCGGGTCGGCGATCACTACTTTGATCAGACGATCCGCTCCGGGCATCATGATCGCTTCACCGATATTGTGCTTTTTGCGGAACTCCAGCTGAAGGCGCTCCGCTATCCCGTATTGTGGGAGCGCGTATCTCCCGACTGTCCCCAGAAGGCTGATTTCGCCTGGAGCGACAAGCAGCTGGCCGAACTCCAGCGCCTCGGAATCCGTCCGATCATCGGCCTTGTTCATCATGGTAGCGGCCCAGCCTATACAAGCCTGTTGGCCGATGACTTCGCATCGGGGCTCGCCGCCCATGCGCGCGCCGTTGCCGAGCGCTATCCTTGGGTCGAGGACTGGACACCCGTCAACGAACCCCTGACGACGGCACGCTTCTCCTGCCTCTATGGTCACTGGTACCCGCACAGGCGCGATGAGGATGCCTGCTGGCTGGCGCTCTTCAACCAGATCGACGCGATCCGGGCCGCCATGCGTGAAATCCGCCTGATCAACCCGGCGGCGCGATTGATCCAGACCGAGGATCTGGGATTCTGTCATGCGATCCCTGAATTGGCCGCCGAGGCTGCTTTCGAGAATGATCGCCGCTGGCTGAGCTGGGATCTGCTCTGCGGCCATGTGTTGCCGGACCATCCTTTATGGAGCCGCCTGGCTGCTCGCGGCTTCGGGGATCGTCTGCGGGCAATTGTGGATGATCCCTGTCCGCCGGATATTATCGGCATCAATCATTATCTGACCAGCGAGCGTTTTCTCGATGACCAGATCGCGCGTTATCCGGGCGTCGGACCGTCGGCCGAGAGCGGCGGGTGTTTCGCCAATGTCGAGGCGGTGCGGGCTGCTCCGGGCGCATTGCTCGGCATCGAGAGGCTGCTCGAGCAGACATGGCATCGCTATGGTCGGGCCATCGCGATAACGGAGTGCCATAATGGCTGCACGCGCGAGGAGCAGATGCGCTGGTTCCTGCAGACATGGCGCGCGGCCGAACGCGCCCGGGCGCGCGGCATCAAGGTCGAGGCAGTTACCGCCTGGTCATTGCTTGGCGCTTTCGACTGGGATCGCCTGGTCACGGTCGATGCCGGCCATTACGAGTGTGGCATCTATGATCTGCGGAGCGGCGTCCCGCGTCCGACCGCGATGGTCCCGCTTCTGCGTGCGCTTGCCACCGGGGCAGAGCTGCCGCACCCCGATCTCCTGGAAATGCCGGGTTGGTGGGAGCGCGAGGTCAGATTCTGGCCGGGCCTCTCATCAGAGCCGGCCTCGTCGAATTCGGCGATCAAGCTGCCGCCGGTCGGCTGCACCAGCCGGGGGCCGGCAGAGGATTCTGCCCCCCAGCTGATCCTCATCACCGGGAAAAGCGGCACTCTGGGGCAGATGTTCGCGCGCCGCTGCAAATTGCGTGGCCTTCCCTACCTGCTCACGGATCGCCAGATGCTTGCAATCGACGATCCATCCTTGGTTGCGGAAGCGCTGGATCGCTTCCGACCTGCCGCTGTCGTCAATACTGCCGGTCTCGTGGATATCGAACGGGCCGAAGCCGATCCGGCTACGTGCTTTGCCGCGAATACCGGGGGAGCGGTCAATCTCGC
>Ga0079225_10002770_pt1 | contig 10173 bp, 7 predicted proteins | sample Poulit2012_FD_76344 | JGI IMG/M metagenome (GOLD analysis project Ga0079225, IMG submission 76344) | Agricultural soil microbial communities from Georgia to study Nitrogen management - Poultry litter 2012 | ecosystem: Environmental > Terrestrial > Soil > Agricultural land | place: USA: Georgia...
CGTTTAAAGCACCTTCATGCGCCGGCATTTCACCAGCAACATCATAATATAATAAAGCATTTTCCTCATTTGTTAAAAACTCCATTAAATCCTCAGACCATTCCTTGTTTTCGGAATAATAAGAAACCATATAAGATTTTACTCCTACAAATGAATTCGGAGTCTCACCATTATCAAGTTCCGGCAATGTAACTGCGCCTAAATCATCTCCGAGTCCTTCTGAAAACTCACGCGCCATCCATGGGCCAGTAATGATAGTTGATACTTTACCTTCTTTAAATAAACCATTCATTATATCTTCCGTTAAATCGGTAGGCATATAATCATTCTCATACCATGATTGAATGAGTTCTCCACCTTCAATAGCACCTTCATTATCTAAGCCAATGTCATCAATATCATAATTTCCATCATTATTTTCAAATACGTATGATCCAAATCCTGCAAAAAATGGATATACATAATAGAAATTATCCGATTCCATTAAAAATCCGAATTCATCTTTACTCGCATCTGTATTTTCTTCAGCTATATCCATTACCTCTTCCATTGTTTCTGGAGCCTCATCAACTAAGGACTTATTATAATACATTGTGTATGTTTCAGTTACTGCCGGATATCCCCAGTCGTCATCATCATACATAACCGCATCAAGTGCTGTGTCTGTATACTCATCTTTATTGGAAATGTTCACTGGATCGATAAGTCCACGAGTAACAAGATCTCCTATTCGATCATGAGGTTGGAAAATGATATCAGGACCATGACCTGCAGGACCTTCCACATCTAGTTTTTCTATTTGATCGAGCATATCGACAGGCGTTAACTCTACTTCAATTCCTGTTTCATCCGTATATTTGTCTGTAATTTCCTCAACTGCTTGTTCTTGTTTATCTTCAGCATTTACCCACAATTTCAATTTCTCCGGCTTTTCAGGCATTTCACCATTATCATTTTCATCAACGTTTTCGGAAGAAGCTTGATCATCAGGTCCACAAGCTACAAGCAATCCAACGGTTATGAACAACATCGTAAATAAGCCAATCCACTTTTTCATTAATATAATCCCCCTGCTTTATATTTTTTAGACTTTGGATCTCAAAGAAAATGTTCGACCAATAACCTGAGTAAAAAAAAGTTAATAATTCACCTATCACTTATAGCCATCAAATGACTATAAAGCAAAAACTCAAAAACTATGAAAACGTTTGCGCAAACTTTAAATTTTATTATACATGTTTATTTTAAAATTACAAGAGCTTATTTTTTTAATACAAATATTTAAATACCAATACATATAGCGCTTACATATTTTACAAACTTATGTTAAGATGCAAGAACATGAAATAGTTATTATTATTAAAAAGCTTTCATAAGCTTACATAACTGCGCAATCGTTTTCAAGAAAAGGAGTGTTGAAATGTTAAAAGAAGCAATTTATCACCGTCCAAAGGATAATTATGCCTACGCTTATAGTGAACACATTTTGCATATTCGTCTACGTACTAAAAAAGGAGATGCATCGCAAGTTCATGTAATAAGTGGCGATCCATATGATTGGTCAAATAACAAATGGCAAATAACGCGAAAAGTTATGAAGTTAGAAAGATCCGATTCATTATTTGATTATTGGATTATATCCGTTGAACCGGCATTTAAACGTTTACGTTATGCATTTGAAATCATAGGTGATATGGAAACTTTAATTTATACTGAAAAAGGTTTTTTTAAAGAACCGCCACTTGACGATACGAGATACTACTTTTGCTTTCCATTTTTGAATAAAATAGATGTTCTTCAAGTCCCTTATTGGGTTCAAAACACGGTATGGTATCAGATATTTCCGGAGCGTTTTGAAAATGGGAATCTTACTAACGATCCAAAGGGAACACTTAAATGGGGGAGTGAGGAACCAACACCAAATAACTTTTTTGGTGGGGATTTACAAGGCATTATTGACCGTCTCGACCATCTCATAGACCTAGGTATCAACGGAATTTATCTTACACCTATTTTCAAAGCATATTCCAATCATAAATATGACACGATTGACTATATGAAATTAGATCCACAATTTGGAGATGAGCAGACCTTAAGGAAACTAGTCAACATCTGCCATGCAAACGGCGTTCGGGTAATGCTTGACGCTGTGTTCAATCACAGTGGTTATTATTTCCCTCCTTTTCAGGACGTCCTTGAAAATGGGGAAAATTCCAAGTACAAAAACTGGTATCATATCCGTGACTTTCCTCTATCGACCAATTCTGGGCCAAATTATGAAACATTCGCTTTTACAAAGAATATGCCAAAACTAAATACTGAACATCCCGAAGTGAAGGCATATTTACTAGATGTTGCTATTTATTGGATAAAAGAGTTCAATATTGATGGTTGGCGTTTAGATGTTGCTAACGAAGTTGATCATCAATTTTGGCGGGAATTTAGAACCGTAGTCAAATCAATTAAACCAGATGTCTATATTTTGGGTGAAATATGGCATGACTCTATGCCTTGGTTACAGGGTAATCAATTTGATGCTGTCATGAACTATCCTTTCACCGATAATGCAATTCAATTTTTTGCTCAAAACCAGATAAAAGCTAGTGCATTTGCCAATTCTCTAAATAACTTATTAGCGATGTATCCCGTTAACATTAATGAAGTTGCATTCAATTTATTAGGCAGTCATGATACAACTCGAATTCTCACTCAGGCTGAGGGAAATATAAAGCGCTTAAAATTACTTTATTTATTTCAATTCACCTTTGTTGGCTCTCCATGTATATACTACGGGGACGAAATTGGTATGACTGGTGGAAATGATCCTGGCTGTCGTGCCTGTATGATTTGGGATGAGGAAAAGCAAAACATTGATCTATTACATTATGTAAAATCATTGATTCAATTCCGAAAAAACAATGCTGTTTTGGGAAGCAAAGAAAATAACGGAGATTTTCACTTTTTACAAGCGAATGATACTAACCAAACCATTGTTTATAAACGTTCAAATAATAAAGCAACGCTTATTATAGCTATTAACAATAGTTCGAAAAAAACTAAAATAGATATACCAGAACTTAAATTTGGCGCGAAAGAGATATTTTTAACTGGAGCCAATTCTGAATATACGTTTAAAAACGATGAAACTTTGACATCCATTGCTTTGAATGAATATGGATTCCGTATATTTGAGCCTGATCATTAATACAGGATGCAAAGAAAAAAGGATATTTAGAAATTGAATGTTATCTACTCGATTGCATTAAAAGCATGTTTTCGATTAAATTTAATTTTATTTAAAAACAGTGTAGCCTAGTAAGTTTCCTGATACATAAGCTACACTGTTTTTTATTATTTTAACTGCATATCTGTGATACATGTTTTGTCTCCATCGAATGTGGAGATTTCAGAGGTTGTTTCTTTCCCGTCCTGAATAATGGTTACATCATATGTGTCTTCTTTAGGAAGCCAAATATCAACAAAGCCATTCGCTTCTGTTTGCTTCGTTTCGTCTAGTATGACATCTCCAGATGAATTTTCAATGTGAATGTCAAAATCTTCGTTTACCATTTCTCCTTGGCAACCGGTTAAACTGTGAATCGTACATTCATGTGTTTCATTTACGAATGGTGCAATGGAAACAAAAAACTCATCTTCAGGGAGATCATAAGTAGTTTCCTCTTCATTTTCGTCGGTAACAATCAACTCAGATGAAGTAATCGACGCAGATGCCGCTTCCGCTTCTCCCATTGTATAATCTTGAACTAGTTGTTTGATGTCAGCAGCACTAGTTATGTCCGCCCCATTATCTTCATTACTACATGCCCCTAGTAAAAGAAAAGCAAAAACTAAAAGTGCCAGCATTTTTAATTTCATTTCATTCATCCTCCACTTAACCTTTTTGCATATAATAGGTAGTTCATCTTTTATTATATATCATTTAACGACGAGAACGATGTCAATAATATGACATTTCAAGCAATAATATCATCTAACGTGAATATGAGTTGTCGCTTTCATTATAAACACATTTTCACCCGTTTAAAACATGTAGTAAGTGAGGTATAATATGATTATTGTCGCAAAATGAAAAAGACCGTTCTATGCAGCAACATGGAACGGCCTTAAGTGTAATAGCCCGTTGAAGGACAGCTCTCATTAGATAGTATCTATTGACTACCCTAAATGTTTACTGAGGCTGATTATAGGGTGGTTACTTTTGACCTGTTAATGACAGAATCGCGATAATGAGACTCCCAAATGAAATCATGAGAATCAGACTTTGAAATACTGTCATTGACATCACCGCCTTTCTTCAAAAGGGGTAAGCCAACCCTATTAAGGCCTTATCACACTTATTATTAGTATGGGATGTATAGGAAAGCTATAAACTAACCATCGAATATTTATAATAAAACAATTTGTACAATCATCGTAAATCCGTTCATAAAACAATCCCCCTCTTCATTGAGAAGAAGGTTCTTTCTACTATCTTAAAATAACCACAATCCAATAAACTTAACTGTTCTGCAAACAGAAAAATTCTATGCCATCATCTCAACAAAATTTCAAATAAAAAATTGCCGATGAACAAGAATTAACATCAATCGACAATTTCATAAATCAGCTTCGATTATCAGGTTTTTGTGGAATAAAGTTAAAGATTTCTGGAGACCTAACACTTGCTACTAAACGTTCCAACCATCGATAGTATACTTTAGATTCTTCTATTTGATGATAAATTTCCCGAGCTTCTTGCAACATTTCTTCGGAAACATCTTCATCTTCAAAAATTTGATCCAGTTCAAACTCGGCCTCTTGTATCGCCATTAAATTCATTTTTGCCTCTCGATCCCACATATGGCAAAAATAGGAAGTAAACGTATTAAAATAATTTTTTTCTGCTACGTATGTATGTTTTCTGGAACCGCGTTGGAACTTTTTCTTTACCATATCGATTTCTTGCAATTTTCGGACGCTTGTACTCATACTGGGCTTACTCATCCCTAATTCTTCCCGCATTTCATCAAGGTTCATCTGATCTTCAAATTGCATTGTTGCATACAACCTACCTGCAGCTGGAGTCACCGCATATAAATCCATTGTTTCAGCAATCGCATCAATTACATGTTCTTTGGCATCTTCTATTTTTTTCTGGGCTAATGTATCTTTTTCATTCAATTGATCACCTCATTACGTCATAATACCTGTTACTAATAGGTTAGCATATTTCTAACAAATTGTAATGGAGAAATATTTTAGTATATTGAATGTTTTACAACAAAGTGTTACATGACCTGCAATAGCAATCATATAACACTTCATTGTTTTATACTTCTACAGGTACTTTTATACCCATCTTCTGTAATATTTCATCCCAAACTTTGATTTTAGGTTGTTTTTTACCAAAATAAATCGGATTCGTAAAACCGTATAAACGGCCATCAGGATAACGAATATCAACCCGAACCCAATGATACGTACTTTCATTAAAATCAAATGAATAGGAATCAGATTTTGTTTTAGATGTTTTTACCTTTTCTCCATCCACTATCCATTCTATATAAATGTTATCATCTGTATCCACTTCGGCGAAGACTTTCCCTTCACAAAGATTACTTGTCTCGCCTGGTAAGCATTCACCATCTGTAATACTGATGAATCCTCCTCTGGATACAGTGACATACCCTTTTCGGACACTGTTCATCAAGTTCGAAGCAGTGAGTTCATCACAATATACATATGTTCCTGGGTCCCCTATTAATGAAGGTTCACTACTTCCATCATAATGGTCATCGGGGCGTAAATGTGAGTCCGAGCCACCAATTCCAGTAATTTTATATCCATCATTTAATAATAGATTCCAAGCAGTAAGTGCATGTTCAATCGCTTCTAAATTGTCTGGATATGTTGGGTCATTAATAATTTCAATCGTATCAATATTGTCCATATTTGTATCTCGGTAAATCCAGGGACATCCTTTTAAAAACGGATGGTTAATCGATACAATTGCATCTCCATAATCTTGTGCAATAATTTCATTTGTGCCTTTTTCATCATACATATCTCTAATACGATTTTTGACGAATGGAGAGGTATTCAGATTAATAATATTAAAATGTCCAAGAGTTGATGTAACCTCTGTCCCTGGTATTACAAGTATATTGGATGAATCATACCAGGAGGTTGGAATAATATTATGATCCGTTGCTACGAAGAAATCCAAAGATTGTTTATTAGCCATTTCAATATTTTCTTCTCTTGTCATTTCTCCATCTGAATAAATGGTATGAGTATGAAAATCACCTTTATACCACTTTTTCTCCTGTTGGAAAACTTGATGACTATCGAAACCCTCTAACGACAACCTTGTGTCTTGTTTCTTTTGCCATAATAACGCATCAGGTTTTGCTTCGTTTTTCTCAAAGCTGTTAGATTGAACCTTCATATGACACCATTCTTCATTTGCTGCCATTGGTTCTCTCTTTAATATTGTCAGGTTCACCATCCAATTTCCTGGTTGGATGGTGCCTGAATTAGTATATGGACTGCTATATTCAGCTTGTTCATGAATCAAAAGAGATCCTGACGCACCAGCACGTAATAACTGGCCGCGCAAATTCCCTTCCGTATCATAAATCATACAAGTTAACCATATAGGTTGATTCACTTGAATATCAAGATGTAACGATTTAGTGCCTTCAAGCACTGTAACATCAAATTCTCTATCTATATATTGGCTAGACTGTTCACTTGTTACATTTTCATCGAGTAATGTTTCAGTCATACGCCTTTCACCTCGAACTGATTAATCATTATTGTATTCATCAAGTGCTTTTTGTCCCGCTTCTTGTGCTTCTTCCAATGCTTTTTCAGCAGGAACGTTTTCGATTTCTACTTTATCTGCAGCAATTGATAAAGCATCCATAATTTTTCCACCTGTAGGGTCAACAAATTCTGGTGTTGCATCTAAAGCTTGTTCGTAAGGTACGTTAGCATATGGGTTTTCTTCTACAAAATCAGCATAGTCTTCTTCCTCAGTTGTAGATTCTCTAACAGGCACATAACCAATTGCTTTAGACCAGTCAGCATTCACTTCACTGCTTGTAAAGTAACTCATCCACTCATATGCTGCCTCTTTTTCTTCATCACTGATTCCTTTAGGTATGGATAAATACAATCCATTTACACGAGGTTTACCTTCATTACCATTTAAGCCTGGCTGTGGAAGGGAATCAATTTTGTCAAAGTCCAAGTCACCTTTATCACCAGATGATCCTGTATAACCAGCAGCGGAACCATTCATTACTTGGTCAATTGTTTTATACCAATACTCCCATCCTTGTCCACCGGAGTTAATTTTCATTGTTTTTTCCTCATGTACTTGCTCACGAATAAATTCCCAAGCGTCAATCCATTCTGGTTCGTCAATCATCAATTCAGTTTCATCTTCATTCAAAATAGAACCACCATTACTCAAAGCAAGATCGATTAAATTATCCTCATCCCACATTGGTAAGTGTCCATAATCTACTTCTCCACTATCTTGCAATTCTTTTGAAGCATCAGCAAGGTTTTCCCAAGTTTCATAAGCCTCTTCTGGGTCAACACCTACTTCATCAAAAATATCTTTACGATAATACATTACTTGGGTTGTTCCATACCCTGGAAGTGCATATAATGAATCATCGATATAACCTGGGTCAAGCAACACATCTAGAAAATCATCTTCATCATAAATATCATCGTTTGCTACAAAATCATCAATTGGCTCTAAAGCATCTTTACTTGCTAAGTCAGTGAGAGGTGTAATTTCTGATAGAAAAACACCCGGTGCTGTATCAGATGCAATAGCTGCTTGAAGTTTTTCATACGTCTCATCATAGTCTGCTTGAGGAACTGCAGTAACTTCAATATCCTCATGTTCCTCATTAAAGTCACTGATTAATTCTTTCATCTTCTCATCAGCTTCACTACCTAAACCATACCAAAACTCAATTTCTACTTTCCCATCTCCACTTGCATTTGATTCCGAGTCATCCACGGAACATGCAGCTAGAACTAAACCAATAACTAGTAAAAAACTAAAATGCTTTAAATACTTTTTCATACTCATTTTCCCCCTATATTTTTTAAATTTATAATTATCCTTTAATTCCCGTGTCCCCTATACCTTTAATGAACCATTTATGTAAGATGACAAACAGGATTAATAAAGGAATAACTGATAATACGTTGGCACTCATAATAAGTGGCCATTTGTCCGCAAATGATCCTTGCGAGGTAAAGAACTTATTCAACCCGACAGTAATCAGGTAATTTTCTTCACTCTTCACAATTAGTGAAGGCCATAAATAGTTGTTGTACATTTTGACAAAACTGATCAAACTAACAACAAATATAGTTGATTTACTCATTGGAATCATAATTTTCCAAAGGATGGTGAAATCACCAGCTCCATAGGCTCTAGCTGCCTCTATCGTATCTTTAGGTACTTGCATAAATGCCTGACGAAGCAAGAATATTGTAAACACATTCGCAATATTGGAGATGATTACCCCTGAAAGTGTGTCCAATAGCCCCATCTTCGCGATTATTGTATAACTCGGAACATAAGTTGCCTCTGGAGGAAGCATATAAGTAACTAAAATTAAGTTAAATACCAATGCCCGACCCTTAAACTCCATTTGTGTCAACGCATAAGCAATCATACAAGATAAAACAAATTGAAAGATAACGATGACAAATGCAGTGAAAGTACTATTAAAAATATATAGTCCAAATGGTGCTAATTCCAATGCTTCTTTAAAGTTAGCCCATTGTGCTACCTCAGGAAACCACTTAAGCGGAATAGCAAAAATTTCTTCTGGTGATTTCAATGCACTTAGTAACATCCAAATTAAAGGGAATACCATCAAGACACTTAGGACAATCAAAAACACATAATAACCAATACTTTTACTCTTGGTTTTTAAATTCTTTTGCATGACGTTATCCCCCCTTTAATAATGAACCCAGCGTTTGGATGCATAGAACATCGTTAACGCTAAGATACCTGTGATTACAACGATAATAGTTGATATGGCCGTTGCTTGTCCCATATTAAATTGCTCAAATGCCATCTGATAATACATATATAACAGTGTTCTTGTACTTCCAGAAGGCCCACCTTGTGTCATGACTTGAATTTGGTCATACGCCTGAATAGATTCAATCGCTAGCATAATCGACAAAAACAATGTTGTCGGAGAAACTAATGGAATAACAATCGTACGCATTCTTTGCCACCATGAAGATCCTTCAATACTACTAACTTCATATAAATCTTGAGGAATCTTTTGCAGTGCATCCGAATAGAATAACATCGCCCAGCCAGAGTTTTTCCATACTGTAACAATAATAATAGACCATAAAGCACTATCAGAACTGTGCAACCAATCCGGTTGTGGCAAGTGGAACCATCCTAATATCTGGTTCAACAAACCAACATCTGGTTCATATATCCAAGCCCATACGATAGACATTGCAACCATTGGCGTAATCCAAGGCGAGAACATCATTGACCTGAAAAAAGTTATCCCTTTTAGCCCTTCTCTTAACAAAATAGCTAGTAGCAAACCAATTAAGATAGTTGGAATAACCGTAAAGAAACCAAATATAATGGTATTTTTAAGCGCTTGATAAAAATCAGCACTCGTAAAAGCATTCGTATAGTTATCTGCTCCAACGTAATTAAATGAAGGACTAATATAATCCCAGTCCGTTAGACTTAACCATAGTGATATAATCATTGGTAAAAACCAAAAAACAAACAGAGGAATAAGCGGAATACCTAGGAAAACAAATAGTTTCCCCGCTTTTTTCGCTCGACTCATGCATCCACCTTCTCTCTCTCTGAAAGCACCTCTTTAGATTCCACATCAAAAAGATGAACTTTATCCATGCTCATTTTCAAGAACACTTGATCATTAACATTTATTTTTCGACTTGGATCAGCACGAACAACTATTTCTTTATCATTCACAGTTCCATGAACATGTAAATCAGCCCCCATTAACTCTACATGGTTCACAGTCATTTGTAGACCAGTGTCTTCATCCGCTATATCAATATCCTCTGAACGAATACCAATATCTACATTTTCAATATCATTAATGGCATATGGTAGTTTCC
>Ga0079225_10002772_pt1 | contig 10171 bp, 8 predicted proteins | sample Poulit2012_FD_76344 | JGI IMG/M metagenome (GOLD analysis project Ga0079225, IMG submission 76344) | Agricultural soil microbial communities from Georgia to study Nitrogen management - Poultry litter 2012 | ecosystem: Environmental > Terrestrial > Soil > Agricultural land | place: USA: Georgia...
ATAATTATGGTGATTGTGTACCTCGTCCAATGCTTTTGCACCTAAAATATCGAGAACTTGATCAATCACAATATCCCGCCCTGCATAAGCATAACGTCCTGCCAATTGCATGGCTTTAAAATACATTTGCCCAAGTTCAGTATCCATATCGAAAAGTGTTGGGGCAACTTCCATGCCTTCGCGTGGCGGATTGACGAGAAATTCACGGTTATTAGCTAAATTTAAAAAACCTGTAGCTGTTCGGTGTCCGAACCCTCGACTGCCAAAATGATTACCAATCCATACATCCTCTGTTTTTTCATCCATTAATATATCGACGTAGTGATTGCCTGACCCACAAGAACCAAGTTGTTCTCTTGCTGTAGACTTTAATTTATCGTGTTCATGTTTTCCAATGTCGCGAAACACATCCCAATTCGGATCATCAAATAAATCATGATCTATTTTTTTGTGCTTAGCTTTTACACCAACACCAAAAGGGATGGTGGCTTCGACTTCATCCATAATGGTAGCCATTCTGTTTTTAATGTCATTGTACTTTAAGTTTGTTTTGACCGCTTTATTTCCACATGCGATGTCATAGCCTACTCCAGACGGCGAAATTTGACCGTCATAGACGACAACACCTCCAACGGGTTGGCTATATCCATAATGTCCGTCTGCACATAACACACCGGCGACAACATTTCCTGTTTCAAGACAATTGTTGAATTGTCTCAGTGTATTGTCATCATGCTCTCCGAAAATTACTTTCTTCATTTAATCAAGCCCCCTATACTCTTTATATCACAAAGGGGGGCATGGTGCTAGAAGAGCGAGCTATGAGATAGTTCTCAGTCAAAAGCAGTCGTTGTTTCATATGGGAATTAATAGCTATTCAGTTTTATTTGTGATATTGATGAAGTAGAAACAAATCATGAATAATATACGGGGATGATTAACATTTTATGAGTGGGGTGAGTTATTATGAAAATCATTATCGCACCAGATTCTTTTAAAGAAAGTATGTCCGCTATGGAAGCAGCACAAGCTATTGAATCTGGATTTCAAAAGGTTTTTCCCGAAGCCGAATATACTAAAGTTCCTATGGCAGATGGCGGGGAGGGGACTGTACAATCCATCGTGGATGCTACGAATGGAAAAATAATGACCGTACCGGTAACGGGTCCTTTAGGTCAGAAAGTGGAAGCTTTTTATGGTGTCACAGGAAATGGTAAAACTGCTGTCATAGAAATGGCAGCTGCTTCGGGGTTACATCTGATCCCAGAAGAAAAACGAAATCCCCTTTATACAACAACTAGGGGAACGGGTGAATTAATCAGTGCAGCATTAGAACAAGGGGTGGACCATGTCATAATTGGTATAGGAGGAAGTGCTACAAATGATGGGGGAGCAGGTATGGCTCAGGCCCTTGGAGCATCATTACTGGATTCAGATGGAAAGGATATTGGTTACGGCGGGGGTGAATTAAGTAGGTTATCTACGATTGACATGAGCCATTTAGATTCAAGGCTGTCTGATGTCAGTGTTGATATGGCATGTGACGTTGATAATCCTTTGCTGGGAAAACATGGGGCCACGGCTGTTTTTGGGCCTCAAAAAGGTGCCACACCTGACATGGGCTTGGTCCTTGAAGAAAACCTTACTCATTATGCCGGTGTGTTAAAAAGCGATCTTGGAAAAGACGTTGCAAATATTCCAGGGTCTGGTGCAGCCGGTGGTCTTGGTGCAGGGTTATTGGCTTTTTTAAATGCCAATTTAAAACGCGGTGTTGATGTGGTCATCGAGTCCGTGCAATTGGAAAGCATGATGAAGGGCGCCTCCTTGGCTGTAACAGGAGAAGGGAAGCTGGACCATCAAACAGCTTATGGAAAAACGCCAATGGGTGTCGCCAAGATAGCCAAAAAATATGGTGTTCCTGTGATTGGGATAGCTGGCATGATTGAGATGGAAAATGTTCAGATGAAAGCCAGTGGAATAGATGCTATTTTTCCTATTGTACCGGGCCCTATTGATGTGAAGGATGCGATGGAGCATGCGATTGACTATACAGAGCGAGCAGCTGAAAACATTGCTGAAATAATAAAAATAAGCCTAAACAAAGACTTTTGAAAACTTGTCAATGTTTAGGCGGTTGTCATCTCTTCCTTAGTTCGAATCGCTCGTTTAACCTTGTTCTTTATACATCATGTTTCTACCTTCTTCGATTCCTGGATGGAATTGGATAGAAGCATTTTCACGGGTTTTTCTTACATCTGCCATAGCTTGTTTGATTTGTTTTTCTAGTTTGGCAGGTTTTTTTGCTTTTCGCTTAGCAATGGAAAGTCCGGCTACAGTCCCTTGAACACGTGCCACTTTTGCACTTTCTATACCGGTAATGTTACCAGCTACATAAAGACCTTCGAGCGGGGTCTCCATTTTTTCATTATGAATAGGTACATGGCCACCCAGCGACTCGACGTATTGTGTTGGACAGCCAACAACAGCGGCGAGTTCTGCTAAGGGGTATAAGCCGCCCGCAATACAAACAAAATCCACATCAACCGTTTCTTCTGTTCCCTGAATGACTTCTCCCTTTGTGGTCACATTACTGATTGTGACGGATTCGACCTTTTCATTTCCATTAATATGTGTAATGGCTTTACGAACATGAATGGGCATCCCCCACATTTTCACACCATTATTCGGATAGAATTTCACGGCTGTTTTACGAATGAGGGACGATGCTTTAGCAAATTTACTTCCAAAACGTAAAAAAGCGGATGGAGCAAGATGAGCAATTCTAACTAATCCATCCATCACTTTTTGTGGATGGGCATGGTCTTTTGTTACAGCGTTTTGAACGGGTAAAACCATGCTATGTAAATCAATGCCAGCTAGTTGCAATTCACGGGCAATGGCTGCCGATAAGACGTTCACCCCAACGACGATTCCTTTTTCCCCCACTTTGACACGATGGACATTCGTCATAACTTGAGCGGCACCAATAGACATGACACCTGGTAAAGTCCAACCCGGGACAGGAGCGGCAGATTCGGCAGCACCTGTAGCTATGAGAACATTTTCAGTTTCAATCGTTGCCTCTGGTGTATGAACGATGAAACCTTCATCAGTCTTCTCAATATGGTATACAGATACCCCTAATCTAATTTCAGTATCGAGTTCGAAAGCTCTTTCTTTTAAAATGTTTGTTTCTTTTATTCCATTCCACCACTCACCGCTAGGCTCTTGATGCAGTTGACCGAGTAACCGGCCGCCGATTTCAGGGAATTCATCTAAGACAAGCGTCTGTAAATCATTTTCTCGGCAAGATATGGCTGCAGCAAGTCCAGCGGGGCCAGCACCAATGATGATGACATCATACATCTGAATCACCTTCTGTTCGTTTGTATCTTTTTTCAAATTCAGCATACGTCCGTGGTAAATCTGTAGCACCGTCTTCAGATTTAAGTGGATCAGGTTCCATCTGACCACTTTCAACGACCATATCAGGTCGGATTGGGGTCATGCATGCCCTTATGCCTTTTTCTCCATCAGCTGTAACACGGCATTCAAAACAATGACCGATATTGCAGTAAATACCCCTAGGATGCCCCGTTTCTTCATGGACACGGAGTTGGCGAATGCCATTGGCCAGCAGGGCGGAAGCGATGGTGTCACCCTCATAGCCACTATATGTTTTTCCATCGAATGTAAAAGAAATCACGTTACGAGGTTCTATGTCACCAAGGACGGGATGATTAGTAATTCGATTACTCTTCATCGCTAATCCCCTCCTTCAGTTTTGTAAGTGGAACAGGACGAACAGGGGGTTGAACTTTTAATGGAATATTGTCGCTAGGCGATTCTCCTGTTATTTCTTCCAATACAGCATCAACGGCTGGTCTGCATGTTCTTCCGCCACAATAGCCCATACCTGCCCTTGTACGCAATTTTATTTCCCTGGCGGACTTTTCATACTTGCAGGCCGTACGTTTGATATCTTCCAATGAAACTTCTTCACATCTGCAGATGATCATTTTGTCATTCATAAAATCGACTTCCTCCTCCATGTATCTAGGGTATGTAAATGCTTTCAAATAATCAAATAAAATTTGCATGTTTATAAATGCTATTCTAACATATATGATACAATAGATATGAAATTTTGCATAAAAAATAATGGTTCATTTACTTGTATTTAACCTAAAATGATAGTCTAGTAAACATAGGATAAAGGGAGGAATAAATATAATGAAAAAAGCAAGTCATACGGACGTGGCCATCATTGGCGGGGGTATTATGGGGTCTGCCATCGCTTATTATGTTTCTAAAGCGGGTCTTGATTGTATGCTGATTGAAAAAGACGATATCGCAAGCGGAACATCATCTCGTTGTGACGGGAACGTAACGATTGTCGACAAAGATCCTGGATTTGACAGTAGGATGTCGCTGGCAAGCCAAGAACTTACAATTGACCTCAATAACGACCTTGAACTTCCTTTTGAATATAGAGAATTGGGCAGTATTCTTGTTTGTGATAATGATGCTGAAATGGAAGCTGCTACGGACTGGGTCAACATTCAAAGGGAAGCGGGTTTAAAATTTAATGTCCTTGATCGAGAAGACATACGTCAAGAATCGCCTTTTTTTGCCGATGATATTCCGGGTGGTCTAGAATGTGAAACTGATTCTTTAATCAATCCATATCTTTTCTGTTACTCTCTCATTCATCGTGCGAAGAAATTTGGCTTAAAACTAAAAACCCATGCTGAAGTCACGAATATTACAAAAAAGAAAAATTTTATCATCGAAACGACTGCAGGAAAAGTGACGGCAAAGAAAGTTGTGAACGCGGCTGGTATTTGGGCACCATTTATCGGTGATATGCTTGATGTGGATATTCCGATTGTCCCGAGAAAAGGTCATATTATTGTTGGGTCTCGTTCAGAACCCGTCATGCTAAGAAATGTGATGGAATTTGGTTATTTGATGAATAAATTTGAACGTGAAAGAATTGCTGATCCATTGACACAGAAACATGGTGTCGCTCTTGTTCTTGAACCTACTGAGAGTCAGAATTTCTTACTCGGAAGCAGCCGTGAGTTTGTCGGTTATGATGGAAGTATCAATATAAATGTTGTGAAGACGATTGCGAGACGAGCATTGAGATTCTTTCCTAAAATGGATGACTTCAACATAATCCGTTCCTATACAGGAATGCGTCCATGGACAGAAGATCATTTACCCATCGTTTCTGAAGTTAAAGAAGTCCCAGGCTTTTATATTGCGGCTGGGCACGAGGGAGATGGCATAAGTTTGGCAACCATCACTGGAAAACTGATCGAAGAATTAATTTTGGATAAAGAAACAACTATCCCTGTTGAACCATTGCGATATGATCGTTTTAAAAAAGCTGCTACTGTTGAATAGTTGAAAACCTAAAAAGAGATATAAAGTTTTACGGCTATCAATTGTCTAAAATTGATAGCTTTTTTATGTACAGGTGATTATATTGACGAAATTTTTCAGATAGTTTATCGTAATTGTATTAAACTTTTTAACCAATATGACATACTTAATCTAGTTAAAGACATCAGGAGGACAACATGTTAAAAGTTTTAAAGCTTGGAAGCGCTTTTATTGGAATCATTGTTGGAGCAGGGTTTGCTTCAGGTCAAGAAATTTTACAGTACTTTACGAGTTTTGGTTATATGGGAACGATTGGAGCCATAGTGGCAACAGCATTATTTGCCTATGTTGGAATGACGCTTGTCAATGTGGGAAGCCGTCTACAAACAACAAACCATAAAGAAGCTTTTTTTGATATCAGTGGAAGGATTTTTGGAACAATCATTGACTATATCATTATCTTCACATTGTTTGGTGTTGGGGTTGTGATGTTGGCAGGGGCTGGTTCCTTGCTTAACCAGCAATTCGGGTTACCAACTTTTGTCGGTAGTTTAATTTTAATCATATTAGTAGCTGTTGTGGTCATGCTTAATGTGCAGCAGGTCATCTCTGTGATAGGAAGCATTACACCATTTTTGCTTTTATTTATACTGATGGCTGGTTTGTACAGTTTATTTACAATGGATTTATCATTGGGAGATTTAGAACCCATAGCAAAAGAACATGATTCGGCTTTATCCAATTGGTTTTTCTCTGCTGTAAATTACGTGTCGTTTAATACAGCCGTTGGTGCGGCCATGTCGCTTGTTATGGGTGGAGCTGAAAAAGATCCAAAAGTTGCTGCACGTGGTGGACTTGTTGGGGGAATTGCTCTAGGTATTATGATTGTGGTTAGTCATTTGGCTATTTTTTCAAAAATCGATGTCGTAGGCTCGTATGAACTACCGATGCTGAAACTAGTCGACTTGATTTCACCCGTCATGTCTTTCATCATGACTTTTGTGTTATTTGGTATGATATTCAACACAGCTATTAGTATGTTTTATGCTTTTACAGCTCGTTTTATGGAGATGAATACGTTTAAAGCGAACATATTTGTTGTGGTCACTTTATTGGCTGGATTTGCAGCTAGCTTTGCAGGATTTACAGGTCTCGTTTCCTTTTTCTATCCATTAATCGGTACACTTGGTTTGGTTCTTATAGGGGTGTTGATTTATGCCCCATTTAAACTGGCCAGAGATGAAAGGGCAGGAAAATAGCGACGAATCTTGTATAGTGTTGATGTAAAAAATAACATTCCCATGACGTGTTGGTGGGATGTTATTTTTTGTTCCTTTTCAAATATGCATATTTACATATTAAAAAAATAAGAGTAGTATTTATTTGAGTAAGTTATACGAATAATAAGAAAATATTATGAGGGGGAGTCATATGGGGTCATTAATCAAACCTGACGATACGCTGACGCTTTGGGGAATACTGGTTGTATGGGCGTCTGTCAGTATTTATTTAGAGCAACGGTTTAACTGGGCATCTAAAATATCAGGGGCAATCATTGCATTAGTAGGGGCAATTGTATTATCTAATGCTGGTGTCATTCCTACAGAATCCTCTGTTTATGATGCTGTATGGAATGTCGTTGTTCCACTTGCTATCCCTTTATTGTTGTTTCATGTCAATTTTAAAAAAATCTGGCAAGAAAGTGGAAAATTACTTATTATTTTCTTTATAAGTTCAGTGGGAACAGTCGCAGGGACAATCATTAGCTTTTTTGTTTTAAAGGATCATATTCCATATCTCGAAAAAATAGGTGCTATGATGAGTGCCTCTTATACAGGTGGAGGCGTCAATTTCGCGGCTATGGCAGCCAAATATGACACACCAGGGGAAATGGTGTCGGCAACTGTTGTGGCAGACAATTTAATGATGGCTCTTTATTTTGTGATCTTAATGATTATACCGACCATGGCATTTTTTAGAAAAAAATATTCGACACCTCATATTGAGGAAGTTGAACGTGATGTGGGAACAGACGATGGACAGACTTTAGCGGAAAGCTTTTGGAAGAGAAAAGAAATTTCCTTGAAAGATATAGCTCTTGCTATGGGAACAGCCTTTTTACTTGTCATTGTTTCGTTCAAAATTGCAGATGTCTTCGCTGAAATCATTCCGGCAGAAGAGGGAACATCATTTTTCTTTATCATGCTTCATGGCTTATTCGGGGATCAATACCTTATGTTAACGACCATTACGTTTATTATGCTCGCTTTATTTCCTAGATACTTTGAAAATATCAATGGTAGTCAAGAAATGGGAACCTTTTTGATTTATATTTTCTTTGTAGTGATAGGGGTCCCAGCATCTATTCCATTAATTGTCCAAAACGCTCCATTACTATTGGTTTTTGTGTTTATTATCGTTCTGATCAACATGACCATATCCCTTGGAGTAGGAAAATTATTGAAATATAATTTAGAAGATATTCTTGTTGCCAGCAATGCAAATGTTGGAGGGCCAACAACAGCTGCCGCCATGGCGATTGCCAAAGGTTGGAAGAACTTGGTCGGTCCGATTTTAGTTGTTGGAACGTTAGGGTATATTATTGGAAACTATATTGGAACATTTCTCGGTTTTTGGTTTTCAAGTATGATATAAAGTTTGAAGGAACTTTTTTAGAAATTTAGATGAGGATTGTATTTTATTTAAAAGTAATGTTATACTGGATTTGAAAAATCGAATATATCGCATAATTCCTTCGGGGTCGGGTGAAATTCCCAACCGACGGTGATGAAGCAATGCTTCTTAGTCCGTGACCCGTGTGGTTTAAAAACCTAGCGGTGGATCTGGTGAAACTCCGGAGCCGACAGTAAAGTCTGGATGGGAGAAGGGATTTTTAGGCGAGCATGACTGATTATGAATCATGCACTGGATGACTCTGTGAAATGGCATACCTTATTTGAGTATGCAAGGATGTCATGGTGCAATGATAAATGATACATAAAGTATTTGAAACAAGAGGGACATGACAGGTTTTTTCATTGAAATCTCTTGCTTTGATTGCTCAGCCGTAAAAATTCTACTATCAAGACCTCTGAAGAATAATTTCAGAGGTCTTTTCTAATGGAAAAATATCTACCCATGATTGAAGGACGGAAAATCAATTAAACCATCTTAGAAAGGAGAAAAATATGTCAGATGAGGTATATATGCAATATGCTTTAGAGCTTGCCAAAAAAACCATCGGTCAAACATCGCCCAACCCTGTTGTTGGTGCTGTCGTTGTAAAAAACAATCAAATTGTAGGCTTTGGTGCCCATCTCTATGCAGGAGATGCACATGCAGAGGTTCATGCGATTAACATGGCCAAAGAACATGCCAAAGACGCAACCCTTTATGTAACGCTGGAACCTTGCAGTCATCACGGGAAAACGCCACCATGCACTGAGCTAATTATTAATAGTGGTATTAAACGAGTCGTTATTGCAACACGTGATCCAAATGAACGAGTATCTGGAATCAATCCATTACGAGAGGCCGGCATTGAAGTGGAGACTGGGATTTTGGAGAAAGAAGCAAGCGATATGAATCAACCCTTTTTCCATTATATTCAAACTAAAAGACCTTATATCACGTTAAAGACCGCCACTAGTTTTGATGGAAAAACAGCGACTAAAACAGGCGAAAGTAAGTGGATTACCGGAGAAGAGGCTCGATTTGATGCCCATACTTACCGTCATACACATGACGCCATCTTGGTCGGTGTTAATACGGTTATCACAGATAATCCCAGCTTGACAACGAGACTAAAAAAAGGTGGAGGAAGGAATCCCATTCGCATTATTTTGGATACTCATTTACGAACCCCACCTGATGCGAAGGTGATTAGTGATGGACAATCGGAAACGTGGATTTTTGTCGGAAAGCATGTAACGGAAAAAGCAAAACAATGTTATGAAAAACATAAACAAGTGCGTATTATTCAGCTTGAGGAAGATAAAGTCCATATTAATAAAATGCTAGAGATTCTGGGAGAAAAAGGTGTCATGTCTTTATTTGTTGAAGGCGGAGCCACAGTCAACGGGGCTTTTTTACAAGATAAAATATTCAATCGGCTGGTGTTGTATATGGCACCAATGCTCATAGGTGGTGATGCCCCATCAGCTTTTTTAGGAAAGGGGTTTGCATCATTAACTGAATCACCATCACTTTCTATAAAAAAAGTCGAACAACTGGGAACTGACCTTAAAATTGAAGCGATGTATGAGGGGGAAAACGATGTTCACGGGAATTATTGAAGAAATCGGCATCATTAAAGCGATGAAAAAGACATCACATCAATCTATACAATTGGATATTACAGCTGAAGCGATTCTTAAAGACATGCATATCGGTGATAGTATTGCCGTCAACGGTGTCTGTTTAACAGTCACGACCTATAGTGAAAAAATGTTTACCGTCGATGTGATGCCTGAAACTATTAAAGCGACATCTTTGAATGCATTGAAGGTCCAATCTCCTGTTAATCTGGAGCGGGCCATGGCAGCGAATGGACGTTTTGGAGGGCATTTTGTCTCCGGGCATGTAGACGGTACAGGAAAGATTACGAAGAAAGAAGCGGTGGCTAATGCCATTTATTATGATATTCGCTATCCATCTGAACTTCACACTTATTTTATTAAAAAAGGGTCGGTGGCGATTGATGGAATTAGTTTAACGATTTTTGACGTCAAAAAAGACAGTATTCAATTGTCTCTCATTCCACACACGGCCAGTGAAACAA
>Ga0079225_10002773_pt1 | contig 10170 bp, 8 predicted proteins | sample Poulit2012_FD_76344 | JGI IMG/M metagenome (GOLD analysis project Ga0079225, IMG submission 76344) | Agricultural soil microbial communities from Georgia to study Nitrogen management - Poultry litter 2012 | ecosystem: Environmental > Terrestrial > Soil > Agricultural land | place: USA: Georgia...
TCATATTACCTGACAGTGGAGATCGTTACCTTTCTGTAGAAGGATATATTGAATAATGAAGGGGAGGCAGATTTTATGGGAAATGACCTAAATTATACACCCTCAAGAGATTTCTGTGGTGTTCAAGAGGATGTTCACAACTTAATCTCACATTTTTTTAAAACTCTATATCCTAATATATATGGCGAGCGCGGCCAAGTAAAAACGTCGGAAGAAGATATGTTGGAAGAAACAAAGGAAAGATTCGCTTCTGTATTATCATTCTTTGTAGATGATTCGAAAGAAGTCAATCGAGTGATTGAAAAAATTTATGGAAAGTTACCTGAGATTAAAAAAATGCTTTTTACAGATGTAAAAGCAGCCTATGAAGGAGATCCTGCCGCAAATTCCTATGATGAAATTTTACTTTCTTACCCTTCAATTAAAGTAATGAGCATTTATCGGATTGCTCACGAACTTTATCAGTTAAAAGTCCCTATACTTCCTCGGATGTTAACCGAATATGTGCATGGACAAACTGGGATAGATATACATCCAGGCGCAACGATAGGGAATCATTTCTTTATAGATCATGGAACTGGTGTAGTTATTGGTGAAACGGCAGTTATAGGGAACCATGTAAAAATATATCAAGGAGTAACTATTGGCGCTAAGAGTTTTAAAAAAGATAAAGAGGGAAATATCATAAAAGGCATTAAACGTCATCCAAATATCGGAAATAATGTAGTGATATACGCAGGAGCAACTATTTTAGGTGGAGATACAACTGTTGGAGATAACTGTGTGATAGGCGGAAGTGTATGGTTAACAGAGTCTATCTCTCCAAATACCGTTGTAATGGCTGCAAACAATGAATTTACTCAAAAAGATTTATAAGTCTATTTTAAAACTCCTAAAATTGATAGAACCCAATGCTCATTCTAATAGGGTGTGCATTGGGTTTATCATTATAGTTATCATTAACAAATTAACCTTATCCGACTCATACTTTTCAATGGATAGATAAATCATTCTACGATTTACTTAAATTTTACTCAAGATTATTATAAGAAATTCATAGTTTAGAGTTGTTTTGTGCTATTCTTAAAAAAAGATTTTGTATAACTTTTCATTGATTTATTCTACCGTTTAAAAGCAAGTAAGGAGATGTTGTAATGAACATTTTTTGGGATGAAGATGTACCATTTATATCTATTTTCGGGGGACATCATTTATTTTACATAGTTATGATGGCTATTTTATTATATTTGTTAATTTCTCAATTCAAAATTATTAAAATTCATGCCGATAAAATCAGTTATTGGATTTTGGGTTTTTCGATAAGTCAGCAGGTATTACTTTACTCATGGTATATTTTTGAAACAGGCTTTGATGTTTCTGAAGCGTTGCCTTTACATATTTCTAGAATATCTAGTATTTTAGGCATTATTTATTTAATAACAAAAAATCAAAAAGTACTTGATGTTTTATTTTATTTTGGATTGTTTGCTTACGGAACTTTTTTCTACCCTCAAAGAGTATACCCCGTCTATCATGCAATCGGAGTTTCGTTTTTTATCAATCATGCAATTACTATCTTGCTGCCGATATTTGCTGCTATAGCCTACGATTGGCGGCCGAGTTTGCAAGCTGCTTTTAGGTCGTATAGGTGGTTTTTAATTTATTTTGTATTTGTATATTTTCTAAATCCACTAATAGATGGCAATTACTTTTATTTAAAGTACCGACCTTTCTTTGGACATCTTCCAGATTATATTTACGTGCCTGGAGTAATGTTGTTTACGCTAGTCATCTTTATTTTTGGATACTATTTATCTGCTGGAATTGACAAATTCGTTGAACAAAAGTACTTAAGATCTTTACATGAAAATGAATAAAAGAAGAGAAGAGAAAGACCAGCCATTTTCATGACTGGTCTTTATTCTTTTCTTTGCCTTTTATCTTTACAATTGACTGATTCGATCCATTTCATCACTTGTTAATTCAAAATCAAAAATATCCATATTTGCTTTTTGGTTGTTCTTATTATGAGATTTAGGAATAACAACCACGCCGCGTTGAATTTGATAACGAAGCAAAACTTGAGCCCAAGATTTGCCATATTTTTGGCCAATTTCTTCTAAACTTTCTTTTTGCTCATTAGTAGCTTTCATAGGTCCCCAAGCTACTGGTGTGATATCCATATTTTTAAGGAAAGCGACGAGTTCAGTATTCGGTTCTTTTAAGTTTATCTGAATTTGGTCCACCGCAGGTTTAACGGTTGCGAACTCCTTCATTTCATTTAATAAACTTTCATCAAAATTGGACACTCCAATACTTTTTAACTTGCCTTCTTTATAGTATTCTTCTAAAACTTCCCAGGTGTGTCTAAAATAATCTTTGTTTTCAATCGGGTGGTGGATTAAATATAAATCAAGATAATCCGTTTTGAAGTTTTTCAGACTACTCTCAATCGTTTCTCGCACGGCTTCTTTCGTCTCAAAATATTCTTCTTGTCTTGGAATTTTACTTGTGATGAAGAACTCTTCTCGTGCGATATTACTGTTTGCCACTGTTGCCCCGACGCCTGCTTCATTCCCATAGGAGACTGCTGCATCTATTGATCGGTAGCCTAAAGCAATCGCATTTTCTAAATCTGAAAAGTCTCCGTTTAATTCACCACTGTATTGATTTCCTTCTTTTCCGTATGTGTTCGTACCTGTTCCAACTATGGGCATTTTTTCGCCACTATTTAATGTAATATATTCCATAACAAAACTCCTTACTCATTGATATTCTATTAGTTTCCATTGACTACAACACTTATTCTATCAGATAGAAAAAATACTTGAAACTAAACATGCTTTTACAAAAAAAGCCCACTCTAAAAATAGAGCAGGCTATTTATAAGATTTATTTAATTAACTTCCATATCCGGTGATACTTGACGATTATCGTCATTTAAAATGTCATCGTCAAACGTACCTAAACGTTTTGAAGTGACGACACCAGCTAATATACTATCGTTAACGTTTAAAGCTGTACGTGCCATATCAATGATCGGTTCAATAGATACCATCAAACCTATAATTTCAATCGGTAAATCCAAAGCGCCAAAAACGATTAAGGCTGCAAAGGTTGCACCTCCACCGACACCTGCTACTCCAAATGAAGATATAGCGACGACGACAATAATTGTGGCCCAAACGATGGGATCTGATAAATCCATACCGACGGCTGGAGCTATAATTGCGACCAACATAGCAGGATAGATACCGGCACAACCATTTTGTCCTATAGAAAGACCAAAGGTGGCAGAAAGATTAGACGTTGTGGCATCCACACCTAAAGCTTCTTGTTGCGTGGCGATATTTAATGGCAAAGCACCTGCACTTGAGCGAGAAGTGAATGCAAAGCTTAAGACGTTCCAGGCTTTCTTAAAGTATTGAATCGGATTGACTTTGTGTAAGGCAAGAATTAAACCATGGATAACAAACATCACAAGAATCGCAAAGTAAGAAGCGATTAAGAAAGTTCCCATATTTGCTAGGACAGCTGGACTCGAAGTAGCCACCATTTTAGTCATCAACGCTAAAATACCGTAAGGAGCCATACGCAAGACTAAAGTAACTAAACGCATAACAATCGCATGAATACTATCTATAAAACTCCTAAATACCTCAGCTTGTTTAGGTTGTTTTCTGGCGACCCCTAAATAAGCAATCCCTACAAAAGCTGAGAATATAACGACAGCTATTGTACTTGTTCCACGTAATCCTGCTAAGTCATTAAAGATATTACTCGGGATAAAACTTAAAATTTGTTGAGGAATCGTCATTCCTTCAACTTGCGCCTGACTTTCTTGAAGAGCTGCGATACGTGCATTCTCAGCCGCTCCACGTGTAAATTCGGCACCATCTAGATTAAAGAGAACAACGCTTCCGATACCGATGGCTGCTGCAATCATGACCGTGATGATTAATACAGCCAAAACATTGGCACCAATTTTGCCGATATTGCTTTCACCTTCCATTTCTGTGAAAGCACGTACCAATGAAACGAAAATCAATGGCATAACGAGCATTTGTAAAAAGCGAACATACCCTAGTCCAACGATATCTAACCATTCGACGATGGATTGGGTGACCGGGGTATCTGCTCCGAAAAATATCTGAACCAGCGCTCCAAAAACAATACCTATTCCTAAACCAGTAAAAACACGATACGCATATTTTACGTATTTTGTTTGCATACGATAAAGGAGGTAAAGAAGTACTGCGAATACAATAAGTGTTAAAATAATTTCCATGTTCATCCCTCCATAATTTTATGCATGTAAGAATATTCTAACAGTCTATCAGTATAGACCATATTCGAACGGATTGCCATTAAAATGTCTTTCCTTATCTCAAGTCTATAATAGCTCATAATTTCTTTAAAAATGAATGAAATGACTTTAAGAGTATAATTTTTAGAAATCGCTTTCTTGGAGTGTTACTATAAGTAGTAGAAAAACAAAATAGGAGGAAGGACATTGAAAGCTGTACAAATAAAGAAATTTGGTGGACCAGAAGTATTAGAAACTGTAGAAATAGCTGAACCAACCCCTAGTCAAAACGAAGTCAAAGTTGAAATTTATGCTGTAGGATTAAATCCAAGCGAAGCATATACGATTACCGGTACCTATGGTTATAAGGTTCCAGACCTTCCCTACATACCTGGTTATGATGCGACTGGAGTCATTGAGGAAGTGGGAGTAGGTGTCGAAAACTTAAATAAAGGGGATAGAGTTCTGGTCAGTGCTTTTTCTGCCAATAGAAATACCGGTACGTATGCTGAAAAGATAGTTGTTGACGCAAAGAATGTGTTCAAACTTCCAGATAATATTTCTTTAAAAAACGGAGCCGCTTTAGGCATTCCCGCTTTTACTGCCTATCGTGCGCTATTTCAAAAAGCTAAGGTTAAAGCAGGGGAAACAGTGTTAATCCATGGAGGTAGCGGTGCTGTAGGCAGCATGGCCGTACAGATGGCTAAAGCGATTGGGGCAATTGTTATAGGAACTTCTAGTACAGATAAAGGAAGAAAAGCAATTCTTGATATAGGCGCTGACTATGCTTTGAATCATATAACTGAAAGTACTAAAGAAGAATTACTGAAATGTACAGAAGATAAAGGACCAGATGTCATCATAGAGATGCTAGCAAATGCGAATTTAGAAACAGATATGCAAGTGATCTCAAAATATGGAAGAATAATAGTAGTAGGGAGTAGAGACACCATTGAGGTGAATCCGCGCCATTTAATGACCAATGAAGCCATTGTTACAGGAATGACTTTTACATATCCTACAAAAGATGAAATGAAAGAATTACATCATGGTGTAACGGCTTTATTAAAAATGGGCGCTATCCATCCTTTAATTGGCGATGAATTTACATTAGACGAACCGGTTGAAGCACATAAAGCATTAATGGAGTCTTCCGGAAATGGCAGAACCGTTTTCGTAGTCAAAGAAGAATAGATAGTATATTAAAAGAGGCTTTAACGAGCCTCTTTTTATTTTGACTATTTATATTTGACGAAGGTAAGTTAGATTGTTATAATTATCTCGAATTCGAATTAAAAGCTTATAGAGATTTAAAGGAGTCTATTCAATGATTAAAGAAATTACAGGTATACATCACGTTACTGCCTATACAGATGATGTCAAAAGAAACTATAAATTTTTCACAGAAATATTAGGAATGCGGTTAGTTAAAAAAACAGTTAATCAAGATGACATCCACACATACCACACTTATTACGCAGACCATATTGGAACACCTGGGACAACCATGACGTTTTTCTCCAATGATAAATATCCAGCTGGAAAACCTGGAACAAACTCAGTAACACGCATTGGATTAAGGGTACCGAACGACCAAGCACTTGAATACTATAAAAAACGTTTTGAAGCCTTTGATGTGAAACATGGAGAAATCGAAGAGGTTTATGGGAAAAATGTTTTGCCTTTCGAAGAGAGCGACGGTCAACGTTATCAATTAGTATCTGACGAAGGGAACACGGGTATGCCTCCGGGTGAGCCATGGGAATTAAGCCCTGTTCCTTCTGAATATGCAATTTACGGTGTAGGACCAGTAGAAATCTCTGTCTCGTACTTTGAATATTTTAAAGACAATTTAATAAACCTCTATGGCTTTAAAGTAATTTCAGAAAATAAAGAGTCTGCTTTACTCGAAATAGGTGAGGGTGGAAATGGTGCCCAGCTTATTTTGAAAGAAAATCAGACTCAACCCTCTGCGGAACAAGGCACTGGAGAGGTTCACCATATAGCTTTAAGAGTCGATAATCGCGAAGCGATTAAGGCGTGGGAAGACAAATATGCCGAAATGAATCTAAAACATTCTGGTTATAAAGAAAGGCATTATTTTGGTTCAGTTTATGTGAGACTTTGTCATATTTTATTTGAATTAGCTTCTGATGAACCAGGATTTACAGTAGACGAACCATATGAAACATTGGGAGAAAGTTTAGCATTGCCTGATGCATTCGAAGAAAAAAGAGATGAAATAGAAAAACAAGTTAAACCTTTTGATACTACAATAGATCGGTCAGATCATTCATTTTAAAGAGACAAAAAGAAGATGAAAGAACAATTATCGAAAAGAAATTGCCTGAATTGCTAGAATTGTGATAATCGCCAGGATACTTTCCTTCTCATTGATTAATTATCTATGATAATCTAATAGTATTCATCATAAATAATGAGGTGCACGATATGAGTTCTATTGAAAATCAAATCATCATTCGACCTATCCAGCCAGAAGATAATTCTGCGATTCAATTCATTATCCAAAACCATCTAGAAAAAGTAGGTTTGGATAAACCGGGGACAGCTTATACTGATCCCTATTTAGGGAAATTATATGAGTTTTATGCAGCTGAACCCAAAGGTAAATACTGGGTAGCCGTTGATAAAGACAGCAATAGCGTCATCGGCGGTGTAGGTGTTGCGCCTTTCGGAGAATATGAAGGTGTTGCGGAATTACAAAAATATTATTTACTGAATGAATATCAGAACCGGGGGATCGGTCGTTTACTATTTGAAAAAGCTTTAAGTTATGCTCAGAACAATAACTACGATAGCTTATATATTGAAACGATGGACGTTTTAGATAAAGCTAATCATGTGTACGAGCATTTTGGTTTTAAAAAGCTAGAGAAACCACTTTCTGGAAGTGAGCATGGTTTAATGAATCGATGGTTTATAAAAAATATTTAATACCGACTATCTTAATTATTATTTTGAACTTATATTTAGATACTATGATAAATGAAAGAGGAATTTAAAATGAAAGCCAAATATAACCAATTGTTTGAATCTTTTACTCTTCGTTCCGGTGTTACTTTAGATAATCGACTATTAATGGCCCCTATGACTACACAATCCTCATTCGAAAACGGCATGATTACAACAGATGAAAGAATATACTACCATAGAAGAAGTCAAGGAGTTGGCGCAGTAATCACTGCGTGTGCTCATGTGAGAGAGGATGGGAAGTTTGCTTCATCGCCTAGCGTATCTTCAGACAAACAGATTAAAAGTCTAGCTAAACTAGCTCAATCTATTCAAAGCAATGGCTCAAAAGCAATATTGCAAATCTTTCATGTCGGCCGCATGGGAAATGCAGCTTCATTAAGAGGGCTCCAGCCTGTGAGTGCGAGTGCAGTACCAGCTCCTCGCAAAGGAGCAGAAACGCCTCGAGAACTATCTGAAGACGAAGTATGGGAATTAGTGGATGCTTTTGGAGAAGCGACTAGGCGAGCTATAGAAGCTGGGTTTGATGGTGTTGAGTTACATGGTGCAAATACGTACCTTATTCAACAATTCTTTTCACCCCATTCCAATCGACGTACCGATTATTGGGGAGGGTCACTTAAAAAACGAATGAATTTCCCAATTGAAGTAGTAAAAGCATCCCTAAAAGCAATTAAGGAACATACCACAAAACCTTTTATATTTGGTTACCGCTTATCACCTGAAGAAATAGAGGAACCAGGGATTACACTTTCGGATACAGTAAGTTTGACGAAAGAACTTAAGAAATATGAATTAGACTATCTTCATATTTCTTTAGGGAACATTTTTGGTACTTCATTAAGAGATAAAGAAGGTGAAACACCAATTCTTTCGATCTTACAAAATGAAGTGGGTAAAGATATGCCTTTGATTGGAGTCGGCAAGGTAAATTCTCCTGATGATGCAGTAAAAGCGATGAATGATTTTGGCATTCCTCTAATTGCGATTGGGCGACAACTCATCGTCGATCCAGACTCCATTGAAAAAGTTCTAAAGGACAAAGAGGAGAGCATTCGTACAGAGATCCTAGCAAATAATCGAGAAGATTTAAAAATTCCAGATGCAATGTGGGATTATATCAAAAGTCGTCCTGGTTGGCTCCCAATCATTGACAACTAAAAATACGTTTCCAAAAAAGACAGTGAATGGCTGTCTTTTTTTATTCTCAATATTTTCGTATATTTGTGAAAAAGATTGGATTCTTTAGATAAACAGGAGTATAATAATGCTTGTCAAAAAAGGATTTGTTTAAACATGCTTTCAAAAAGTGTTTTTACAATTTTCTTTTCAAAAATGAAAGTTTACTTACATTTGTTGATGTAAGTAGTAGAGGAGATTTTAAGATGAAGATTGTTATTATTGGAGGCGTAATCGCTGGGATCGAAACAGCATTACAAGCTAGAAAAAACTCAGAAGAAGCGGAAATTACGATTTATGACCGTGGCCGAGATATTGCACATACAGGATACGCGACTCACTATGTTGCAGGCGGTGTGGTAGAAAACGTAGATCAACTGGCTTTAAAATCGCCTGAGTTCTATAAAGAGCGTCATAATATTAATATTCATACAGAGTACGATGTGACTGAAATCGACTACGAAAATAAACAGATACATGGAGTCAATTTAGCAACAGGTGAAGAATTTGAAGATTCTTTCGATGCACTTGTGTTTGCCAATGGTTCGATTGTAACTGTTCCTCCTGTATTTAGAGACAAAGCGTTTGATAATGTATTTACAATTAAAAGCGTTGATAATGCAAGAAGATTATTGTCTTTCATTGAAGAAAATCATCCAAAAACAGCCATCGTTATTGGAACGGGGTATATTGGTTTAGGTGTTTCAGAACAGTTGAAGAATGCTGGTATTCAAGTAAAAACTGTGGATTTCCTAGAATATCCTATGGCTCAATTGGACCATGATACTTCTGTTCATATTGCACACATACTCGAAGAAAACGGCGTTTCCTTTCATGGAAATGAAGGTGTCGTAGAATTAGCCAGTCAAAATGGCGAGCTGGATAGTGTGGTTACTTCTCAAGGACATGAATATGAAGCAGATATGTTTATTGTGGCTACGGGGGTTCGTCCAAATACAGATTTAGCAGTATCTATTGGTGTAGAGACAGGACCAAGCCGTGCAATTAAAGTCAATGAGAAACTTGAAACGAACTTGCCGGGAGTTTATGCGGTAGGGGATGTTGCGGAAGCCTTTCATGCGGTTTCAAAAGAACCTTTCTATTTACCTCTTGCTACAACCGCTGTTAAAATGGGACGCGTGGCTGGAGATGTGATCACTGGAGGAAATATGCGTTTTGCGGGAGTACTTGGTACTTCAGCTGTTCGTTTATTTGGTCAGACAATTGCTTCTACGGGTATGACAGAAGAAGCAGCAAGAAAAGCTGGCATTGAACCATCTGTTCTTGTGACGGAAAAACCCGCTGTTTTAGAAATTATGGGTGGAAAAAATATCTTAATCAAAGCTGTTGCGGATCCAGATACCGACACATTACTTGGCGTACAAATAATTGGTCCTGAAGGAGTCGAAAGAAGAATTGATGTCTTTGCGACAGCCATTCAGCTTGGCGCTAAAGTATCCGACTTGCCAAACTTAGACTTAGCATTTACACCACCTATCTCAACACCAACAGATCCGGTGATGCATACAGGTCTATTATTAGAAGAAGCAATGACAAAATGTCCATTAATTACACCTGAAGATCTGAACAGTGAGATAGAAAAAGAGCATAAACCTTTAATTATTGACGTGAGAAGTCAAGAAAAATTTGAGGAAGAACATCTTCATGAAGCAATTAATATCCCAGTAGAGGCA
>Ga0079225_10002775_pt1 | contig 10165 bp, 9 predicted proteins | sample Poulit2012_FD_76344 | JGI IMG/M metagenome (GOLD analysis project Ga0079225, IMG submission 76344) | Agricultural soil microbial communities from Georgia to study Nitrogen management - Poultry litter 2012 | ecosystem: Environmental > Terrestrial > Soil > Agricultural land | place: USA: Georgia...
AGTGAAGCACCTGGATACGATGTCACTTGAATACGTCCATCTGTCGCTTCATCTAATTCAGCAATAAACTCTTGTACTACTTCCTCCATAAAGTGAGTCGGTGGGAAGAAGTGAGAGAAGTCGAGTTCGTACTCTTCACCGTCCGAAGCAGCATCCTCCGTTTCAGTAGTTTCTGTATCAGCATCCGCATCGGCGTCGGCATCCGACGACGCATCATCATCAGATCCACCACAAGCAGCGAGTGCCAACATGCTCATTAGTGCAATTACCATAAGTAAGAAAGACCATTTTCTTTTCAACATTTTCAATTAATTCCACCTTTCTTCATATTAAATGGTAAAACCTTGAAAATATTTCAACTAAAGCGTTTTCGCCTAAGTTATATGAACCCCCTTTAACTTTTTTAATATACATAATCATATATATTTTGGTATATTTTGTCAAGCGCTTTCATGAGCTTGATTCATTTTTTCGCTCTCGTACATATTGTTGCAAAATGAGTTACATAGTTATTTGAAACAATCGTACATAAGAGATGGATTATTAGTTAGCATTATACTACGTTATATATATTGATGAAAAGCATTTTTACCATACTATTTTCGAGCATTGAACACATGATATGAACTATAAAATGTTCTTTTGTCATTTCATTACAAATTATCTTTCAGGGTAAATAAGCAAATGTTTTATAGAACTAGTTTCCTAACTATTTCTGAATGATAAAATAAACAATACATTAAGTAAATATTTCAATGTCGAACATAAAATCAACGATCATTTTATATTGTATTCTGCTGTATACTTTATCAACAATACCTTGTAACAACACATTTAATTTAGTAGTATTTCAAATAAATATTGTTAAGAAAACAATTTTATATTAAATATATTAGTCATTCACATTGTAAAGAGAGTGAAAGTTGTATGTTTTCCTTTCGTGTTCATAGAAATCGGAAGCCCTTTCTAAAAACTAAAGTTAACTAAAACAAAATTCAGAGAAAAGAGGTCCTCCCTTTAAACAAGTTTTCTACAGCATAAATCAAAATACTGTTCAAAAAATAATTTGTTAAAGATGTTTTCGCGATCATTTAGAAACAGAGAGCAAACAATGGTTAAAACATGAATGAACCGCCCCTTTTAGACTAGGAACTTTATGTTCGTGAAAGTTTCCATTCTAAAAACTCACGTAATAGTTATTTGCCCGTGCGTTTAAAACTGATTATGGTGAACTGTTGCTTCGTATTTGTAAAGAGCATAATAGCGAGTTTCAACTACAATCGATAGCTACTTATATGCGTTCGAATGGTTACTTGAACAGTTTGTCTTTCATCTATATGAGAAAGAGATTACAATCAAAGAAATTACGAATTTTATCGAATGAATATATGGACATCATTATTCCAAACAAATAAATTCAAACTTGACACTGCTTGTTTCTGAAGTTGAAATGTCTTTCCATGAACGGAACATAGAAAAATGCTATGTGACACATACCTAGATGCTAGTCGTATCCCAAATGGACACCAAACAGTACAAAAAAAGCAGTCTATACCGCTATTGGCATTTCAGAAATAATATAAAGATTGCTTACACATAATTTCGGACACTAACTAATATTACGATTCCCTTATAAAATCAAGTGATTTCAACCATTTCCATTGCAATTATATATCAATTCATATAAATTAGAAGTATGATAAAAAATAAAAAACTTAACAAAAGGCAATACGCCTACAAAGTCATACGCTCGAGAATTCTAGACGGAACTTATGTACCTGGTCAACGAATAATAATTGATCAAATTGCAAAGGAGGTACAGTCAAGTCACATTCCTGTTCGTGAGGCAATACATCAGTTAGAGTCTGAACAACTTATAGAATACGAACCAAACATAGGTGCTTATGTAAAAGGAATTGATGAGACGAGTTATGCTACAACTTTAGAAGTGTTGGCCGTACTTGAAGGATATGCTACAGCAATTAGTGCACCCCATATTGATTCGTCAGGAATTCAAAAGTTAACAGAAATAAACGAAGCAATGCGTCAACATCTAGAAAAGTTTGAACTCGATCAAGTAGGCGATCGAAATCGTGATTTTCATTTCCAAATATATTCATATTGTCCTAATGAGTTACTCGTATCAAACATACAAGATATGTGGGAACGAATGGATATCGTACGTCTTACAGGTTTTCGTTTCTTCCCGGAACGAACACCACATTCCATCGTGGAACATGCGCAAATGATCAAATTTTTCGAGGAAAAAGCAAATCCAGAGACTATCGAAAAATTTACTCGTACACATAAATTAAATACGTTAAAAGCGTTTAAATTGCGCAACAAATAAAAGGAAAGCATATGACCATGCTTTCCTTTTTACTTTCTTTATTTTTTATAACGTAAATGAATATTGTTTTGTTTGTATGTCGGTCTTGTAAACTCGAATATTTCCATCGACAAAGCTAAATATCGTTTTTCATATATGTTTTTGAAGTGAGTTTGCACCGCTTCAAATAATGAATCACCGACTCGTTTAATTGCATCTTCCGTACGTCCGCCACCTAGTTTTAACGTAACGTGAACGAACGCATCGTCTTCTGCACCATCTGCAACGACATAATCATGTAATTCAATTGCACGCGTACGCAATCCGCCAATCGGAATGACATCATCGTGCGTTAGCAATGCGTCGTTTACCGATTGTAACAGTTCAGGAATATTCCCTTCTTCGCGTAAATTATCCGTATACTCTATAATAACGTGTGGCATATATGATACCCCTTTATTTCGTTTCGTAATTTTCATCTACGATTGTATTTACGAGTTGACCGATTCCCTCTACTTCTGTAATGACTTCATCGCCAACTTTCGTATCGACAGAACCTTTCGGTGTTCCTGTTAAAATCATATCATTTTCATTTAACGTCATAAACGAACTTAAATATTCAATTAGTTCCGCGATACCAAAAACCATATCAGCCGTCGTACCCTCTTGCGTCACTTCACCGTTAATGTACGTACGTAGACGTAAGTTCATCGGATCGTCGATCATTTCCTTAGCGACAAACCATGGTCCGAGTGGCGTACACGTATCACGGTTTTTCACGCGTAAGTTCGGACGGTAATAGTTTTCCAAATAGTCCCTTAATGCATAGTCGTTTGCAATCGTATATCCTTTTACGTAATCGTATGCTTCTTCTTTTTTAATATTTTTTCCAGTTTTTCCGATAACGACTGCTAATTCACACTCATAGTGCATAAATGTCACATCGCTCGGTCGAACCGTATGGGAGCGGTGCCCAACGAACGTATTCGGTCCTTTCAAGAAGACGAGTGGCTCTGTTGGTGCCTTGAAATCAAGTTCTGCCGCGTGATCTGCATAGTTAAGTCCAAGCGTAAATACTGTACCAGGTTCGATCGGTGGTAACCAAACGACGTCCGTTTCCTCTACTAAACGTCCGTCATTTAATTTTATTTTCCCATTCTCTTCTGTTGCATCTTGAATTGTCCCTGCATAACAAACACGTGCACGTTTCATCAGATATCTCCTCCAATGACATTCTTTTCTAGAACGACTCTATTTTCGAGTGATCCTACTTGTTCAATTTCAATGCGAACTAAATCGTTTTCCTTTGCAAGTGGTGCGTTTTCTGGTACGCCGATTAAAAGAACATCACCTTCGTATAACGTCATGTAATCCGTTACGTCAGCGATTAACTTTTCAACGGAGCGAATTAAATTGTTTGTACTATTTTCCAACTTCTTTTCGCCGTTAACATAGACGTTTATCGTTAAATTGTTTGGATCCGTAACATCTTCTTTGTTTACGATCCAAGGTCCTACTGGGCAAAAACCGTCACGAGCTTTCTGCTTTACTGCTGGACGATGAAAATTATCGTGTGGAATACTTACATCATTTACGACAGTATAGCCTTGGACGTAGTCAAGAGCTTCCGCCTCTTTTACTTTCGTAGCCGTTTTTCCGATGACAACTCCGAGTGTTGCACCTATTTCTAACGCTTCTACATCTTCTGGTAACGGAATTGCTTGACCGTTACTAATAAACGTATTTTTCGGCTTTATGTATAATACCGGTGCTTTCGGCGGATTTTGATAAGGAGCATCATTCATTTCCGGTTCAAGCGCTTTGTATGCACCTTCAAAATTTAATAATGCGCCATACACCGTTTTAATGTTTGGCGTGTCGATTGGCAGTTGATCGATTTCGTACTCGATCTCTTGGATCGTTAATGTACCGTCTTGATCCACTTCGCCTTCTAATGCTTGCTCAACACCCCTTAACTTTACTTGTACAGTTTGCATCGTAAACCAACTCCTTTTGTCTTTTTTCCATAATGGAAGAACAGTTTAAAAAGACCAGTTTCGCACTGGTCTTTAATACTAATCTATTAGTCTATCTTATTTTTTCCATATTTTCCACTATAAAATGTTAGTGGCTCACCGTCATTCATGATAATATCCTTCACTTCACCTATAAATAATGTATGATCGCCAACTTCATAAGAAGTGTGTACATCACAAACGACTGATGCCAAAGATCCCCCAATAATTGGTACTCCTTGTACGAATTCAAACTTTACTTCTTCTTCCATTTCTTTTTGACCAGCAAAATGCATCGAAACTTCTTTTTGCTCATACGTTAAAATATTAACAGAAAATTGTTCCGATTCATTTATTTTCTCTAGCATATTCGCTCGATGATCAATAGAAATGGTGACGAGCTTAGGATCTAATGACACAGACATAAACGCGTTCGCGGTCATACCGTGAATATCGTCATCATTCGTCTTCGTCGTTATTACTGTAACCCCTGTCGCAAATCTGCCCATAGCGTTACGAAATGTTCTATCATCCATTTTAGTTCCTCCTTCAATTAAGCAAATAGAGCATGCTTTACTTTCGTTCTCTGTAAGAAGCGAATCGTGACAGTAGAGTTAATCGCTACATTTTTCGCTTTTCGTTCGAACATAAGCTCATGCTCATTGCTCGATCGGACAGATAATTCAGCTTTATACGTTTCATTATGTGCGAACACATCTACTTCGTACATACCTGATTCTGGTAAAATAAACGGCTCTTCAACGACAATCGTATAACGGTTCAAACTATTTTGTTCTGCAACAAGCGACTCGATTTTATAATATTCACCTAGAAAAGGTAAGATTTCATCTACTTTCCCAGTACGGACGAGTTCTCGTGTAATCGTGGAACTAATCTTTAACTGATCATACGTCTTTTTAGGAATAACCGATAATCCAAATTGGTATTTCTCCGCTTGTTCTTTTAAAACAGTAATGTCGCCTTTTGCTTTATGACCGAATGTAAAGTCGAAACCGACGACGACATGTTTGACATTCATCTGTACGATATATCGTTGGACAAATTCGTCCGGAGAAAGAGAAGCAAAAGATGTATCGAATTTCATGACATAAGTTGTATCGATTCCACAAGTTGCAATTTTATCTAGTTTATGGCGCAAAGGCGTAATATATTTACGGTCTTTCTCTTTAAAAATAACTTCGTTTGGATGTGGACTAAACGTTAGTGCTGAACATGTAACACCTTTTCGTTCCGCCCACTTTCTCGCCTCTTTAAATAGTTCTTGATGTCCTAAATGTACGCCATCGAAAAAACCGATTGCCATTACGTGTGGATCGTCTTGTTGAATCTGTGCGTCACTCGTTAAATAATGAATTCTCATCTATGCTTCCCCTTTCTGCGAACAAACGAGCAATATTATATCGTAAAGTCTGGTTTATAAAGTTCTAGTTTTGCTTTTTCGACCTTTACTTCCTCTCCAGTAATGACGTGTAGAAACGTCGATGCTTCATCGAACCAGCTATCCGGTGCTTCATGTCCCCAAAACGTCTGTCTCGTTTTGTCATGAACACTCCAACGTTTCGGCTCGAAGTCACCGTCGCCAGTGAAGTAGTCACCGAAATAAAGTTCAATTCGATGTCCATCTGGATCACGTAAGTAAAGGAAAAAGGCATTCGATAAACCGTGTCTACCAGGTCCACGCTCAATTGTATGAGCCATCCCCATTGAGGCTAGTACGTCGCATACGTGTATTAATGCAGCAGGTTCCGGCAACCAAAATCCGATATGATGAAGTAATGGACCGTCACCATTCATAAATGCTTGGTCGTGTACGTTTCCTTTTCGATGTGTCCAAATTGCCCATAATTGACCTTCGTCATCTTCCGTATACTCTGAACACCTGAATCCGAAAACTTCATTACAAAAATTATACGCTTTTTGTACATCAGATACAAGGCAATTAAGGTGGTCGATACGTTGTATATGTGCTCCACGATATAAATCGTATCGTTGTAATAAACTATCGACCTTTTTCATTTCCGCGTAAAATTCTAGAGGCATTCCTGAAACATCTTGCAAACGGATAGCTCTTCCGATTGCATGTTGTTCTCCTTTTTCAACCCACTTGTACGGAAGATCGTGCTTCTTTGCAATTTGTTCGATCTTATCTAATTCGTCGTCACTGTACACTTTATAACTCATTACTTCAACAGCAGGTTTTTCTGCTTTTTTCAATAAAATACTATGATGATCTTGCTCCTCGTACCCCCGTAAGTAAAGCGCATCATCTGTACTTTCCGTCTCGAAAAAACCTAAAGCATCGATATAGAATTTTTTCGCCGCTTCCAAATCCGTTACGTGCAACACAGCTCTACCAGCTCTCGTTATATTGACACTCATTTTATCCTGCCTTTCTATAGTTTTATTATAATTTTGTTTAAAAAACATTTGTGAAAAAAGGGCTGTATAATAGCCCTTTTCAAGTCACTTCATTTTACTGCTTTTTAACTTCAGCAAGAAAATCGTCAACTAACTTCTTATACGGTTCTTTATCGAAATTATCGAAGTATGCCATACCCATACGAACTGGGTCTCCGAAGAAGTAGTATTCGTAATGTGTCTGTCTTGAACCGAACGCACTTGCCGTTAAGTCCCAAGCTAAGCGGAATAACTGTACGCGATCATAACCGTTAAGATTTCTAGCTTGTAAACCTCGATCGAGAATGTCTCGAATATCTTCGTTGTTAAAGTCAGCTTCTGTCGGGATACCTGTTAAACCAGATGCAGCTAACACACGAATAATTTCCGCTAACTTTGGATAAATACGTGGATACCAGTTTCTAGCCGCATTAAGTGCTTCGAAATCCGGGTTCATCGTTCCGTATTGGTCGAGTTTCGCATTGTGCTCTGCACGGTATAAATGTGAACGCATGTTTTCAAGCGTAATCATAATATCGCGACCTTTATCTTTTACGTGCTGGAACTGGTCGATTCCAATTGCGTCCATAATAGATAATGCTACACCTAAAATGAACTCCGTCTTAACGATCGCTTTTGCGACAACTTGATGCGACATATGAACGACTGCATTCGTTTCTGTAAATGTACGGTTACAAATGCTAGAATTGCCGCAAACAAACACGCGCTCCCACGGTACGAATACGTTATCGAAATGTACGATCGTATCCCCTTCTTCAAAACGTGAAGATAACGGGTAATCCCACTTATTATCTTTATAATCCCACGGCTCACGACTAATATGCGTAAGGCCTGGCGCGTTATTTTCAATAACAAATGCTAATGAATATGGATCATCTTTTTCACCAGCTTTTTTAACAGTAGATGGGAAAACTAACGTCTCGTCCGTAATGGCACCTTGAGTAGCAAGGAGACGAACACCGTCAACGATAATTCCATCAGATTTCTCTTCAACTAAATGTAAGGAAACGTTTGCATCTTTTTGCTCGTGCTCTGCCTTCGCACGGTTCACTTGTGGGTGAATGAGCGTGTGCGTTAAACTAATGTCGTTTTCACGAGCATATTCGTAGTAATCACGAGCATTTTTCGCAAAACGTTCGTCCGCCTCGGCGAATAAATCGTTATTCATTCCCATTGCCATAACTTCAGCGTTTAAGTAGTCAGGTGCACGTCCCATCATACCGTGTGACGTACGCGCCCATTCTTGTATCGCTTCACGACGTTTAATTAAATCTTCTATAGATGTCGGATGTAAAAATGTCATACCTACTTTATCACCAGTAGTCGGAGATGTATATAACATTTTGTCTGCTTTCTCATGCTGTACATCGTAAAGCTTCGCCATCGTATCGACGACATTTTTAAAAGCTGGATGTGTCGTTACATCTTCAACTTTTTCTCCGTTTGCATACACATTATTTTTCGCTTTCTTTAATCTTTCTTTATACTCTTTTCCTGTTTTAGCTCCCACATTCATTTCCTCCCTATAATCTTTGTCGCTTCTTTATTGAACCGGAATTCGAGCAGCATCATCTTCTAAACCGTTTTCATTTCTGATATAATGCAGCTTAAGTAACCACCTCCGACAACGAAGTTCATGTAAATTTAAAAGTATTACATTTAAAAATTATCTGTAAATATTATTATGCTATATGGTATACTATATGTAAAATATTATTTTTATTTGTAATCTATATATATTATATATGTTAGGAGGTGTTGCTAATGAATATGAAACAGTTACGTTATTTTTACGAAATTGCAAACGAAAAACAAATTACAAGAGCTGCAAAAAAACTTCATATCGCACAACCACCGTTAAGTCAATCGTTAAAAGCGTTAGAAACTCGTCTTGGCGTTCAACTCTTTGAACGGAACGGTCGCCAGATGGTACTAACTGAGGCAGGAAAAGTTCTATATGAAAAAGCGAAAATTATGTTCCAACATATAGATGAGACGATCGTCGAAGTAAAGGAAACGGGTCAAGGTATGCGTGGAACGCTCGCCGTCGGATCGACGAAATCGTGCTTTTCCCACGTTCCACAAAAATTAAAACATTTCTTGGAGCAATATCCGAACGTGCGAATTAAACTAATCGAGGGTGACTCATACTTTTTAACGAAACAGTTGTTAGAACGCGAAATAGAAGCAGCTCTCGTCCGTCTACCAATAGAAATGAATGGTTTTCAATTTCAACATTTACCGCCGGATGAATACGTTGCAATCGTGCCGAATAGATGGCTTCGTGATGAAGAGCAAACGGAAATTACGATCGAGCAACTAGCATCGATTCCACTCGTATTGTTGCATCGTATTCGCGGAATCGGTCAATTCGAAATTATTTTAAATAAGTTTAAAGATATGAACTTAGAACCACAAGTAATTTGCGAATCACCAAATGTAGATATGTTACTAGGGCTAGTAAATGAGGGAATCGGTGCAACAATTATACCGAAAGCATCGACATTGAAAAACAATGTAACCGATGCGAAGATTCTACAATTAAAGGATGTCAAGCTCGTTTCAGAATCTGCTATTATATGGTTAGAAAATCGATATTTATCAAAAAGTGCTACGCACTTTATCGAACTATTTAAATAGACTTAAGCATCTATTGTTTACGTAATCATTCGATAAAATATCGAATGTTCCCTTTTTTTATTCTAACATAATTAAGCTTTTAAAAAACTTATTTTTTAACAAAAAAGCGTGTCAAAACTATCGATCTACTTATAACATTATTATCTCATTAAGTAGAGTAAGAATAAAATGAGAAGAAAGTATTGCGAGGTGTCGCTAAATGATAACTTATACATTAAATAACGGAGTTATAAAACCAGCACTTGGGCTCGGTACATATTTAATACCGAATGATGAAGTATTTAATGTCGTAACTAATGCCCTTGAGATCGGCTACCGGGCGATTGACACAGCACAGTTTTACCAAAACGAAACAGGAATCGGTAAAGCACTTAAAGAAAGTACGTTAAACCGTGATGAATTGTTTATTACAACAAAAGTTTGGAATAGCCATCAAGGATACGATAAAACGATGGCTGCTTTCGAAGCAAGTTTACAAGCGCTACAACTTGACTATATCGATCTATATTTAATCCATTGGCCAACGCCGATGTATGATAAATATGTAGAGACGTATAAAGCACTCGAAAAATTATACGAAGACGGTGTCGTAAAAGCAATCGGGGTTAGTAACTTTCATATCGAACATTTAGAACGAATTGCAAATGAATGCAACGTAAAACCAGTCGTGAACCAAGTAGAATGCCACCCGTATTTTCAACAACAAGATGTAAAAAAATATTGTGCAAAACATAATATATAC
>Ga0079225_10002777_pt1 | contig 10164 bp, 10 predicted proteins | sample Poulit2012_FD_76344 | JGI IMG/M metagenome (GOLD analysis project Ga0079225, IMG submission 76344) | Agricultural soil microbial communities from Georgia to study Nitrogen management - Poultry litter 2012 | ecosystem: Environmental > Terrestrial > Soil > Agricultural land | place: USA: Georgia...
TCCCGGATAGGGTGATCATTAAAATATTAGATAGATCAACGGAAAGCCAAGATATACCAAATAAATTCTCATAAACTGGTGCTTTAGTATCCACGCTATCACCCCTTTTTGCTTCTATTAGTTATTATTTTTCAACAGATGGATGTTGGAAAAGACTTAACTTTGAATTATTTTACTTTGGATTGGCGGATTGAATAGATGGTGTAGTCTATGATCATTTCAAAATATGAAGTAGTAAGTCCAAGGACGACACCAATAATATGTACTTTGTGGTCAAACTTTAGTGCGAGCCAAACGGCTAATCCAGCCCCAATCAAACGTAAAAAGCTTCCAAGTCCAGTTGTTCTTTTCTCGTGTATGATTGCTTCACTAAATGCCTTCGCCCGATTATGTAGTATTCGTAAACCATAGTAACTTACAAGATGACCAAAGGCTAGTCCGAGAAAAAAACGATCATAGGGTGTTACGGTAGCACCTAGTATAAAAATAGCCAAGAGATAGAGCATCCACTTTCGCTGGCGTACTTCCATACGCACAAATTCTTCCATTAGACTCTACTCCTTACATCCTTTGACTTCACTATTTTTATGACATTTTTAGCCATAACTCCCTAACAATACTACACTAAATAAGTGTACATTAGCTAAGATAGGATGTCAATTATTTATCGGTTTTGTTTTTTGTACAATTTATCTGTAGTTTTGCTTGTATTTAAAGGTAGGACCCTTCTTAGTCTAGTACAGTTTTCGATAAGAAATAGTGACAGTTTTATGACATTCAATTTAATTCTATCGACTTTTTACATAAAGGGAACTTAAAAGTTTAAATAAACTTCAAAGGCTTCCATTTTCCCTTCCTTTGATACAAGCGTAATAATCGCTGGGTAAGTAGTTTGGGTATCGATTCCCTTTTCTTTAATAGAACCTTTATGAAGACCCTTTTCTAAATCCATTAAATTTAATATTCTTTTTTCATGAAAGTAAGTAATCGGATGAAGTAGATCTACTTGAAAGGATAATAAATCATCGGCAGTATAAAATTGATAGTCTAACTGATCCTCTTCAATAGGGTGTTCAGCAATTGTAAAGCCCATAACCTTCGGATATTCATCGGTTTTATTTACAAATAAATAAGGTAATGGATATTGATCCCCGTCAACTGTTAATGGAATCCAACCTTGATGGATACCTTCATCTAACAAAGAGGATAGTAGGTTTAATTGAATGGGTATAGTCATTTTTTCTTTAGGTTGTAAGAAAAAGGTTTGCGGGAGTTGCCAAGAAATTCCCTTTTGTCTTTTTGGAATCGAAAAGGTGACCTTTAATTTTTCGTCCGATATATTTTCAATCGTAATTGGCTTGCTTAGTTCTTCTTTATAATTCGTAATTTTACCGAAGGATAATAATGGCTCATCGATTAAAATTGGTGTTTGAAGGGCTCTTTCAATTTGAATAAGACCTGTTCCTTGGGTAGTAGGAGAAAGATAGTTCCCTTCTTCATCGGAAATCGGTAGAGCTGTCGTTTTTAAAGCTTGAATAATTTGAGTCATTGTCATGTTCGGCTTTGCTTCTTTCATAAGAGCTATCGCCCCAGCTACGTGGGGAGCCGCCATACTCGTTCCACTAAGGGCGGCATATCCACCAGGTATTGTGCTAACTATATTTGCGCCGGGGGCGATTATATCCGGCTTTATTTTCCAATTACCTGTTACTGGACCCTTTGAGCTAAAATGGGGAACTGACCTATCCTTTTGCTCATAGCGTAAAGACATGAAATATTTATTCTCATTCATTTTACTTTTTAACCATTGTTCATCCTCTTTCGAAATTATGCTTATTGGGAGATTCACTTTTATTTCAGTTAAAAATTGCTTGATATTTTCTTGATCTTCTTCTGTTAATAAAACTGCAAAGGCCCCTTGATCTTCGGCTTGTTTTATTAGGTTTAAAATATCTTCTTGACTTGATATAAGAACAATTTTCTTCCAAAGTCTTTTTTCACTTCCCACAATATCTACTAGCTCATAGTCTTTATAAAAATTTCTTGGGAGTGAACCTGTTATTTCATGTAAATAAATTACCTTCCTGGCTAATTGGTCATATAAATAAGGGAGTTCCTTCGGCTCTTCCACAGCACCGATGGAGAGGGCCTTATCGGAGGTGGCGGGGGATCCGACCGTCCATTCCTCTGGACCATCGTTACCATTTGCTATGACGACTGCCACTCCTAAATCGACGGCTTTATTAACTGCAATAGTTGTGGGGAAATCCGGTCCATTAATAGAATTACCAAGGGATAAATTAATGATGTCCATGCCATCTTTTACGGCCTTTTCAAGGGCAGCAATTACCTGAATAGATGTTCCTTGACCACCTGGACCAAGGGCTCGATAGGCATGAATTTCCGCCTTGCTTGCTACACCCTTTATCTCCCCATCCGCTGCTACAATACCAGCTACGTGGGTCCCGTGATTGGTTGGAGGGCCTTCTGCCGGTAAAGTTTCCATCGGATTGTCATCTAAATCAACTAAATCATAACCTCCTTTAAAATTATTGACTAAATCAGGATGGGTATAATCTATCCCTGTGTCGATTACTCCTACTTTAATTCCTTTACCAGTATAGGGTGTTTTATGTATTTCTCCTGGGTAATTTAGGCTGTGATTATTTTTAGTTATTGTTATAGGTTTATAGTATTTTACCGGGTAGTGGGAGATAATATAAGACTCTTGTAAAAAGTCTCTTATATCATTAACCCGAATTTTAAGGGCGATTCCTAAAAATAATTTATCAAAAACTTCAATAATTTGAGCTGTTGGATACTCCTCCCTAATTTGCTCTTTAATCACATGAGGATTTTCTTCAACTTGTATAATGATGGGTATTTCCTTTTGAAGGGCTTCAGACTTCGTTAGCGGGACTGCATGCATGCTAATTAAAATAATGAATAACATTATGATCTGTTGTCTCATGATGGGAAAGCTCCTTGTACTTCATTTTGTATATTTTTGCCATGTTAATTCTTTTCATACGTAAAAAAACAGACCTGTTATGGTCTGCTTTTAAGTTCCTTCCATATTATATTCGCTATTCTTTCCGAGGCCTTGCCATCTCCGTAAGGGTTACTTGCTTGGGCCATTTGATTATATAAGGTTTGATTCGTTAATAATTCTTTAGCTAGATTGTAAATTGTGTTTTCCTGCGTTCCCGCTAGTTTGAGTGTTCCGGCTGCAATTCCTTCTGGTCGTTCTGTCGTATCCCTAAGTACCAGGACCGGAACCCCTAAAGAGGGTGCTTCCTCTTGTATACCCCCCGAATCCGTTAAAATTAAGTGCGAATGGGCTAAAAAGTTATGAAAGTCGATCACATCTAATGGTTCGATTAATTTGATTCTTTCTTCATCACCTAATATGTCCTCTGCTAGTTCCTTTACAATCGGATTTAAATGGACTGGATAAACGACGAAGACGTCATCAAAGGTTTGAACGATTCGGTGAATTGCTTGGAACATACTTCTCATATTTTCCCCAAGGTTTTCCCTACGATGGGCGGTGACCAATATTAGCTTTTTATTGCCTATCTTTTTTATAATAGGGTGGGTATAATTTCCTTTGACTGTTGTGGCTAATGCATCAATGGCTGTGTTTCCTGTGACGAAAATTGTTTCTTCCTTTTTATCCTCTTTAAGTAAGCTTTGTTTAGCCTTTTCCGTTGGGGCAAAATGAAAGTCAGCCATTACACCTGTTAATTGACGATTTATTTCTTCTGGAAAGGGTGAATGTTTATTCCAAGTTCGCAAGCCCGCTTCTACGTGACCGATTAATACTTGGTTATAAAAGGCTGTTAACGAAGCTGCAAAGGTCGTTGTTGTATCGCCATGAACGAGTACGATATGGGGCTTTTCCTTTTTTATGATTTGATCAAGACCTGCGATTGATTTTGTCGTTATTTCACTTAAGGATTGTCCTGATTTCATAATATTTAAATCATAATCGACTTCGATATTAAAGGTGTCTAATACTTGATCCAGCATTTGTCGATGTTGGGCAGTTACAGTCACAATTGTTTCAAACTGATCCCTCCGCTTTGCTAGTTCTAACACGAGGGGAGCCATTTTGATTGCTTCAGGTCTCGTTCCAAAGATCGTCATTACTTTAATTCGCTTCGTCATATTTCTACTCCTTCTTACTTCGTTCCGAAGAGTCGATCACCAGCGTCTCCTAGACCAGGAACAATATAACCCTTTTCATCTAGTCCCTCATCTAAGGCTCCTAAATAAATATCTACATCTGGGTGGTTTTTTTGAATAAGTTCTACCCCTTCTGGCGCTCCTACTAAACACATTAATTTGATACTTTTAGCTCCACGCTTTTTGAGGGATTCTATGGCATCATTCGCAGATCCACCTGTGGCGAGCATTGGGTCTAGTACGATTAATTCCCTTTCTTCGATATCCTTTGGTAATTTAATATAATATTCGACAGGTTGTAATGTGTCAGGATCCCGATATAGTCCGACATGACCTACCCGGGCAGCTGGTAATAAATTAAGCATTCCGTCTACCATTCCTAAGCCTGCTCTTAAAATTGGAATAAGACCAATCTTCTTCCCAGATAAGATGTAGGATTTTGTTTCCCTTACAGGAGTTTCAACGACGGTTTCTTCTAAGGGTAAGTCCCGCGTTATCTCAAAGGCCATTAACATCGCGACCTCATCTACGAGTTCACGAAATTCCTTTGTACCTGTTCTTTTATCTCTTATATAAGTAATTTTATGTTGTATTAATGGATGATCGAGGACATGCAATTTTCCCAATTCTCTCCACTCCTTTACTTTATTTCATCTTTAAGATTGTACAGAATATAACCAATTCCTTCAAGGAAAATATGTAAATACTCCCCCTTTAAAGTTTGAAAATATTCACCTAATCGCCTTATATCTAATGAAATCTTTCTACATACAGTTTGTTTCAAACTTTTGAAGAGGGAGTGGGTTTATATAGGTTTATTCATAAAGAGGGAATTCCTTAGTTAATTTTAACACCCTACCTTTAGCTTCAGCTAACTTTTGTTCATCCTTAGTATTGGTCAGGGTTAGGGTAATAATTTCTGCGATTTCCTCCATCGATTGTTCAGTAAATCCACGAGAAGTTACTGCAGCCGTCCCTATTCTGACCCCACTTGTTACGACGGGTCCTTTTTCATCAAAGGGTATTGTGTTTTTATTTGTCGTAATTCCAACCTTATCTAAAACTTCCTCGGTTTCTTGTCCGGTCAAGCCAAGGGAGGTAACATCAAGTAGAATAAGATGATTATCTGTCCCGCCGGAGACAATTCTAATATTACGCTTTGATAGTTCATCAGCTAATTTCTTAGCATTTGTAACGACTTGTTTAGAGTATTGTTTAAACTCTTCTGTTAGGGCTTCCTTGAAAGAAGTGGCCTTTGCTGCGATCACATGCATTAACGGTCCACCCTGAATACCTGGAAAAACAGATTTATCAATCGCTTTTGCATATTCTTTTTTACATAAAATCATCCCGCCTCGGGGACCACGTAAGGTTTTATGGGTCGTTGTTGTTACAAAATCTGCGTAGGGAACCGGATTCATATGAACTCCAGCAGCCACTAAACCTGCAATGTGGGCCATATCTACCATTAAATAAGCATCTACTTCATCAGCAATGTCCTTAAATTTCTTAAAGTCTATTTCTCTGGGATAGGCACTAGCTCCTGCGACAATTAATTTTGGCTTAACTTCTAAGGCTTTCTCTCTAATGACGTCATAATCTAGTTGCTCTGTTTCTTGATCGACGCCATATTCCTCAAAGTTATATAATTCTCCACTGAAGTTAACAGGGCTTCCATGGGTTAAATGTCCCCCATGGCTTAAATTCATCCCTAAGACGGTATCTCCTGGCTGTAAAATTGAGAAATATACAGCCATATTAGCCTGAGCACCGGAATGGGGCTGGACGTTAGCGTGTTCTGCACCGAATAGCTCCTTAGCCCTCTCCCTGGCTAGATTTTCTGCGACATCTACATGCTCACATCCCCCGTAGTAGCGTCTTCCTGGGTAGCCTTCAGCGTATTTGTTCGTCATGATTGATCCCATAGCTTCCATTATAGAGTGGGATACAAAGTTTTCTGATGCTATTAATTCAATATTATTTTGTTGCCTCTTCTTCTCCGCTACAATTGCTTGGTAAATTTCTTGATCTTCTTTCTTTAAATAGGACATGTTTTTCCTCCTCATTTAATTCTATATGTAAGATTTTATTTATAGGATGCACGATTTCCACCGATTAATTTAGGTCTCGTCTTAGCACAGGTTATAATTGCTTGGTGGATGGATTTTTGGCTTATTCTTAGGGGGACCGCAACAGGTTTTAAATGCATCCCAATCATCGTTTGGCCAATATCTATACCTGCATCGGCTTGTACCGCTTCAACTATAACTGGTTCTTTCATATGGTTATAGGCATAGGCTGCTAGTGCTCCACCCGCCCTAGGTGTTGGCAGGACGGAAACCTCTGTTAAAGAGTACCTTTGCTGAGCTTCCCTCTCAATAACGAGGGCCCGATTAAGGTGTTCGCAACATTGGAATACCAAGTAGGCATTTGTCCTTTTGGCCAATTCTTGTAATTCATCAAATATAACTTCCGCTATCGATTCACTTCCTGAACTACCAATCTGTTTACCTGCAACTTCACTTGTTGAACACCCAATTACGAGTAGATGATCCTTTTGTAAAAGATTGCTTTCAATCCACGCATCAACCAGGCTTCTCATATCCTTTCGGACTATTTCTTCAGTTTTTATTTTTTACCCTCCCCTCTCCTTTAGTCTTTTAAAGATGAAAAGGAGCAAGTCCGTTTTTGCTAAACATTGCTCCTTAAACATTATAAATGTTTTTTCTCATAGCTCCTTATTTTATCTACTCGGCGTAAATGACGTCCTCCTTCAAATTCTGTTTCTAGCCACACCTTTGCAATTTCCCTTGCTAAACTAGGGCCTATTACTCTTTCACCCATGGCCAGTACATTAGAATCGTTATGCTGCCTTGTAGCTTTTGCACTGAAAACATCATGAACTAATGCACAACGAATTCCAGGAACCTTGTTTGCAGAGATAGACATTCCAATTCCTGTTCCACAAATTAGGATTCCACGATCAAACTCTCCCTTTGCCACCCTTTCGGCCGCCGGAAGAGCAAAATCAGGATAATCAACCGAAGATGCATCCTCTACTCCTGTATCAACATATTCAATTCCCATTTCCTCGAGTAAATCTTTAATTTCATTTCTAATCGTGTTTCCGGCGTGATCGGCAGATAATATGACTTTCATTAGTCGGGCCTCCTTTTAGACATTAAATTTATTAATCTCCTCATTTAACTTCATTGCTTGACTTTCTATTTCTCTTGCTAAGGAATCAACTAATTCAATGGTGCTTGCCTGTTCATGCACAGCAGCGTTTACTTCTTCTGTAGCTGCAGATGTCTCCTCAGATATAGCCGCCACTTCTTGGGACTGTTTTACCGTTTCCTGAATAGACTTTAATTGGCGGTCGACAAGGGAGGAAATCATGTCAATTTCTTCAGCTACTTCGGTTACAGAAACTGACATTTGTTCAATGGCTTCATTTGTTGTAGCCCCGGTCTTTGCTTCTTCCTTTGCAAAACCTACGTTAGATGTGATTTGGCCGACGACATTATTGACATTATCTTGTATCGCCATAATTAAATTAGAAATTTGCTGTACAGCCTGAGCACTTTCGTCGGCTAGCTTTCTAATCTCCTCTGCAACGACAGCGAATCCTTGTCCATGCTCACCCGCTCGAGCTGCTTCAATGGATGCATTTAATGCAAGTAAGTTTGTTTGTTCAGCAATTTCACCAACCATGGAAATAATAGATTCGACCTGATGGGCGTTTTCTGTTAATTCCTCAACGTCCTCAAGGGATCTTTCCTGATCGCTTGCTAAAGTTTGAATCCCGCTCACTAATTGATTGACGAATTCCTTACTTGAGGATAAGGATTCAACCATGTTTTGGGATTTTTCCTTTGATTGTTCGGCTTTTCTTTGGACTTCTTGAGCTAAGGATGTTGCCTCCTCAACGAGCTCTGCCGTCTGTTGAATAGATATAGCCGAGCTTTCCGCTCCCTTTGATATATCGTCTGTCGAGGCTCTAATCATATTAGAATGCTCAGCGGATTCGCTTGAAGCTTCACGCATTTTAGCAACAGATTCATTCGTATATTTAAAGTTAGCTTCAATATTATGAACCATTTCTGTCAAATTATTTAACATGGCTTCAAAGGCAATACTTAATGATTTTATTTCATCATCAGACTTTGGAATTTCTACCTTTTGCCTTAAGTCTCCCTCAGCCACCTGGCTAGCTACGTCCTCCAGCCTTTGCAAGGGCTTCGTGATTAGACCTGCTGCAAAAAAGGCCAGAACTCCCGACCAAAACACTCCCAGGAATAATGTGCCAATTGTAAACCATTGCTCGGAAATGTTCCAAAATTCCTTTACATAATCATAAATGACATAAATAAATAGTGCCGAAAAAGAATATGTAATAATGGCGAGAATTGTCGTAAATAAAACTAGTTTCCACCTTAAACTGAACTTATGTCTCTTGGTCATTTTGTAAGCCCCCGTTACTTTTAATGTTTTTTGCTAACTTCGATATATAGCTATCTAGCTCCTTTAAAGTATCTCGGTATATATGTATATCTCCACCAAAAGGATCTTGAACATCTCCATTAACAATCGTCTTTTCTAATTGCCGGATTTCTTCTATTTTATTTTTAAACTTTGCCACCATTAATTCGTTAAGTTTATTCATGCTGTATTCTTGTTCATGTTCTTGGATAAATTGTGCCCGTTCTTGCTCTAGCTGAGCATAGGCCTTTGTAAGATTTTCTAACGATTTTTGAATAGAAGGAGTAACGTATTCTTTTAAGGTATAATATTTCTCCTGAAAACTTGGGTATTCTAAAATGAGAGAATGTTTATGTTGGATAGTCATTGTAATTACTAAGTCTGCCCAGTGAAGTAGTTTTTCTGTTACAGGTTGGGAATAATGATTGATTTCTATTCCTTTTTCCTGTAAAACCAGTTGAGCATTTTTATTAGCTGGAAGATTTTCCACAGCATAAATACCTGCAGATTTCACTTCTAAAGAAGGTAGTTTATGTCTTAACAAATGTTCAGCCATTGGACTTCGACATGTATTTCCTGTGCAGATAAATAAAATTCTCATCAAATTCCTCCACTCTATACTCCTACATTTAAATATATCATAAACGGAAGGTAAAGTCAGAGATAAAAGGATATATTTTTAGGCTTTAATGTAAGGGGATACTTAGGAGAAAAACAATATATAGAGGCCGAAGGAAAGAAGGATGCTTCCACCTAGCAATTCACTATAAGAATCTAAAAATCCCGTCACCTTCCGACCGATTAATAGACCGGTCCAAGTAAAGAGAGTACTAAAGATTCCAAAAAGCATGAGTGCGATCACCGTTTTGACACCGGTAATTCCTAGGCTTAAACCAACGGGGGCGCTATCTACACTTACTGTTATTGCCAAAATAATTATTCCTAATTTAGTATGATTAAACAAACGTTTGTTTTTATCCTTTTGTATATGAAAGGCTGAAAAAAACATGTGACATCCTACAAAGATTAAGAGTAAACCGCTAAGCACAATCGTAACTTGTCCGAATTCATCAGATAAAAGCTTACCTAAAATAATACCAATAATTGGGAACATCATATGAAATAAACCAAAAACAAGTCCAATAAAAAAGATTCGTCTTAATCGTAATGGTTGCATACCTAATCCTAAACTTACGGAAAAGGCATCCATCGACAAAGCAATAGCCATAAATAATAAGGGTAAACTTTCGTTAAAAAAAAGCATTCGCTCCCACCTCATTCATACTTTTAAACTATATGAAAAGTCGAGAGCGAATATTCACTTTTAAAGAGCTATGTCCTTTATTCAATTGTTTTACTGGCTGCTTGTTCGATTCGGTTCATAATCGTCTTACCGAGGCCCTCCTTAGGAAAGGCTTCACAAAGGACTAAATCAACAGTTTCCTTATCAAAATACCGGAAACCAGCATATAGATTTTTAGCAATCTCCTGCAA
>Ga0079225_10002778_pt1 | contig 10164 bp, 9 predicted proteins | sample Poulit2012_FD_76344 | JGI IMG/M metagenome (GOLD analysis project Ga0079225, IMG submission 76344) | Agricultural soil microbial communities from Georgia to study Nitrogen management - Poultry litter 2012 | ecosystem: Environmental > Terrestrial > Soil > Agricultural land | place: USA: Georgia...
AAAGTTAATTTTCGTAACGAATGCACGTGTTTCTACATGTAAATTTTGACGATGCATATTCGGACGTAAGTAGGCATGCGATGTTGATAATCGTTGACCATTCACAATATGTCGATCAAATGGACCAAAACCTTCCTGTTGATAACCATTTACATCAGGAGTACGTGGGTGTCCAGCTTCAGCTGCAGCTTCAAAAAAGGCTTCAAATAAAGGATTAGTCGCTGGTCCACGTGAGAGTTTAATTGGTCCATCATGTCCTCTCATATCATCATGAGGTGAATCTAGCGCATTTTCCATTCGTTTAAAGTATGGAAGACAATGTGCGAAATCCCATGTCTCCATTCCTTCATCCGCTCCCCAACGCTCATAGTCCATTGGATTTCCACGCTGATAAATCATCCCGTTTATAGAACTGGAACCTCCTAATACTTTTCCTCTAGCATGTGCAATGCGTCGTCCATGCATATGAGGTTCAGGATCTGATTTATATCTCCAATCATATAGAGGGTTTCCTGCTGGGTACATAAGTGCTGCTGGCATTTGAATCAATAAATCCCATGGGTAGTCACTTCTTCCTGCTTCTAAAACAAGAACACTATGTTTACCGTCTGCACTTAATCGATCACCTAAAATCGCCCCCGCACTTCCCCCACCAACGATAATATAATCATACTTCTGTTTCATTAAACGTACCTCCAAATTATTCAAATAATGCGTGTTTCTTCCTACATCACATCATCATATTTTTCTTAACATCAATTAGAACTCGAATTTTATTCCATCCACTCATCAGTAAGGTCACGATTTTCTTCGACCCATTCTTTCGCACCTTCTAACGGATCTTCTGATTCATTAACGAAATTGATAAGTTCACCCATTGTTTCATCATCATCGATTGACCAATCGCTTAACCATTCATGTACTTCTGGATAATCGTCTTTAAAATCTCCACGTGTAGCTAAATAAATCTCTTCTATGTCTCCATAAGTTTTCTGTGGGTCATCCAGGAATTTTAAATCTAAATCAGAGAAAATACCATGTGGCTGCCATAATGGCACAACAATTGGTTCTTCTTCTTTTATCGCTTCTCTAAGAGCACCTAACATAGCAGGCTCAGAACTTGGTACTAATTCAAAGTCTAAATCGTAGTCTTCAATGATTTGTTCTGTTACTTCCATCGTGCCCGCACCAGGTTCAAAACCGATAATTTCCCCATCGAATAAATCTTTATGAGCATTTAAGTCTTCTACACTATTAATGTCTTCCATATAATCTGGAACAACAAGTCCTACTCTACCATTTTCAAACCATGGTGTATCATTAAAATCAACTGTATCTTTATATTGTTCATAATAATTAATATCTTGTACCGGTAACCATACTTCAATTCCTACATCTAAATCACCGGTAGACAAAGCTTCCATAATTGTCCCCATCTCAAGCTGTCTCACATCTACTTCATAACCTTCTTCTTCTAGTAGCACTTTCCATACATGGTTTACAGCAATATTTTCTGGCCAGTTGATTAAGCCAAATACAAGTTCTTCATCACCGTTTGAACCTTCATCACTTTCTGAAGCTCCTTCACCTGCATCTCCACATGCTACAAGAATTACTGAGATCATTACTATGATAAATAATGTTAAAAAACGTTTCACTTTTACTAAGTCTCCTTTATTATTTTAGTCATTTCCTTCTTCTTTAGGTAAAAAGGAAAAAATTTCTCCTGTTTTAACACTTCTAGCCAATCTTTCAAGCCATCTATAATATACTTTGGAATGATTTACTAACTCAAAATACTCTTTAGCTTGTTCTCTTACTTCATCAGAAACTTCGCTATCTTCCATCACTTCTTGGAAATATTCTTCCGCTTCCCTTACTGCCGCCAAGTTCATATCTGCTTCGCGTTGCCACATTTGACAATAGAAAGACATGAATGATTTAAAGAAGTCTTTTTCTGCCGTATAAATATGCTTTCGAGAACCTCTTTGATGAACTTTTTTCACCATACCATTTTCATGTAACTTACGGACACCTGTACTCATGCTTGGCTTACTCATATTTAGTTCTTCTCGCATTTCATCGAGATTCATTTGGTCACTTAAATACAAAGTGGCATATAAAGTACCAGCTGATGTTGTAACCCCATAGAGATCCATCGTTTCGGCAATAGCACCGATGACTTCATTTTTAGCCGTCTCGATTTTCTCTTGTGCTTTCTCATCAAGCGATTTTGACACATAACTCACCTCAACGTTTAGTTTGTTAAATATATTCTTAACAACCTTAATACTAGAAGTTTTTTAATTGATTGTCAATACTTATATCACTTTTTCATTACCTTGACATCGTTCAAACCTCATGATAGTCTTGAATCGTTCACAAGATTAAATTTATTTTTAACAAACTTAACATAGTTTTTTTCACACAAAGGAGAGGCTGAAAGTGAAAGTTTTAAAACAATTTATAGACGGGGAATGGATTTTTTCTACATCAAATGAAACGAGAAAAATTATCAACCCTTATAATCAAGATATCATCAGGGAGGTAACAGAAGGGAATAAGCAAGATGCTAAAATGGCCATTCAAGCTGCTCGTAAGGCATTTGATGAAGGAATATGGCCAAGCACGTCCGCAATAGAACGCGGAAAGTTCGTTCGAAAAATTGCTAAATTAATAGAAAGAGATAAAGAAGAATTAGCACGTCTAGAGTCATTAGATACCGGTAAAACAATTGATGAAAGCCGTGATGATATGGATGGTATTGCTGATGTATTTCATTATTATGCCGACCTTGCTGGGAAACATGCAGGAGAAATGATTGAGTCACCAATTCCAAATACAATTAGTAAAGTAGTTCACGAACCTGTTGGTGTTTGTGCACAAATTACACCGTGGAACTACCCACTATTACAAGCTTCCTGGAAATTAGCACCAGCTCTTGCCGCTGGAAACACCCTTGTAATGAAGCCAAGTGAAATCACACCACTCACTACGATAAAAGTATTTGAATTGATGGAAGAAGCAGGTATTCCTAAAGGTGTTGTTAATTTAGTACTTGGACCTGGACATTCTGTTGGTGCTGAGTTATCGGAAAGTAAAGAAGTAGACCTTATTTCCTTTACAGGAGGACTTGAAACAGGTAGGAAAATCATGCAATCTGCAAGCATCAATATGAAGAAAATTGCACTTGAACTGGGTGGTAAAAACCCTAACATTATATTTTCTGACGCTGATTTTGAAACGGCCGTAGACCAAGCACTAAATGGTGTCTATTTCCATGCAGGGCAAATCTGTTCTGCAGGTACTAGATTGATTATTGAAGAAAGCATTCATGATGAATTCGTTGAAGCTTTAGTGAAACGAGTAGAAAATATTAAGCTTGGTAGTGGATTTGATGAGGATACAGAAATGGGACCATTAATCTCTAAAGAACACCTTGAAAAAGTAGCACAATACGTAGAAAATGGCTTAAAAGAAGGTGCGACATTAGCGGTTGGTGGAGCGAAGCCGGAGAATACAGAACTTCAGAATGGATTTTTCTATTTACCGACCGTACTCATTGATTGCAAAACAGAGATGGATGTAGTGCAAGATGAAGGGTTTGGACCGGTAATTACAGTAGAAAAGTTTCGAACAGAAGAAGAAGCAATCGACTTGGCAAATGATTCTATCTATGGCTTATCTGGTGGAGTATGGAGTAATGACATTGCCAAAGCAGAACGCGTCGCAGCTAAACTGCGTATGGGAACCGTATGGATTAATGACTTCAACATTTTCTTCGCACAAGCACCATGGGGAGGATATAAACAATCAGGTATTGGTCATGAATTAGGTACGCAAGGTTTAGCAGAATATACGGAAACCAAACATATTTATCACAACATCAACCCACAACCAATCCATTGGTTCGGGATGAAATAAGTACATGTAAAATAAGCCCATATAGAATGATGATTTACAAAAATTAATTCTATATGGGCTCCATTTACGAAAATCATGGTTCCCACAGATAGATCGACAAATCTATTTTTCTTGATAAATCTTTCTCTACACCTTCTAACGCAAGTAATTCTTCTTGTTCACTACCACGTAGAGAGATTTCACCTTTACTATTTATTACTCGATGCCATGGAAGATGATATTTCTTACTCATGGAATGTAAAATCCACGATACTTGTCTCGCACCACGAGGTTTTCCTGCTATATTTGCTATTTGTCCATATGTCATTACTTTTCCTTCTGGGATTGTTTTAATAATATCAATCACTCTTTTCGTAAACTCTTCCATACTCACTTCTTCCCCCTTCTATTAACTATTTTTAAGATAAATCATTCATTATATGTAACTTGCACCCTATGTTATACTGTTGATTATGGGAGGTAACAATGAAATTTATTTTACAATTTTTAAAGCCATTTAAATTACCTATCATTATTGCATATTCATTAACGTTAATCGAGCTAACGGCTGAATTACTATTTCCTTTATTTTTAGGTCTAATGATTGACCAAGGCATCCAACCAGCAAATATGGATTCTATTATCATGTGGGGCGGTATTATGATGGTCATTACATGTATTGCTTTTATTGCTGGTATTATTAACTCATACTATTCCGCCCATATTAGTACCGCTTCTGCATACAATATTCGTGAAAGATTATTTGAACATATTCAACATTTTTCATTTGCACAATTAAATAAATTTCCAACATCAATGCTAATTACTAGGTTTACAAATGACATCCGCCAAATACAACAAACCATTTTCATGGCGCTGCGTATTATGTTAAAGTCTCCATTAATGGTAATTGGCAGCGTTATCATGTCATTTATTGTAAATCCGCGTATATCAATTGTTTTCCTCATTATTGTTCCTGTATTAACTTTCTTTCTCTTGTGGGTATTAAACAAAGGAAGTGTGATGTTTGCAAAAGTTCAGGGGCGAATGGATCAAGTGAATCGAATCATCCAAGAAAACATTGCAGGTATGCGTGTCATCAAAGCCTTTTTACGACACGATTATGAAAATAAACGATTTTCAAAAACAAACCAAGCATTACGACGGGAAGCACAAACCGCATTTCGTTTTGTCGAAGCTTCGATGCCTATTTTATTATTTGTCATGAATCTAAGCCTCATTTTTATTATTTGGTATGGCAACAAACAATCCATTGCTGGTACAGTAGCTGTTGGTGATGTCGTTGCTATTGTCAACTATGCACTAAGAACTGTTATGATGATGTCTATGTTTACATTTATTGCGTTAGCATTTTCACGCGCAAAAGCATCTAGTGAACGAATTGAACATATTTTAAATGAAAAAGTTAGCATAGAAGATAAAGATGTATTAAAAAAGCATCGTTCCATTAATGGGAAAATCGACTTTCAGCACGTATCTTTTCGCTATCCTAATAATAAAGTAGACGTGTTGGATAATATATCCTTTTCAATTGCCCCTGAAGAAAAGGTGGCAATACTTGGTGCGACAGGTTCTGGTAAAACGACATTATTTCAACTACTCCCAAAACTGTACTATCCAAGTCGTGGTAAAATTTTTATAGATGATCGATCAATCGAAATGTATCCTGTCGAACAATTACGAAATGAGATTGGCTATGTTACCCAGACGCCTTTATTATTTACTGGTACAATCTCAGAAAACATTACATTCGGAAATGAACATGCAACAAAGGAACAAATCACGCAAGCTGCACAAGATGCCCAAATCCATGATTCAATCATGACCTTTTCAGATGGATATGATACCATTGTCGGGCAAAAAGGAGTCAATCTTTCAGGTGGGCAAAAACAACGGATTTCCATTGCTCGGGCACTTATCCGAAAACCAAAAATATTAATGCTTGATGATAGTACAAGTGCACTAGATATGACGACAGAATCCCATTTATTAGATGCATTACATACATATCATTGTACTACACTCATTATTACACAAAAAGTGAGCACTGCACAAAGGGCAGACCGCATTTTATTGTTAGATCAAGGCCAAGTTTTACATATTGGCACACATGATGAGTTGCTTAAATCTTCTCATCTATATCAACAAATCGTTACATCACAATCACAAAAGGAGTCTTCTTATGTCGAGTAGTCAATTAAGGCAACCTTTTCAATATGAGAAAATCCCTATAGACCAAGTACAAATTGAACAGCAACATCGTCCGACAAATACGTGGCAAACGATTAAACGAATTGGCACCTATTTAATCCAACATAAATGGAAATTACTTCTTGTTATTATGATGGTCATATCAAGTTCAGCCCTTGGTTTATTAGGTCCATATTTAATAGGTATGGCTATAGATGATTTTATCGTAACGAAACAATCTGTGGGATTACTTACGTTAATGATTTGGTTAGTGTTTATATTTATTGGACATTCTACAGCGATTTTTTTACAAAACTACTGGATGATTGGTATTGCTCAAAATACTGTATTTACATTGCGTAAACAAATTTTTGAGCAATTTCATCAACTACCAATCCGCTTCTATGATAAGCGCCAACAAGGGGAATTAATGAGTCGGGTCACAAATGACATCGACAACATTAATAACACGTTGAATGAATCTGTTATTCAAATTTTTTCGAGTATTGTTACTATCATTGGTACGCTCACTGTAATGCTTTGGTTAAGTCCTCTATTAACTGTAATCACGATGACCATTGTTCCACTTCTATTAATTGGTATGCGTTGGATCACGAAACGAACGAGTCCACTTTATAAAGTACAACAACGGGATATTGGGGAATTAAACGGTTATGTAGAAGAAATTATTTCGGGACAACAAGTCGTTAAAATTTTCTCCCAAGAAAAAAAGGTCATACGTGATTTTGCCCAAAAAAGTAATCAATTACAACGTTCTAATTTTTGGGCTCTGACAATTGCAGGCTTTATTCCTAAAGTGATGAACACATTGAATTTTTTAAGTTTCACCTTAATTGCCTTCTTTGGCGGACTACTAGCTATAGAGGGGCATATTACTGTTGGAGTCATCGTTATTTTTACTGAATATGCGAGACAATTTACGAGACCATTAAATGAATTATCGAACCAATTTAATATTTTATTATCAGCTGTAGCTGGAGCAGAGCGTGTCTTTTCGATACTAGATGAAGAGAAAGAAGTATTAGATGAAGCTAATGCCAAAGAAATCCCAGAAACCTCTGGTCATGTAATCTTTGATAATGTCTCGTTTTCATACGGTGACAAACGTGTATTACGCGATATACACTTCGAAGCAAAACCAGGAGAAATGATTGCTTTTGTTGGCCATACTGGTGCTGGTAAGACAACGATTATTAACTTAATTTCTCGTTTTTACAATTATGAACAAGGGAAAATCTTACTTGACGGCATCGATATAAAAGAAATAAAACGAGCTAGTTTACGATCTCATATGGCTTTTGTACTTCAAGATACTTTTTTATTTCACGGTACTGTTCGTGATAATATACGATATGGACGTTTAGACGCGTCAGATAATGAAGTCGTTCAAGCAGCAAAACAAGCAAATGCCCATGATTTTATTACCAGACTTCCTCAAGGGTATGAGACAATATTAGATGGAGACGGCAGTAGCATTAGTCAAGGTCAAACACAACTACTTACGATTGCTAGAGCCATGATTGCGAATCCATCTATATTAATTTTAGATGAGGCAACAAGTAATATTGATACAATTACAGAATTAGATATTCAATCTGCTCTAAACCGTCTGATGAGAAATCGAACTAGTTTTGTCATTGCACATCGTCTCAACACGATTCAACAAGCAGACAACATTATTTTATTAGAAAATGGACAAATCATTGAAAGGGGCAACCACGAGGCATTAATGAATAAACGACAACATTATTATCAATTATTTGCGGGGAAAAACAAGGAGCGTGTAAAAGATGGCTAGAAAGGGTAATATGTATGATAAGGAAATTAAGAGTATTTATTTAAAGGAAAAAATGATTTTAAAAATATATGAACCAGAAGAATTTAATAATATATATGAAAATCAAGTTGTCATCATGCAAGATGGGAATGATTACTACCAAATGGGACGTGTAGCAACGATTAGTGACCGTATGCATGATGATTATGAACTTGTAAATACCGTCTTTGTTGGAATTCATTACATTGATCGGCAGGATCGTTTAAAAAAATACCATCCAGCAGGCGAGCAATATGAAGCTTACAAATTATTTCTAACAAAGGAAGTTATTCCACTTATAGAAGAGATCTGTCCAATCAATCCTTTAGGAACTGTTTATTCATTGATGGGAGACTCTTTAGCAGGTACCATTGCATTTATGACGGCAATGGAATACCCACAAATTTTCGAAAAAATTGTCTTACAATCTCCCCTTGTGGATAACTATGTCTTAGAAGCTGCACGTCAGCATAGTAAAGACAGTAATATTTCTATCTACCATTCAATTGGGTTAAAAGAAACTGAAGTAGCAACGACAAATGATGGCAATGTTGATTTTTTAACACCTAATCGACAATTGGCAAACATATTAAAACAACATATAACAGATTATCATTACCGAGAAATTGAACAGGGAAACCATACATGGAAACATTGGCAAGAAGAGATGAGTGACGTATTTGAAATCATGTTCTCCTAATTGTCACCATAGTAAAATATACCCTTTTTAAATGTTCTGACTTTTGATATAATTAAACTTCACTAATTGCTATACTTCGACTTGATGCGCGAGCTTATTGCTTATGCATCAAGTTTTGATAATGAAAAAAGAAATGGAGGTTTTATGATGAATTATGGGATTGCAATTTTTCCTTCTAAAAAGATTCAAGATGAAGCAAATGCACTTCGCAAACGGTATGACCCACAGTATACGAAAATTCCACCACATGTTACGCTCAAATCTGCTTTTACAATGGACGAGGTAACTCGTGATCAGGTAATACAAGAGCTGAAAAAAATTGCTAACGATACAAAGCCTTTTACCATTCATATTTCTAAAGTGAGTTCATTTGCTCCTGTAACACATACAATTTATTTTAAAGTAGAACCAATACCAGAACTAACCATCTTATTTGATAAAATGCATAGCGGAATATTTCCTGATAATAATGAATATTCCTTTGTACCACATATTACACTTGCTCAAGATTTAATGGAAGATGAATATTCCGATGTATACAGTAGTTTACGAATGAAAGAAGTTGATTTAAATGATACGGTCGACCGCTTTCAATTATGCTATCAATTAGAGGATGGTTCGTGGACAGTTTATGAATCATTTGTATTCGGACAAGAAGTAACCTAATATAATCAAAATGACAAAACAGAATAAGGAGTGAACGTCGTGACCGTTAAAATTATTTCTACAAAAGAAGAATTACATGCAGCATTTAATATTAGAAAAACCGTTTTTGTAGATGAACAACAAGTACCTGTTGAACTAGAAATAGATAAATTTGAAAATGAGGCGATTCACTTCATTTGTTCAGATGGCGAAGAATACGTTGGTGCAAGTAGGCTTCGCTTTGTTGATAACTATGGAAAGTTAGAACGAATTTGTGTATTAAAAAATGCACGAGGTAAACATTTTGGAAAAAAATTAATCACTGCAATGGAAAATGAAATTAAAAAACAAGGCATAGCTGAAGCAAGATTGCACGCACAAATACAAGTCGTACCTTTATATGAAAGTGTTAACTATATAGTTGATTCTGATGAATTTATGGATGCAAACATTCCTCATGTAGAAATGGTAAAAAAGCTCTAAAAAAATAATATAAACATCCTAATATACGTATTATATATTTTCTAAAGGACGATGATTCTTTATAAAATGAAGTATACCATGGATGTTTTTTTATGGGATATATTGGGGTATCAGATGTAAATATATATCGATGATGTATAAATTAGCTTGAATATTGCCAATCTACTCATACTAATTCTAGAAATGAGGCTTGGCAATGAGTAATATGCTCCCGATGTTATATGAAACAGTTTTTGGTATTTTAGCTTTATTTATTTTAACGAAAGTACTCGGTAAAACACAAATCTCACAACTTACGGCATTTGATTTTATCGCAGCAATCGTATTAGGTGAACTTGTTGGAAATGCATTATTTGATAAAAAAGCAGGCATTTTAGATATTGGT
>Ga0079225_10002780_pt1 | contig 10159 bp, 8 predicted proteins | sample Poulit2012_FD_76344 | JGI IMG/M metagenome (GOLD analysis project Ga0079225, IMG submission 76344) | Agricultural soil microbial communities from Georgia to study Nitrogen management - Poultry litter 2012 | ecosystem: Environmental > Terrestrial > Soil > Agricultural land | place: USA: Georgia...
CGCCAGCCGGCGAGGTCGAGCTGTTCGAGCGCCTCCCCGGCCGTGACGAGCGCCCGGGCGATGTCCTGCCGCGCCTGCCGCAGCGACCCGACGAGCCCGAGCAGGGTGGGGACGGGGCGCTCGGCGAACGGGAACGGGTGTAGCACCCAGCGCACGAGGGTCCCGGGCTCGAGGTCGCTGCCGAAGCGCTCGACGTGGGGTACCGCTGCCCACGAGCCGCCCTCGGCACGCACGAGCAGGCACTGTCCGGCGTCGACCGCCTCGAGGAGGGCGACGCCCGGCAGCCCGGCGACGTGCCCCGGGACGGGCAGCACGGCCCCGACGTCGGTGATTCCCTGCCCGACGATCCGCCCCGCCATCTCCCGCAGCGACCGCACCTCGCCGTCGGGCCGGTCGATGACGTGGGTGTCCGCGCCGGCGACGGCACGCAGCGCCGCGTCCACGACGTCGTCGGGGGCGTCCTCCCGGCGGCCGGCCGCAGCGATGACCGGCACCCAGAGCGCGGCGAGCACGGCATGGGGCAGTACAAGTTCGGGCACGCCCCCACCGTAGACGCCTCGCGCGCAGGGCGGTGGATAGGCTCGATCCATGAGCGATGTGCTGCAGTTGGCGGACGTGACCCTGCGACGCGGCCCGAAGACGATCCTCGACGGCGTGAGCTGGTCCGTGCGCGACGGTGAGCGCTGGGTCGTGCTCGGCCCGAACGGCGCCGGGAAGACCACCGTCCTGCAGATGGCGGCGGGCCGGCTCTTCCCGAGTGAGGGCACGGTCGAGGTCCTCGGCGAGCGGCTCGGGGCGGTCGACACCTTCGAGCTGCGCACCCGGATCGGCCTGGCCTCGGCCGCCCTCGCCGACCGCATCCCCGGCGGCGAGGCGGTGCTCGACGTCGTCCGCACCGCCTCCTACGGCGTCACCGGCCGGTGGCGGGAGACCTACGACGAGTACGACGACGCCCGCGCCCGGGACCTGCTCGCCGCCTTCGCCGTCGACCACCTCGCCGACCGGAGGTTCGGCTCGCTGAGCGAGGGGGAGCGCAAGCGGGTGCAGATCGCCCGGGCGCTCATGACCGACCCGGAGCTGCTGCTCCTCGACGAGCCCGCAGCCGGGCTCGACCTCGGGGGCCGCGAGGAGCTCATGGCGGCGCTCGCCGAGCTCGCCGGGGACCGTCGCTCACCGGTGATCATCCTCGTCACCCACCATGTCGAGGAGATCCCGCCGGGCTTCGGCCACGCGCTGCTCCTCCGCGCGGGTGCGGTCGAGGCCGCCGGCCCGCTCGAGGAGGTCCTCACGCCGCAGCACCTGTCGCGGACCTTCGGGCTGGACCTCGAGGTCGAGCGGCACCGCGGCCGGTGGAGTGCGCGTGCGGCGGGACGCTGAACCGGCCGCGCAGCCCACTAGGATCGGCAGGGGAGGTGTGAACGATGGCGTGGTTGTGGTGGTTGGGCGCGGCGCTGGTGCTCGGCGTCGTGGAGATGCTCACCGTCGACCTCATCTTCCTCATGTTCGCCGGCGGTGCGATGGCGGCCGGCGGGGTGGCGCTGCTCGGCGGTCCGCTGTGGGCCCAGGTGCTCGCCTTCGCCGTCGTCTCGGCGGTCCTCCTCGTGGCGGTCCGGCCGTGGGCGCTGCGCTACCTCAAGCGGTCCACCCCCGACACGGTGACCAACGTCGCAGCGCACGTGGGCCGTACCGCCGAGGTGCTCATCGACGTCACCGACCGCGCCGGTCGGGTCAAGCTCGTCGGTGAGGTCTGGACGGCGCGTGCGGCCGAGCCCGGCACCGTGCTGCCCGCCGGCACCACCGTCCAGGTGGTACGTATCGACGGGGCGACGGCCGTCGTCGCGCCCGTGCCCGTGACCTACCCAGAAGGAGCTCCGTGACCACCGACAACACAGGTGGCCTCGTCGTCACCGTCGTGCTCGTCCTGCTCGCCCTCTTCGTCATCATCGCGATCTGGCGGGCGGTGCGGATCGTCCCGCAGGCCGTCGCGCTCATCGTCGAGCGGCTGGGCAAGTTCAACACGGTGATGTACGCCGGGCTGCACTTCCTCATCCCGTTCGTCGACCGGGTCCGCGCCGGCGTCGACCTGCGCGAGCAGGTGGTCTCCTTCCCGCCGCAGCCGGTGATCACCTCCGACAACCTCGTCGTGTCGATCGACACGGTCATCTACTTCCAGGTCACCGACCCCAAGGCCGCGACCTACGAGATCGCCAACTACATCACCGGTATCGAGCAGCTGACCGTGACGACGCTGCGGAACGTCATCGGCTCGATGGACCTGGAGCAGACGCTCACCAGCCGCGACCAGATCAACGGGCAGCTGCGCGGCGTCCTCGACGAGGCCACCGGCCGGTGGGGCATCCGGGTCAACCGGGTGGAGCTCAAGGCGATCGACCCGCCCGCCAGCGTCCAGGGCTCGATGGAGCAGCAGATGCGCGCCGAGCGTGACCGGCGCGCCGCGATCCTCACCGCCGAGGGTGTCAAGCAGTCCCAGATCCTCACCGCCGAGGGTGAGAAGCAGGCGGCGATCCTGCGCGCCGAAGGTGAGGCCCAGTCCGCGATCCTCAAGGCGCAGGGTGAGTCGCGCGCCATCCTCCAGGTCTTCGACGCCATCCACCGCGGCAAGCCGGACCCCAAGCTCCTCGCCTACCAGTACCTGCAGATGCTCCCCGAGCTGGCGAGCAAGGACTCCAGCAAGTTCTTCGTCATCCCCACCGAGTTCACCGCGGCGCTGGGCACCATCGCCCGCGGCTTCGGCGGCGGGGCACCCGGCGGTGGTGGCGCGGACGACGACGACTCCGGCCCGCCCGCCGAGGTGGACTTCGGCGCCCACGACCGGTCCATGGCCGCCGGGCTGGCCGAGACCAGCCTGCAGGACCCGGACGAGGCCCTGGCCCAGGCGCGCAGCGAGGCCCGGCAGGCCACCTCCGAGGCCACCGCGGCCGGTGAACGCTCCGGACGTCCCTTCTCCGAGTCCGCCGAGCGTGGGCAGCGGCCGGCCGAGAGCGAGCAGCCGGGCGGCGGGCGCCACGTCCGGCCGGAGGACACCGCCCGCTTCGCGCCGCCACCGCCGTCCGGCACCCCCGCGGCACCGCCGTCCGGGGCCCCGCACCCACCGGCCCCCGGTGCCCCGCGGCAGGCCCCGCCGCCCTCGGCGAACCAGCCCGGGCCCACCGCCGGGCCGCCGAGCACCGTCGACCCCGACGTCGCGCAGGGTGAGGAACCGGAGGGCCACGGCTGAGCCGGCCACGACACGGCGACCACAGGCCTGGTCGGCGTGTCGTGTCCTTCCCGTCGCTCGCCGCTCTCGCTGCGGGCCGAGGCCCGGACTACGTCCCGGTGGTCGTGCCGCGCCGCGTCTCCCGGGGCTGGACCAGCCCGGACTCGTAGGCGAAGACGACGAGCTGGGCGCGGTCGCGGGCGTGCACCTTCGCCATCGCCCGGCTCACGTGGGTCTTGGCCGTCGTCGGGCTGACGACGAGCCGCTCGGCGATCTCGGCGTTGCTCAGCCCGTGCCCCACGAGCGCGACCACCTCCCGCTCGCGCGGGGTGAGGTAGCGCAGGTCCGCGGTGGACACGGCGCTCGTCGGGCGGGCGACGAACTCGCTGATCAGGGTGCGGGTGACGCCGGGGGAGAGCAGCGCGTCCCCCTCGGCCACCACCCGCAGACCCTGGAGCAGGTCGGCGGGGTCGGTGTCCTTGACGAGGAAGCCGGCCGCCCCGGCGCGCAGCGCGGTGAAGACGTACTCGTCCAGACCGTAGTTCGTCAGGATGACCACCCGGGTCGCCCCGAGCTCGGGCCGGGCGGTGATCTCCCGGGTCGCCGCGATGCCGTCCATCCCCGGCATCTTGATGTCGAGCAGGACGATGTCGGGTCGGTGCTCGACCGCGAGGGCGACCGCCTCGTGCCCGTCCCCGCCCTCGGCGACGACGGCGACGTCGTCCTCCGCGTCGAGCAGCGCGCGCAGCCCGCTGCGGATGAGCGGCTGGTCGTCCACCAGCACGACCCGGATCATCCCGCCTCCCCGGTCGGCAGCTCGGCCCGGACGGCGAAGCCGCCGCCCGGCCGGCCGTCCGCGACGAGGTGGCCGCCGAGCGCCGCGGTGCGCTCCCGCATCCCGACGAGCCCCAGCCCGGTGTGTGCCGGCGCCCCGGCGAGACCGACGCCGTCGTCGTCCACGCGCACGACCACCCAGCCGGGCCGGTAGTCCACCTGGACGCGGGCCGTGGTCGCGCGGGCGTGCCGGGTGACGTTGGTCAGCGCCTCCTGGACGATCCGGTAGGCGGCGGCGTCCACCGCCGGCGGCAGGTCGCGGGCCCGGCCGGTGACCTCGAGGCGGGTGTCCAGGCCGGTGGCGTGGGCGCGGCGGACGAGCTCGGGCAGCTGGTCCACGCCGCGCACGGGCTCGCCGCGCTCGTCCGCCCGCCGCAGCACCCGCAGCGTCTCGCGCAGCTCGGCGGCGGCGTCCCCGGCGGCCTCCTGGATCGCCGCCAGCGCCTCGGGGACCTCCTGCCCGCGTTTGCGGGCCAGGTGGACGGCCACCCCGGCCTGCACCTTGATGACCGAGATGCTGTGGGACAGGGAGTCGTGGAGCTCGCGGGCGATGCGCAGCCGCTCGTCGGCCGCCACCCGCTGGACCACCGCCTCGCGGGTGCGCTCCGCTTCCGCCAGCCGCTCCTCGACCGCCCGCACCCGGCCCTGCCACTGGTGCACCGCGGCAGCGCCGATGAGCACCGAGACGAGCCACCCGGTGGCGTAGAAGCGCTTCCAGCCGCGATCGGTCCGCATGGCGGGAGGGTACTGAGCGAGGGGACCGGTCCACGTCCTCCTCAGGGAGTAGACGAGGGCACCTCCCTGCGTCGTACGGCGGCGCCGGCCCGAGTGCACACGGAGCGTACGGAAGTGACGCCGAGCGGACGACGACGCCCCGGTGCTGCGCGAGGACGCTCGGTGGCACCCGAAAGGAGACGTCCGATGACCCTGCAGATCCCCCTCGACCACCTCTCCGCGACGATCCCCGACGGCGTCCTGCGGCCCGGCGACCCCGAGTACGTCCTCGCCGCCACGACGCCGGCGGGCGAGGGCAGCCCCGACCTCGTGGTCCGCCCCCGTCTCACGCCCCAGGTGGCCTCGGTCGTGCGGTTCGCCCGCGGCTACCGGCTGCCGCTCACCGTCCGGGCCGGCGGGCACAGCATCGCCGGGCTCACCACCGTGGACCGCGGGCTGCTCCTCGACCTGCGCCTGCTCGACACCGTCGACGTCGACCCCACCACCCGCCTCGTGCGGGTCGGCGGCGGCGCCACCTGGGGCGCGGTGGCCCAGGCGCTACGGCCGCACGGGCTCGGGCTCACCGCCGGCGACACCGCGAGCGTCGGCGTCGGCGGGCTCACCCTCGGCGGCGGCATCGGCTGGATGGTGCGCCGCTACGGCCTGGCGGTCGACCACCTCGTCGGCGCCGAGGTCGTCACCGCGAGCGGCGCGGTGGTCCACGCGAGCCCCGAGAAGCACCCGGACCTGTTCTGGGCGCTGCGTGGCGGCGGCGGTGGCCTCGGCGTCGTCACCCGGTTCGACTTCCGGGCCCACCCCGTGACCGACGTCGTCTTCGGCACGGTGACCTTCGCCCTGGACGACCCGTTCACCGTCCTCACCGCCTGGCGCGACCGGCAGCGCGCCGCCGACGAGCGCCTCACCACGACGCTCACCCTCGTCCCGCCGACGGAGGGGCGCCCCGCCGTGGCGGTGCTCGGGCTGTGCCTCGTGGGGGAGGCGGCCGACGCGGCCCTCGACCCGTTCCGCACGCTCGGCCCGGTGCTGGGCAGCGACGTGGCGGTGCGCCCGTACGCGGACGTCCTCGCCGACACGCACCACCCGGCGGGCGGGCGCCCCACGATGCGCACCGCGTTCCTCCCCGAGCTCGACGACGCGGCGGCGGCCCACATCGCGGCGCTGGCGTCGGGCACGGTGGTCTCACTGCGCGGCCTGGGCGGCGCCCTGGGCCGTGTCCCGGCCGACGCCTCCGCCTTCGCCCACCGAGACGCAGAGACTCTCGTCACTGCCGTCTCCTTCGGCGGCGGCGCCGAGCACCTCACCGGCCGGTGGACCGACATCGCCCGCCGCGGCACCGGCAGCTACGTCAACTTCCTGTCCGAGACCGGTGATGCCGCGGTATCAGCCGCCTACCCACCGGCCACCCGGGAGCGGCTGTCGCGGGTGCGGGAGGCGTATGACCCGACCGGCGTCTTCGCCGGCGCCGTGCGGCCCTGAGCGAAACCGCTTCCGGCATGTCGGGGGCAGGACCTACGCTGTCCGGGCGCGTCGAGAGACGCGACGCCGCACGGGCCTGCCCGCGCGGCCGGTGAGGTCGAAAGGCTGACATGCTCCTGCCCGTCCTGCGGCGCTTCCTGCGTCCGTACCGCCGCGACGTCCTCGTCGTCGTCGTCCTGCAGTTCGTCCAGACGATCGCCGCTCTGTCCCTGCCCAGCCTGAACGCCGACATCATCAACGACGGCGTCGTCGTCGGGGACATCGGCTACATCCTGCGCGTCGGCGGCGTCATGCTGCTCATCAGCGGCGTCCAGGTGGCCTGCGCGATCGGCGCCGTCTACCTCGGCGCCCGGGCCGCAATGAGCGTGGGACGCGACCTGCGCCACGCCGTCTTCAGCCGCGTCCAGCGCTTCTCCGTGGCGGAGGCCGGCCGGTTCGGCGCCCCCTCGCTCATCACCCGCTCGACGAACGACGTCCAGCAGGTCCAGATGGTCACCCTGATGACCTTCACGATCATCGTCATGGCCCCGATCATGATGGTCGGCGGCGTCATCATGGCGCTGCGGCAGGACGTCGGCCTCTCCGCGCTGCTCCTCCTCGTCGTCCCGCTGCTCCTCGGCGTCATGGGGTTCATCGCGCTGCGCATGGGGCCGCTCTTCCGGCTCATCCAGGAGCGCATCGACCGGATCAACCGGGTGATGCGGGAGCAGATCACCGGCGTGCGGGTGATCCGGGCCTTCAACCGGCAGGACAGCGAGCGGGAGCGCTTCGCGCGGGCCAACACCGAGCTCTTCGACACCAGCCTGCGCGTCGGCTACCTCATGGCGCTGATGTTCCCGGTCGTCATGCTCATCATGAACGCCTCGTCGGTGGCCGTGGTGTGGTTCGGCGCCGGGCGCATCGACAGCGGCGCGATGGAGGTCGGCTCGCTCGTCGCCTTCCTCAACTACCTCATGCAGATCCTCATGTCGGTGCTCATGGCCTCGATGATGTTCATGCTCGTCCCGCGCGCCTCCGTGTCGGCCGAGCGCATCGACGCCGTCCTGGCCACCGAGCCGGGCATCGTGCGCCCGGCCCGTCCCCGCGAGCTGCCCGCCGGGCGGGTGGTCATCGAGCTCGACGGCGCCACCTTCGGCTTCGAGGGAGCGGCCGAGCCCGTCCTCCACGACATCTCCCTGCGGCTGGAGCCGGGACGCACGACGGCGGTCATCGGCTCCACCGGCGCCGGCAAGACCACCCTGGTCAACCTGCTGCCCCGGCTCATCGACCCCACCGCGGGCGCGGTCCGGGCCGCCGGCATCGACGTGCGCGAGCTCGACCCGGCCGACCTGCGGGCCCGCATCTCCCTCGTGCCGCAGCGTGCCTACCTCTTCTCCGGCACCATCGCCTCGACCCTGCGGTTCTCCCGGCCGGAGGCCACCGACGAGGAGCTGTGGGCGGCGCTGGACGCCGCCCAGGCCGGCGACTTCGTCCGCGAGCTCGGGCTCGACGCCCGGGTCGAGCAGGGCGGCTCGAACTTCTCCGGTGGCCAGCGGCAGCGGCTGGCGATCGCCCGTGCGCTGCTCAAGCCCGCCGACCTCTACGTCTTCGACGACTCCTTCTCCGCCCTGGACTACGCCACCGACGCCCGGCTCCGCGCCGGACTGCCCGCCGCCACCGCGGGCGCGGCCGTGCTCATCGTCGCCCAGCGGGTTGCCACCATCCGCGACGCCGACGAGATCGTCGTCCTGGACGAGGGCCGGATCGTCGGGCGCGGCACCCACGGCGAGCTCATGGACTCCAACGCGACCTACCAGGAGATCGTCCTGTCCCAGCTGAGCGCACAGGAGGCGGCGTGAGCCACCACGGACCGGGCCCCGGCGTCCCCCCGGGACAGAAGTCGGCCAACTTCGGCGCCACGCTGCGCCGCCTGCTGCGCGAGCTGGGCACCGAGAAGCTCCGGCTGCTCGGCGTCGTCGTCCTCGCCGTCGCCGCCGTCGCGCTCCAGGTGGTCGGCCCCGCGCTGCTCGGCCGTGCCACCGACATCGTCTTCAACGGCGTCGTCGGCCGGATGCTGCCGCCCGGGGTCACCCAGGAGCAGGCCGTCGAAGGGCTGCGGCGCGGCGGCCAGGAGCAGGTCGCCGAGATGGTCGCCGGCATGGACCTCGTCCCCGGCCAGGGCATCGACTTCGGCGCGCTGACCCGGGTCATCCTCCTCGTGCTCGCCGTCTACCTCGGCTCCTCCCTGCTCATGTGGTTGCAGGGCCGCATCCTCGCCGGCGTCGTGCAGCGCACCGCCTTCGCGCTGCGCCGCGACGTCCAGGCGAAGATCGACCGGATGCCACTGCGCGAGCTCGACTCCCGCGCCCGCGGCGACGTGCTGTCCCGGGTCACCAACGACATCGACAACCTCTCCCAGACGATGCAGCAGACGCTCTCGCAGGTCGTCACCTCCGTGGTGACCGTGGTGGGTGTCCTCGTCATGATGTTCGTGCTGTCCTGGCAGCTCGCGCTCATCGCGCTGGTGACCGTGCCGGTCTCGGCGTGGGCGACGATGACCATCGCCAAGCGCGCCCAGCCGCACTTCGTCAACCAGTGGAAGTCCACCGGCGACCTCGGCGGCAAGGTCGAGGAGGCCTTCACCGGACACGAGCTCGTCACCGCGTTCAACGCCCAGGACGCCGTGCGGGAGGGCTTCACCGAGGACAACGAGCGGCTCTTCCGGGCCAGCTTCCGGGCCCAGTTCATCTCCGGCACGATCATGCCGATGATGGCGTTCGTCGGGAACCTCAACTACGTGCTCGTCGCCGTCGTCGGCGGCCTGCGCGTCGCCTCGGGCGACCTGAGCCTCGGCTCGGTCCAGGCGTTCATCCAGTACTCGCGGCAGTTCAGCCACCCGCTGGCCCAGCTCGCCTCGATGGCCAACCTCGTCCAGTCCGGGGTGGCCTCCGCCGAGCGGATCTTCGAGGTCATGGACTCCCCGGAGATGTCGCCCGACCCGCAGCCCGGGCAGCGCCCCGAGGTGGTCCGCGGCCAGGTGCGGTTCGAGGACGTCGCCTTCTCCTACGACCCGGAGCGCCCGCTCATCACCGCCCTCGACCTGCACGTCGAGCCGGGGCAGACGGTGGCCGTCGTCGGGCCCACCGGCGCCGGGAAGACGACGCTGGTCAACCTCCTCATGCGGTTCTACGAGATCGACTCCGGCCGGATCCTGCTCGACGGCGTCGACACCAGGGCCATGACCCGCCACGACCTGCGCCGGCCGATCGGGATGGTCCTGCAGGACACCTGGCTGTTCGAGGGCACGATCGCGGAGAACATCGCCTTCGGCAAGGACGGTGCCACCCGCGAGGACGTCGAGCGTGCCGCCCGGGCGGCCAGCGTGGACCGCTTCGTCCAGAGTCTGCCCGACGGCTACGACACGGTCATCGACGAGGAGGGTGGCGGCGTCTCGGCCGGGGAGAAGCAGCTCATCACCATCGCCCGGGCGTTCCTCGCCGAGCCGCAGCTCCTCATCCTCGACGAGGCGACGAGCTCGGTGGACACCCGCACCGAGATGCTCGTCCAGCACGCGATGACCGAGCTGCGCAAGGGCCGCACCTCCTTCGTCATCGCCCACCGGCTGAGCACCATCCGCGACGCCGACGTCATCCTCGTCATGGAGCACGGTGACATCGTCGAGCAGGGCACCCACGAGGAGCTGCTCGCGGCCGACGGCGCCTACGCCCGCCTCTACCGCAGCCAGTTCACCGCACCGGTCGTGGCGACGGAGTAGCCGGCCCGTCGGCTGCTCCCAGGCCCGCGGACGGCACGGCACAATGGCCCGGTGCCGCTGATCCGCATCACCGACCCCGCCGACGAGCGACTCGCCGACTACACCAGCCTCACCGACGTCGCGCTGCGCCGGAAGCTCGAGCC
>Ga0079225_10002781_pt1 | contig 10159 bp, 10 predicted proteins | sample Poulit2012_FD_76344 | JGI IMG/M metagenome (GOLD analysis project Ga0079225, IMG submission 76344) | Agricultural soil microbial communities from Georgia to study Nitrogen management - Poultry litter 2012 | ecosystem: Environmental > Terrestrial > Soil > Agricultural land | place: USA: Georgia...
GAAGCTGTCTACACCTATGAGGGGACGCGCGAGATCAACGCGCTCATCGTCGGGCGCGCGGCCACGGGCCACAGCGCCTTTGTGCGGTAGCGCGAGCCGGATTAGTGGCTCGCCCCCCCCACCAACCCCTGCGTGGCGGCGTCTGTGCCAACGGGCATCGAAGGTCAGGCGTGCTTGATCCCCCCGCGAATGTTGCGGCCCTCGAGCAGGTCGCGGTACCCCTGGCTGATGTCATCCAGCGAGTAGTAGCCCGAGATGAGTTCATCTAGTTTGAGCTGACCCGCGCGGTACATGTCGTATTGGCGGGGGATGTCCGCGCGGGGGTTGCTCGCGCCGTAGATCGCACCTTGGATGCGCTTCTGAAAACGGGTGAGATCCAGAATTGGGACCGGGATGTGATCCTCCGAGCTCGGGGCGATGGACGTGACGACGACGGTGCCGGCCTTGCGGATGGAATCGAAGGCCTCCGCGACGTCCTTTCCTGACGCCAATCCGACGGTCACGATGGTGGCGTCGGCGCCCTGGCCATTGGTGATCGAGCGAACGAAGTCGGTGGCCTCGGCCATGGTGGCAAAGGCGTGGGTCGCGCCGACGGCGAGGGCCTTCTCCCGCTTGAGTGCGACGGGATCGACTGCGATGACAGCGGTCGCGCCCGCATGGCTGGCGCCCTGCACAGCGTTGATGCCGACGCCCCCGACGCCCATGACGACGATCGCTTGGCCGGGCCGAGTCCCCGCGGCGTACACCGCTGAACCCCAGCCGGTCCCAACGCCGCACCCCAGAAGCCAGAGTTTGTCGAGCGGTGCATCCGCGGGCAGCTTGACCGCCGAGTTGACGTCCACCACGGTGTGCTCGGCGAACGTCCCGAGACCGCACATTTGAGCCACGGGCGTGCCATCGAGAAGCGACACACGGTAGCTGTCGGGATCAGTGAAACGGCTGCCCTTGAGTAGAAAGGCTCCCAGATCACAGAGGTTAGTCATTCCCTCGTTGCACCAGCGGCACTTGCCGCAACTAGCAATGAAGGAGAACACGACTCGGTCTCCAACGTCCCAACCAGGTGTGTTCGGGCCGACAGCCTCAACGACGCCCGTGCCTTCATGCCCGCCGACCATCGGAAGCGTCACGGTGCTGTCGCCCGTCTCGAGATGGTGGTCGGAATGGCATAGTCCGCTCACCGCCATCTTCACGAGGATCTCGCCCTGGCGAGGATCGTCCAGCATCACATCGGTGACTGTGAACTCACCGGGCTGCTCGAGGATGACGGCGGCGCGAGTCTGAATGGGCATGGGCTCTCCCGGCTAGCAAAGGCGAAGGGGCAGCGACGGCGGCAGGTAGGGCGTCAGCGCCCAGGAACGTCGTCGTTGAGGCATCCCCGTGAGCATAGTCACTCCGACGTTGACATATCAACATCGTCCCCACTGAGCATGCCGGCGTCGAACTCCCGGAGTGCCTCGCCGCGGTTGACCAGGTGCGTCAGCAGGCGGCGGAGGGTGGCGATTTCGTCATCGTCGAGCCCGCCGAGCAGCACTCGTTCCCGCTCGGCCGCAACCGGCATGATCTTGTCGAACATCTCGACGCCGGCCTGGGTGAGGTAGAGACGATGCGGACGCCTGTCGGCTTCCCGCACGATGAGACCTTTCTCGAGCAGCACGGCAATGCTGCGCGACAGAATGGCCTTATTCATCCCCACCGTGCGGCCGGTCGTTGCTGCCGTGGCACCCGGTGAGTTGCTGAGTGCGCCGAGTACCCGCCATTCGTTGATGCCGATCCCAAATCGCTCCCGGTAGATGCGGGAGCCGCCCCAGACGAGGTACCCATTCACCAAGGTGATGGGAGCCGGAATGTAGGTTTCGGGTCGGAACCGGTTCGGGAGCGGGTGCCGAATCGCTTCTCTGGGCGGCACTCCCTCAGCGCGGTCGTCGTCGGGCTGAGCTGAACTGGCCATCGCTGCCTTCAGAGACGTGGCGAGCGGAAGCCGCCGGTGGTTTCCTCAACGAGCTCGGCGATCGCCAGCGGCGTCAAGTCCTCCAGAAAGGGGCCGACGATCTGCATGCCGACGGGCAAACCTGCGGAGGTGAGGCCGATGGGAACGGTCGTGGTGGGCAGGCCGGCGAGGCCGACAGGCCCGTTCCATGCATGGGCGAAGTCGCGATGCGTCATGCTGCGGCCCGCGACTTCCAGCGTGCGGGTGGCAATGGTGCCCTCGTGATCGTGCGGGAAGGCGGCGGCACCGAGGACTGGGCAGAGCAGGGCGTCGAAGCGGGTGAACCACTCGGCCCACACGTGCTTGATGTGTTCGCGCCGCTCGCGGGCCTTGAGCCACTCGGCGTGGCTTCCCCCGCGGTCCTCGGCCTCCGGCGTGGTCGCGGTGGGCGTCATCGCGGCGATGATGCCTGAACTGCACAGCGCGCGGCTCTCGGCGGCGTCGATCGCGGGACGTTCGGTCACGAGATCCGCCCCGCGATCGCGCAGGCCCTGGGCCGCGGCGTCCAACAATGCACGCACCTCAGGCTCGATCGGTGCATCGGGGTCGTCGAACCACACGCCGATGCGATACCCCCCTCCACTGGGCGTGCGGGCCGGGGGCAGGGTGACCGACCAGGCGTCGGCGAAGCTGGGGGAGGGGCCGGCGAGCACACCGAGAAGCCGTCGGAGATCGGCAGCACTGCGGGCCAGGGGGCCGAGCACGTTGATGTCCATCTCGAGCGCCCCGCCGCGCGGCGAGGAGATGAACCCGACTTGGGAAACGAGGCCATAGCTCGGCCGGTGGCTGTAGATGCCGCAGAAGTGTGCGGGGATGCGCAGCGAACCACCGATGTCGCTGCCGACGTCGAAGCCGGTAAGACCGGCGGCCACCGCGGCGGCCGCGCCACCCGATGAGCCGCCCGGAGTGCGGCCGGGATCCCACGGGTTGAGCGTCGTACCGAAGAGATCATTGGTCGTCTGGATGTCGCCAGACCAGGCGGGAAGGTTCGTCTTGCCGAGCAGAACGGCTCCGGCCTCGCGTAATCGCGCGACGACGACGGCATCGGTCGTCGGCACGAAGTCGGCGAAATGCGTGGTCCCGGCCGTGGTGCGCAGCCCCGCGGTGGCGATTGCGTCCTTGACGGTGAAGGGCACGCCGTGCAGCGGGCCCAGTCGGTCCCCGCGCCGGACCGCGTCGTCGGCTTCGCGCGCGGCCACCACGGCCGCTCGGGCGTCGATCGTGACGACCGCGTTGAGCTCGGCGTACTCGGCGATGCGAGCGAGGTAGGCGGCGACGAGTTCGGCGCTGGTCACCTCCCCAGCGGCGATCGCCGCCGCCTGAGCCGTGACGGTTGCCTCACACCAGTCGGTTGTCACCAAGGTCAGCCTTTCGCATCGGGGCGCTCATCGCGGAGACGCCACAGATCAGCTGTCACATGCTTCCACGATCGGCGTGCGGCCGTAGTGCTATCGGGTCGTTTCGATGCGTAGGTCGGAACCCGTGATCGTTGCCGTCATGTCGTTGGCGACGTTGCGCCACGCTTCGGCAGGGAGGTCGCACAGCGCGGGGACCCCGAGCACGGCCAGTCCAAGCGCCAACTTGCTATTCACCTTCTGGGTCACGATGGCCGCGGGAGCGGTACCGAGCAGCTTCGCCAGGTGAAACTGACCGGACCAGCCCGACGAGCCCTTCGCGCCCGGAATGAAGATGACCCTCCCGGCGAGGGACTCCCCGCGCTGAGGGTGGCCGGTTTCGACGATGCGCCCCGAGTGCGGGTCGATCCCGCCCCACCCAGAAATCGCCTGCGTGCAGACGAGGACGTCGCCGCTGGCCGCGCCGTCGACGAGAACTCGCCCTTCGTACGTGAACGAGCTCATGCCGTCACCCACCGGCCCGTGACCGCGGCCTCGACGCACTGGCGCGTCGTACCGAAGTTTCCACTCACTCCCATGATTGCCGGCAGGTAGTGCACCTGCTTCGCGGAGTCGGTGGCGAAACTGCGGGTGCCCTTAGGCAGGAACTGCGCGATGGCTGGGCACGTGTCCGCCATGACCTTCCCGCCGGCGCGCTCGATGGTGTCGACGTAGCCGCTGCGAACGGCAACCTCCCGCAAGGCGCTCGGGGTGAACAGCCACAACCGAGTCGACGGGTGCACCGTGCGGCCCTCCAGCAGGGCCGCAACCTCGCGTACCTGCGACAGCGATGCGTGCGGGCAGCCGATCATGACGAAGTCGATGTCATCACCGCTCGCCGTGGCGTTGAGGCGTCGCACGGTGTCGTCGAACTCGTGCTGGCCGAAGACGATGACCTCCTCCGGCTGGCGCCCGCCCAGCGCCTGTTCGCGGGTCGCGGCTTCGGGCGTGATGCCGGGGATGTGGTACATCTCGATGTCGCCGGATGATGCGGCGGCCGCCCCGAGCTGTTTCAGGTCAACGGGTTCGGGATCGAGCTCGCCGCCGGTGATCACGGGAATGCCGTCGTCAAGGACGGCGCCCAGAAAGTAGCCGAGAACGTTCCAGTCGAAGGTCGAGTCGACGGGCCGTTCGATGCGTACCTCGTGCGTGGCGCGGCGGTTCTCTTCGAGGTGGAGCCCGGCGTAGGGAATGCGTCCGGTGAGCATCGCCGCCGCTGTCGACTCGCGCCCTTCGGTGTTGGTGCGAGCGCCGAGCACCGAGTTGATGTACACGACCGCGGAGGACTCCATCCAGGCACAATGCTCGCCCTTGATGGGGTTGTTGCCCACCTGGTAGGGCGTGCATGTGCTCAGCAGGCTCACGCCGATGGAGGCGAGATACTCCTCGCTCTTCGTGATCTCCTCGTTCTCTGCCTCGCTGAGTCCCTGCATCTGCCAGTTCTTCGCGTCCCGCGGGCCGATGAGCTGGCAGCTGTGGGCCCGCACCGCGGGAACGTCGAGCGTCTTGTCCGAGTTGAGAGAGAAGCGCGAGAACAGCGCCTGCGGGTCGGTCTCGCCGAGAACCTTCGAGTGGCGAGGACCAAAAATATTGGCACCGCTGACGTTGTTCGTTTCAACCAAGCGCTCGGCGCCAAGAATCTCGCCGTACTCGATCAGGACTGCCATCGCGGCGGCGACGGCCTCGCCCTGCTCGCCGTTGGCCATCGAGCGCTCGTGCGCTGTCAACTTCATTGTGCTCCTCTTGTATCGCAGACGGCGGGCGGCAGGAAAACGACGACGGCCACAGCATGGGCTGCGGCCGTCGTCAAGGACTTCAGCTGGCTGTCACGCCCGCTGGATCTCGCTGAACGAGGAGGGACGCTCGCGCGGGGCCAGGCCGAAGATCTCCACGACCGCGGAGACTCCGGCGTTGTTGGCGCCCGCGACCATCACCTGGATCGACTGCGGTGAGGTGAGCAGACCAACCTTGTCGTTGCCCTGCTCGCCCGCGGAGTCGGGGATGGCGTCGGGGTGATCCGAGGGCAGGCGCCAGCGGCTGTGGTGCGACAGCGCGTCCTTACCCGCGGCCGCCAGATCCTCGCGACTGCGCACGACGTGTGCGAAGACGGCGTTGCGTACGTCGTCCTTGCTCCAGCCGGCGTTAGCGAACAGCTCGGCGTGCTCGGGAACGAGCACGAGCAGCGCGGAGGTGTACTCGTGGATGAGGGCACCGGTGCGGCGGATGGTGTCGGCCAGGTCGTAGGCGAGCTGCTCAGGGGTCTGAGCGTGGCGGGCCTCGATGTGGATGACCGAGCGGATGACGAAGGAGGTGACGACGTTGGCGTCGGCGTCAAACCCGTACTCCGTGTGCAGCGGGGGCCACGGGCTGTTCTCTTCGTTCTCCGCGATGACGGCGGTGTACTTCGCCGGCGTGGCCTGGGTCGCCTGGTCCAGCTTGTGCGGGTGCAGGCCGAACACGTTGATGAGCGCGAGGCGGATCGCTCGGCCGATCGTGGCGTTGGCCCGGAAGCCGGAGCCAAAGATGTTCCCGGCGTAGTTGATCTCCAGCTCGTTACGGATCGGGCCGTTGACGACGGTGAACGGCGCGGTGCCGGTCGTGGACTGCCAGATGCCGCGACGGGGGTTGGGCTCCTGTGCGATGCCTTCCCAGGCGGCGACGATGACCGGGAAGTACTCCGGCTTGCAGCCCGCCAGGGCGGCGTTGATCGCGGCCAGGCGCACCGTCAGAGAACGGTTGAGGTGGGGGACCTCGAACAGCACGTCATCCGGCTTGCGCGGCGTCTGAGCCAGGAACTGCTCGACGTAGGACTCGGTAACCGGAACGACGGGCAGCCCGTCGGTCCAGCCCTTGTCGTAGTAGTGCTCCAGAACCTCGCGGATCGCCCCGGCGTCGACGACGGGGGCATCCGCCGTAGCGGTGGTTGTTTCAGACATCAGGCCTCAACTCCGAGGATACGAAGGGCGTCGGGCAGGGCCTGCTCGGCCCGTTCCCGGATCTGGGTGGCGTTGAGATTCGCGACCGGGTGCTTCACCTGGAGGAAGTCAAACCCGGGGAACCCCTGAACCTGGGCCATGGCCGCGCCGGACATGGCGAAGGAGTCGGAGCAGATGCTCACCGTGGGGATGCCGGCACGCTCGAAGAGCACGCCGTCGGCCACGGTTGCCGCGCTGCACGAGCCGCAGTCACCGACAGCAGTGACGACGACGTCGCACTCCTGGGCGATCTGCTCGAGCAGCTCCTGCTTCACCGGGGTACCGAAGTAGTCCTTGGTGTAGCGCTTGACCTCCCCGACGCCGTGGCGCTCGACGAGCAGGTCCCCGATCTCACCCAGCAGCTGCGTGGCGTTGACCTTCGTGTTGTCGAGCAGCCCGAGCCGCACGCCGCGCAGGCTTCCCGGGCGCGGGGCGAGGGTGGCGTCAGTGGAGCGCTCATCCATCCCCGTGGGATCTAGCAATGCTTCTAATGCGGTCATCTTCCGATGCCTCCATATCAAGAGTCAGCAGCGACTGACGTGAGCAAAACACACGCCGCCTGGGCGGCGGGGGTGAGATCCCGATCACTGGAAGTACCACGGGAACTCACTTTGCGAGCTTCCACTCAGCGGAACGCGTTGTGGTTACCCGGCCGGCGGGACCCTCGCGACGGCAGGCGTCTCGATGGACTCGGCAGCGCGAATGACGGTGACGGTGCCGTTATCCCCGTCCACCCGCACGATGTCACCGGTCGCGATGAGGCGGGTGGGGTCGTCGTCGAGCTCGACGACGGTGGGTACGCGGGTGACGATGGCTCCCAGCACCGCCTTGGTGGTCAGCGTGTTGAAGACCATCGCCAGCGGCGCCGTGCCCATGAGCCGGGTGCTCTGGAAGAACCCCGACCAGCCCGATGAGCCCTTGGCCCCCGGGAAGATGAGCACCCGGTCGGTGAAGCACTGGCCGACGAGTTCATGTCGCGGCTCGATGACGACGCCCCGAGCGGGATCGATGCCACCGAAGCCGGAGATGTCCTCCGTGGTCACGAGCGCAGGGCCTTCGACGACCCCGGGCACGATCCCGCGCCCCCGAAAGGTCCTCACGAGGCCAACTCCCCGCGCCAGACACCGGTGATGGCGGCGTCGAGGCACTCGTCGAGCGTGCCGAACCAGCCCTCGATGCCGAGGATCGCCGGCAGGTAATGGACCTGCTTGGCGCTGTCGGTCGCGAACACCCGGGTCCCCTCGGGTGCCGCCCGCGACATCGCCGGGCAAGAATCGGTGAGCACCTGGCCGCCTGCGTTTCGGATGGTACGGACATACCCGTTACGCACCGCATTGGCGAAGAGGGCCGGTGGGGCCATCACCCACAGCTCGACGTCGTCCCGGATGCGCTTGCCGTCGAGGCGGCGAGCGATCGCTTCGATCTGCTCGAGCGACGCATGCGGGCAGCCGAGCAGGATGAAGTCGACGTCGGTGGAGTCCCCCTGGCTGTTGAGGTCCTCATACACCTGCCGCCGTTCGCGCGGCCCGAAGGACGCGACCGCGTCGGGTACCTGCCCGTTGAAGGCAGCAGCCAGCGAGGGGGCTTCCGGGGTGATCCCCGGGATGTGGTAGAGCTCCACGCCCCCGCTGGTGGCGGTGGCGGCACCGAAATGCTTGAGGTCGGCCAGGGCGGGCTGGGCCCAGTCGCCGGTGATGACGGGGCGGCCCTCGCCGATGGCCTCGCCGACGTAGTAGCCGAACATCCCCCAGTCGGCGAAGCTGTCGAGGCGCACATCGGTGTGGATGAGGCCCGTGCCGAAGCGGTTCTCGGGAAGGTGGTTCCCCCAATAGGGGATCCGGCCCGTCAGCCCCGCCGCGCCGGTGGAGGCCCCGCCCTCGCAGTTGGTGCGGGCGCCCAGCACGGAGTTGCAGTACACCACGGCCGAGGATTCCATCCACGCGCAGTGCTCCCCGCGCACCGGGAGGTTTCCCACCTGGTAGGGCGTGCATGTCGCGAGGATCGTCACGCCCTTGTCGCTGAAGTAGGACTCGGCGTCGGCCTGCAGCTCGATCGAGCTGTCGGGGTAGGCCGTCAGGCCCCGCGCGTCCTGCCCGAAGCCGTGCTGTAGCTGGCAGGTGGGCACCTTCATCGGGGGGATCTCGATGTCGTCGTCGCAGTCGAGGTTGATGACGGCGAAGGACTTGGCCCAGCCCCCCTCCTCGAAGAGTTTGGCCTTCGCGGGGGAGGGCTGGGTCATCGTGCCTGCGACGTTGCGTGTCTCGCACAGCCGCTCGGCGCCCAGCGCCTCGCCGTAGCGCACGAGGAGATCCATGGCTGCCGCGACGGCCGCGCCGTCCTCGCCGTCACGCATCCGCTTCTCGTCGTCTGTGAGAAACACGCTTCCTCCTTATTGCGTGGCCACGGCCACGGGCTTGAGCTCGGCGGGGAGGTCGGTGCCGAGGAAGGCGCCGGTGTCGATGAGACGGCGCTGGAGCTCGGGCACGTCGATGTCGCCGACCGCGAGGTTGTTGGTGATCGCGAGGTCGGCCGCGATCCCGGCCGCTTGCCCCATGACGAAGCAGGGGCCGGTGACCCGGGCGGAGGACTGGCCCCACTGGGTCATCGAGGCGCAGCGGCCCACGACGTAGAGGTTGTCGACACCCTGGGGCAGGATCATGCGGAACGGCAGCTGGTTGTAGCCGCGGGAGTTTTCGTCGGCGAAGCGGAACTCCACCGTTCCCTCCACGTGGGCTTCGACCGGCCAGCCGTTGACTCCGATGGTGTCGGAGAAGTCGGCGCATTCAAGGATGTCGGCTTCGGTGAGCTGGTAGGGGCCAACGATCCGGCGGGTCTCGCGGATCCCGATCTGGGGGGCCAGGTCCACCAGGTAGGAGTCTTCGAAACCCGGAGTGACGGACTTGATGAACTCGAAAGTCTCCCACGCCTGCTGGCGGCCCTGAATCTCACCCCGGGTGAGCTGGTGGACGTCGGTGCCGTCGATGGGCGAGCCGTCCTCGTTGCTCAGCTGGGTGAGGTTCGACCGCCATTCCAGCGGGTTGCGCTGCGGGCGCACGATCGGCTTCTTGCGGGGGAACTTGTGGGTGCCGGCCTCTTCGGCTTCCTCCATGAGGCGGGCCACGGTGTTCCACGCATCGCCGGCCTTGAGGGCGTCGACCCCGTTGATGCGGAACATGAGGGAGGGGTAGAGGAGGCGTTCGGACACCTCCATCGGGGCACCCGCCCAGTAGGCGAGGTCGCCGTCCCCGGAGCCGTCGATGAAGACCTTGCCGCGGATCGCGCCGCGCCCGGACTTCGATTCGATGACGACCGTGTCGATTTCCGAGCCTGCCGTGCCCTCGCGCATGGTCAGTCCCACGGCCATGGCGTGGAACAGCAGCTCGCCGCCGCCGGCGACCACCAGTTCGTCGGCGGCGATCTTGTAGGCCGAGATGTCGAAGGCCTGCGCGGCGATACGATCCTGCACCGACAGGTGCGGCTCGCTCAGCCCGTCCAACTGCACGAGACGGTCGAGTAGCTCGTCGGCGTAGCCGCGGATGACGCGAACGTCCTCACCGTTCACCCGCGCGTGGAGCCCGCAGAACGTCGACAGCCCGCCCATCGTGCCCGCCCCGCCGAGGAAGCCGTAGCGTTCGAGCAGGATGGTCGACCGGCCGGTGCGGGAGGCGGCCGTGGCCGCCATGAGTCCGGCGGGGCCGCCACCGACGACGACGACGTCGTATTCGCCGATGATGGGAATGTCGCGGGCCTCTTCGTGAACGAAAGCTGTCATTTCGTGCCTCCAACAGACGATGAACTGGCGA
>Ga0079225_10002782_pt1 | contig 10159 bp, 11 predicted proteins | sample Poulit2012_FD_76344 | JGI IMG/M metagenome (GOLD analysis project Ga0079225, IMG submission 76344) | Agricultural soil microbial communities from Georgia to study Nitrogen management - Poultry litter 2012 | ecosystem: Environmental > Terrestrial > Soil > Agricultural land | place: USA: Georgia...
AAATATTTATGAAGATAGAAGGATTTTAATTAATGAAAATGCTGAATTATGTAGTTTTACTCTGAAATCAAATTCTTCTATTTATATTTTTGGTGGCAAGGCTTTGCCCCAAAAAAGATATATTCATTGGAATTTTGTTGCATCAGAAAGAGAAACAATTGATAGGGCTGTAGAGGATTGGAAAAACCAAAAATTTCCTAAGGTGCCTAATGAAACTGAATTTGTGCCCTATCCTGGTAAAAAGGATAATGTAAATTTAAAAAAATAAAACTCTATAAAAAAAGTGAAAACTTATAGAGTTTTATCTTGTTTTTTAAAAGGAAATTAACCCGAATTATTCATCTGAAAAATTTCCATGATGGCTTCATAACTATCTAAATTAAATCTCAAGAATACTATGCGGGTTGCGTTTTTAATTTAAGCTCCTTCTATATTTGTTTGCATTTTTTAGATGTTCTTGGTAGGTTTTTGCAAAAATATGATACCCTGCCTTTTCTGGATTAGCAACGAAGTAGTAATAAGGATTTTGTTCATAATTTAAAACTGCGTCTATGGTATTGGGATCAGGCATGCATATTGGCCCTGGAGGCAAACCCTTATAAATATATGTATTATAAGGGTTTTCAACTTTTAAATGTTTAAATAATACCCTTTTTAATCGTTCTTCATTAGGATTTTCCACAGCCCATGCAAAAATTACTGTTGGATCAGCATCTAATTTCATACCTGATTTTAAGCGATTGATATAAACACCGGCTACAATAGTCTGTTCCTCTTTTTGATAAGATTCTAATTGTACTATAGAGGCGAGTGTGGTAACTTGGTATTTTGAATAATTTAAACTTTTAGCTTTTTTATTTCTTTCATCAGTCCAAAAATTGTAATATATATCCTCCATTTTTTTCACAAAGTTTTCTGCAGAAATTGCCCAATGGAAATTATAAGTATTTGGTATGATGAAGTGATGCCATTGATAAAACTCTTTGTCTTTATTTAAAGTGCTTTTTTCTAAAGCTTCCATTATCTCTAGAGAGTCTATTTCTAAAAATGGGCTAATTCTTCCAGCCATATGCATGGCGTTGAAATAATTTCCAATTCGTATAGGTATCTCATCCTGCTTTCCAGTTTTTAAGAAACGTATTAACTCCTCATTGTTCCAGTTGCTTTGTAAAGAATATCTTCCAGGTCTTATATGGTTTTTGAGATTTTCTTTTTCTGCAGCATATAAAAAGTTATTCCAGTTTTTGATAAGAGGTTTCAAAGAATCTTGTAAATCCTGCCATGTAGCATTAGCAGGAATATATAATTTTCCATCATTAAGAGTATTCGGCTTCTTCCAAGTTAAATAATATTTAATTCCTAAAAACAAACCTAAACCTAACAGGCTTATTAATAATAGACTGATATATTTCGCTTTATTACTCATCATCTTTATTTTTTAATAAATGAGGTCTCCTTTCTTTTGTTCTTTTAATTGCTTCTTCTAGTCTCCAATTTTCTATTTTTTTATGATTCCCACTTAATAGCACTTCAGGTACTTGCCAACCATTAAATTCTGCAGGTCTGCTATATAAAGGTGGTGCTAATAAATTGTCTTGAAATGAATCACTTAATGCAGAGGTTTCATCACCTAAAACTCCTGGAATGAGTCGGACTATACTATCTACAAGTATGGCGGCAGCTAATTCTCCACCACTGAGAACATAATCACCTATTGAAATCTCTTTAGTGACATAATGCTGTCTAATTCGTTCATCGATTCCCTTGTAATGGCCACAAATTAATAAGATATTTCCTTTTAAAGCCATTTTGTTAGCTTTTGATTGATCCCATATTTCTCCGTCAGGACTAAGATAAATGATATCATCATAAGATCTTTTTGACTTCAAATCTTCTATTGCTCTAGCTAGCGGTTCTACCATTATTACCATACCGGCACCTCCACCATATGGGTAATCATCCACTTGATTGTGTTTATATGTAGAGTAATCTCGTAACTGATGAAGTTCAATAGTTGCTAATTTTTTTTCTTGTGCTATTTTTAAAATGGAATGCTCAAACGGACCTGATAATAATTCAGGATGTAGAGTTAAAATATCAATATGCATAAATACGTTTTAAAACTTATTGCCACAGTGAAAACAATGCCAAATATTATTTTCTTTCTCGTAAATCCTCGTGTTTTTACTGTTGCAATTTACACAAATTCTATTATTTGGATTTAATTCGTTACTATCTTCTTTGAAGTTTTTATCTTTTCTCAGATTTTCTTGTTCTTTTTCAATTTCTATCAAGATATTGTCAAGAATGTCGAAATATTCTATGGGTATCCAAATCTCTATTCCACCAAATATATTTGGCATTAGTGTATTTATAGCTTCATTTTTAACCAAATAAGGAATTTCATTTAATTCTAAATGCTGAATAAAAACATTAGCTTCAAAATAATTGGAATGACGTATATATAATCTATAATTCAGCATATTAAATAGAATAATCAGAATTATAAAGATACAATTTGTTTTTAATTTTTTTAAAATAAATTTATTTAAATAAAAGCATGAGAAAATTGCTTATATTATTGCCTTAATAATAAATCCTTTTTAGTAATTTAGAGTTTTTAAAATAATAATTTATATATGCATACATTAAAAGTCTTAAGAACCAATTATGTCACGCATAATGTTAAACGTTTTATAGTAGAAAAACCGGATGACTTTGTATATAGACCAGGTCAATCTGCTAAAGTTTCGATAAATAAAGAAGGCTGGGAAGAAAGAAAAATTTCTTTGACTTTTACCTCTTTGAATGAATGGCCTTTTCTAGAATTTATAGTAAAAATCTATAAAGAACATAAAGGTGTTACTAATGAAATGGAGAGTGTAGTTGCTGGCGATGAGTTAATTCTTCATGAAGTTTTTGGTACGATTGAATATAAAGGTCCAGGTATATTTATTGCTGGAGGAACTGGAATTACTCCTTTTATTGCGATTTTTAGAGCTTTATTTTATTCCAATAATTTAAGAGGTGTAGCTTTATTGTATTCAAATCATACACAAGAGGATATAATCATTCATGAAGAGCTTTTTAAAATGTTAGGTTCAGCATATATGAATGTTTTTACAAAACAAGGAGTTATAGGTTTTATTGAAAAGAAAATAGACCGTAAATTTTTAATTCAAACGATTGGGGATTTTAGTCATCGATTTTATGTTTGTGGACCCAAAGAATTTACAGAAGATATTACTGAAGCTTTAGTAAGTTTAGGAGCTGATCCACAATCTTTAATAATTTAAAGAACTAGAATGAAAACGATACTAAGCTTTTTAAAAGAAGAACATGATAGAGTAGATGCTTATTTTAAAGCTGCTGTCGAAAATGATAATATTGATAGAGAGAAATATGATTTATTTAGAAAAGCACTTTTAAGGCATATAAAACAAGAAGAAAAAGTATTATTTCCTGCTGCAAAAATCGCTAATAATGGTGAATCGGTACCTTTATTTGCTCAATTGCGAGCGGAACATGGAGCTTTAACTGCATTGATGGTACCTCCACCCACTGAAGAATTACTTTTCGTTATTAATTATATTTTAGAATTGCATGATGAAAAGGAGAAAGGTAGAGGAGGAGTATATGATTTTTGTGACAAATTAGAAGCTTTAGAAACAAATAAAATAATTAAAGAATTAGAAGCAGTAGAAGAAGTGCCCATACATCCATGTAATACAGATCCAATCGCTATGGAAGCAGCAAAAAGAGCATTGCAAAGAGCAGGCTATGATTACGATGAGATATCCAGCAAAATGTATAAAAAATAAAATTAAACAATTAAAAATAAAAGCCTAATATCGAAATGTTAGGCTTTTGTTTTTTAATTAAATTATTTTACTTTAATTGAATAGATAAAACTTCTTAATTCTTGTACTTGTTGCGATCTATCTAAATTTTTTAATTTGGCGCTCTCTTTATAAATTATTGCATTTTCTTCTGGCAAAGAGTTCAATAGATTTAAAATATTTTCTGTGTGAATCGCATATGTTTTACCAGAAGTATTTTCCATTTTCCCAGTAATCATTCCAACTAAATTTCCTTCCTTATTAAAAACAGGTGCTCCACTTTGACCCGGGTCAGAGGTGATTTCTAATAAATAGGCATTTGTATTATTAGCATATCCTAACTCTCCACTTACATATCCTTCATGATAAATAATATTTTCTAAAGGATAACCCAAAGAAAAAATAGGTTCTGCTAGTTTAGAAGCTGTTTTTTCTAATTTAAAAGGCAAGGTTTTAAAATCCTGATAAAAACTAGAATCATTAATTTTTAATATTGCTATATCTGCTGCAGCTTCAAAAGCAGCTATATATGCAGAATAATATTCACCTTGAAAGTTTTCTACCATGATTTCATTAGCCTCTTCCACTACATGATAGTTAGTGATAATATAACCTTCAGGATGGATATTGAAGCCGCTTCCTGTGAATTTACTTTCCCAAGCCGTTTTTCTTTCTTTGTTATTGAAGCTTTTTACTATGTTGTATTGCGATTTTTTAATGTTTTCTACATCTTTTCTTAATTGTAAGTATTGATGTGTGGTTTCTTTTTGCGTTTTATTGGATATGGACCACGTGATAAGTGAGCTGAGTCCGATTAATAAAATTGCTGCGGCTACTGAAGACCATTTTAAATAAGGGAAAGAAATGCTTTTCTTTTTTTTTGTCTTACTTGTTGCAGTAACTTCTTGTAAATTTTTAATAAAAGCGTTTTCCTTACTTTTTTTCATTAAAATATTTTCCAGCTGTTCCATTTCATTCCAGGCATCTTTTGCTTTGGTATTTTGGTTTAGAAAATCAAAAAGCTCTTTTCTTTGTTGCGCAGAAATCCGTTTTTCTTTATAGTCTTCATACCAAGACAACAAGTTTTTCTCTTTAAAAAAGTAATTTTCCATAATTTAAAATCTAGAGTTTAACTTCATTATATTTCTTAGTCGGTTCATGCATTTATATCTTTGAGTTTTTGCAGTATTTGCATTAGAATAATTAAACAATTCAGCAATTTCTACCATGTTTTTTTCTTCTAAATAAAAAGCTTTAATTAAATCTTTACAGGGAGAACCAAGCTGTTCTAAAGCTTTATTTATTTGATTAAATGCAATTTCTTCTTCTTCTTTTTCTTTTATACCAATATCTATATCATGAAATTCATACATAGAAATATCTTCTTCCAAATGTATATTTTTATTATGTTGTAAATTTTTATACCATAATCTTTTACAAATTGCTAATAGATATGTGCTTAGTTTACTAGTTAAAATAAAATCTTCTTTTTGACATTGATGAAAAAGAACGAGCATGCCTTCTTGAAAAACATCTTCAGCGATTTCGTATTGTCCTCCTTTTGCTATTATCCACTTGATTATCATTGGTTGGATATGTTTATATACCCATTTAATTGCTTCCGAAGAATTTTCTGCAATTCCTTTAATAATCTTATCGTCTGAATATATGTTTTCTATCATTTATTAATACAATTTCAGTTCGAAAGTAACCCATATTTTGGTTTAAAGTTACATCTTATTCTTATTTTTCAAACAAAAGTGTTTACTTTGTAGCCTTAAGATTAATTAAATTATAATGATTTATAGAAGTCGCGCACCATTACGAATTGGTTTAGCAGGTGGAGGTACTGATGTAGCACCATACAGTGATTTATATGGAGGAAATATCCTGAATGTTACCATATCTTTATTTGCATATACTAGTATTGAATTATTGGATGAAAATAAAATCATTTTTATATCTCAAGATCAGAAAAAATATAAAGAGTTTCCTTTGGAAGAAGCATTGAGTTTAGATCCGGAATTTGCTTTAGTTATCGGAGTTTATAATCGAATTGTAAAGGAGTACGGAAAGATAACACAAGGATTCAAGCTTACGACACATGTTGATGTTCCCGGTGGTTCTGGATTAGGAACTTCTTCTACTATAGTGGTATCAATTTTAGGGGCTTTTAAGGAATGGCTGAATTTGCCTTTGGGAAATTATGATATTGCACATTTAGCTTATGAAATAGAAAGGAAAGATTTAAAATTAGCGGGAGGAAAACAAGATCAATATGCTGCGACATTTGGCGGAGTTAATTTTATGGAATTCTTTGCTGAAGATAGAGTAGTTGTAAACCCCTTACGCGTAAAAGGTTCTTTTTTAAATGAATTACAGCATAATTTACTATTAATTTACACTTCTACTACCCGTGAATCTGCTAAGATCATTGAAGAACAAGCAGCTAATATTAATGCCTCTTCAAGTGACTCTTTGGAAGCTACACATCTTTTAAAGCAACAAGCAGTAATGATGAAAGAAGCTGTTTTAAAAGGACAATTATATAAAATTGGGGAAATTCTCGATTACGGATTTCAAAATAAAAAGAAATTAGCCAAGGGGATTTCAAATCCTTATTTAGATAATTTCTATAATTTAGCCATTGAAGCAGGTGCCATGGGCGGAAAAATTTCTGGTGCTGGAGGTGGAGGATTTATGACTTTTTACTGTCCTGGAAATACGCAATATGAAGTAGCAAAAGTATTACAAGAGGTGGGTGGAAAAGTATTTCGTTATCAAATTGTGGAAAAAGGTTTAACAACTTGGAGAGTTGCTTCGGAATAGAGTCTTTATTATTTTCTTTTTTCTTTAAAGAAATTTTGCAATAAGATTTTTGCTTCTTCTTCTAAAATACCTCCTATAATCTCTGTTTTAGGATGTAGATAAGGAACTTGTTTATTTTCTAAGACAAAGGGATGTATTTTCCCTCTTTTAAAATCATGAGCGGCATAAACGATACGTCCTATTTGGGACCAAAATAATGCTCCTGCGCACATCATACAAGGCTCTAAACTTATATACATAGTACAGTCTTGAAGGTATTTACTTCCCATAGCTTCAAAACCAGCGGACAGGCAAAGCATCTCTGCATGCGCTGTAGCATCTTTTAAAAGTTCCACTTGATTATGTCCCTTAGCGATAATGCGTTTGTTTTTATCAATAAGAACAGCTCCAATTGGAATCTCATTTTGTGCAAAAGCAGTGCGAGCTTCCCTTAGAGCCATTTTCATAAAATATGTATCATCAAAAATCTCCATGATTTATTTTTTAGGCATTGGATGTTTTTTGGAAATCCAATCCATATAAAGAGATTCTTCAATGTTTAAAACTTTTACTTTTTTAAAGCCCATTTTCTTTAATAAAGTGTAAGTAGGTTCGATATTAGGGCAATTTTCCATTGCGCAGCAACCACAGTAAAAAATAATTTCTTTATTTTTATTTATTTTTTTTAATTCATTTTCAAGTGTCTTCATGTGGTCAGGAACAGTTACAGCACCAATATTCTTGGCATATAGGATATCTTCTACAGGTCCAATGTTAAAAATAACATAGTTGTTTTTATTTTCTGTCTTGATTTTTTGTGCTAATTCACTTGGTTGTATAACTTCACTTTTCTTCCAAGGAAAATCTTGAGCGGAGACAGCAAAGCTGAAAAGCACTAATGTAATTGCTAAAAATAAAGTTTGACTGATTTTTTTCATTGTAATTCAATTTGTTTACTTAACTTAGACTATTATAAAAGAACAAAGTTAAAAAAACTTAAGAATTAATTTCCTTTTTAAATGTTATAATGTTTGCTGGAATAAATTTCTTAGTTTTGCAATTAGATAAGTTAGTAACTATGAAAAAACCTATTGCAGGTCCTTTGCTTCGTGAAATTACCTATCCTGAAGATTTAAAGAAATTGGATAAGTTAGACTTACAACAAGTTTGTGAAGAATTAAGGCAATTTATTATAGATAGTGTGAGTGTGAATGGCGGTCATTTTGGAGCTAGTCTAGGGGTAGTGGAACTTACTGTAGCTTTACATTATGTTTTAAATACTCCAGATGATCAATTAGTATGGGATGTGGGGCATCAGGCTTATGGACATAAGATTTTGACAGGTAGAAGAGAGATTTTTCATACAAATAGAAAAAAGGGTGGAATTAGCGGATTTCCAAGTCGTGAGGAAAGCATATATGATGCTTTTGGAGTGGGACATTCCTCTACATCTATTTCTGCTGCTTTAGGAATGGCAATAGCATCTAAATTGGATGGTAATACAAAAAGACAGCATGTGGCTGTAATTGGTGACGGGGCAATGACTGCAGGTTTGCCTTTTGAAGCTATGAATCATGCAGGTGTAAGCAATACTAATATTTTAATCATTTTGAATGATAATAATATGAGTATCGATCCTAATGTTGGTGCATTAAAAGAGTATTTAACTGATATTACCACATCTCCTACTTATAATAAATTAAAGGACGATGTATGGAACTTTTTAGGTAAATTACCTTACTCAGAGGTGCAACGTGATATAGCTACTAAAGTTCAGAATAATATTAAAAGTGTTATAAATAAATCTTCTAACCTTTTTGAAGCTTTGGGTTTACGCTACTTTGGTGCTATAGACGGTCATAATGTGACTAAGCTAGTTGATACCATTCGCGATTTAACCAAAATTGAAGGTCCGAAAATTTTACATATAAAAACTGTAAAAGGAAAAGGTTATGAATTAGCAGAACAAGATCAAACTTTATGGCATGCTCCCGGATTATTTGATAAAGAGTCTGGGAAATTAAATAAAGTAAAGTATGATGTCCCTCAAGCACCAAGATATCAAGATGTTTTTGGTAAAACTATAATTGAGTTAGCGGAAAAGAATGAAAATATAATGGGTATTACCCCAGCTATGCCTTCTGGATGTTCTTTAAAATATATGATGAAGGAAATGCCGGATAGAGCTTTGGATGTTGGTATTGCAGAACAACATGCAGTTACAGTAAGTGCTGGATTGGCAACGCAGGGTAAACGTGTTTTTTGTAATATTTATAGCTCTTTCATGCAAAGAGCTTACGATATGGTCATTCATGATGTGGCTATACAGAATTTACCAGTTATTTTCTGTCTTGATCGTGCTGGAGTTGTGGGAGATGATGGTGCTACACATCAGGGTGCTTATGATATAGCTTATATGCGATGCGTGCCAAATATGGTAATTAGTGCACCGATGAATGAGCAGGAATTGCGAAATTTGATGTATACAGCACAATTGGAAAAAAACAATGTGCCTTTTGTAATTCGTTATCCGAGAGGAAAAGGAGTGATGCCAGAATGGAAAACACCCTTTGAAGAAATTCCTATAGGAAAAGGAAGAAAGATTAAAGAAGGTGAAAATATTGCTATTTTGACAATTGGTCATGTGGGTAATTTTGCTCTTAAAGCTATAGAACAAATGGAAGAAGAAGAGTTTTGGGAAAAAGTTGGATTGTATGATATGCGCTTTGCAAAACCACTGGATGAAGAGTTATTACACAACATAGCGCAAAAATATAAGAAAATTATAACCATTGAAGATGGTACGATAGTTGGAGGTTTTGGATCTGCTGTTGTCGAATTTTTAAATGATCATGATTACAAGCATATCAAGGTAAAGCGTTTAGGAATTCCTGACCAAGTGATTGAACATGGAAGTCAATTACAACAGCATCAAGAATGTGGATATGATTCTGAAAGTATTAAGGATACAATAATTGAAATGGCAAAAATAGTGAGTCATATGAAAACAAAAGTGTAAATATTTAAATTTCTATTGAATTTTAAGTATAAAAAGCTTTAAATATTTTATTGAAAAATTCTATAAGAAGGTTATCAATTGAGAAATAGACGCAATTTGGCGTCTTTTTTCATTTTAGAGAAAAATCTTTTTCCTATTTCAACTATTATAAGTTTATGTTTCATTAAATACTCTTTCCTTTCAAAGAGATTTGATATGAATTTTTGACTTTGATGAAATAATCTAAGATTTGCCAAGTATTGCTAATAACAATTCTAATCTTGTGATTTTATTTAAATTCAATAATAGGAAAAGTCTCTCAAGTCTTTAATAATTTGATTCTTATTTTATACTCATTTAAGATAGGTATCAATCTTTTATTAATGAATATTATAGGGGCTAATACGAAATGGCAAAACTATATTTATATAAAAAAGGCTTGAAAACTGTTGGTATATAAGGGTTTGAACATAAAAAAAGCCTGCGGCGCTGTTGTGAACGAAATGGCAAAAAG
>Ga0079225_10002783_pt1 | contig 10158 bp, 7 predicted proteins | sample Poulit2012_FD_76344 | JGI IMG/M metagenome (GOLD analysis project Ga0079225, IMG submission 76344) | Agricultural soil microbial communities from Georgia to study Nitrogen management - Poultry litter 2012 | ecosystem: Environmental > Terrestrial > Soil > Agricultural land | place: USA: Georgia...
AGATATAAACCATAAAAACATCAGAGACTTATACCCTCAGAATTTTAAGAAAATACAAGAGGAAAAGTAACTTCAAGAAGAATTATCCTACTATGCTAGATGTAGTTGGTGGGACGGATACGTAGAAGAAGAGCTTGAAGGGTTTCAATCCTAGTTTATCAATGGATGGGTTTTAAAGTAATGCTAATTCTAATTGTATAAATGTATCATCGGTGTTTCAATCCTAGTTTATCAATGGATGGGTTTTAAAGTCTAATTTCTTTTCTAAATCCATTTTCTTATAATTGTTTCAATCCTAGTTTATCAATGGATGGGTTTTAAAGGATTGGCAAAATTCTCTCCTCAGCTCTTACAGTGAGTTTCAATCCTAGTTTATCAATGGATGGGTTTTAAAGTATAGTGAACTCTATGTTATGTACTAGTTTCATCTTGTTTCAATCCTAGTTTATCAATGGATGGGTTTTAAAGACATCTTCACTTACAAAGGATGCAGAAAATGTACGGTTTCAATCCTAGTTTATCAATGGATGGGTTTTAAAGGAGCAAGAGCGCACGGAAGTTGAAGAACACTTTTCGTTTCAATCCTAGTTTATCAATGGATGGGTTTTAAAGCATCTTCTATGAAGTGTTCATCAGTAAGTCGCTGATGTTTCAATCCTAGTTTATCAATGGATGGGTTTTAAAGTAGTTAGGGGAGTGCATTGGCAATCGGTGTAATGGGTTTCAATCCTAGTTTATCAATGGATGGGTTTTAAAGTCTCTCTGTTATCGCCTGAAGCTTGATGTCGTAGTGTTTCAATCCTAGTTTATCAATGGATGGGTTTTAAAGAAGATTACGATTTGGCTATTTTGCATTTTATGAATGGTTTCAATCCTAGTTTATCAATGGATGGGTTTTAAAGCATATGGTTAGAAGTATAACTGTCCCTGTAAACGGTTTCAATCCTAGTTTATCAATGGATGGGTTTTAAAGTGCTACAGAAATAGAAGAATTAAACACAGTAGATGTGTTTCAATCCTAGTTTATCAATGGATGGGTTTTAAAGATAAGGCGTGATAGCAGTTTGAATAGGCAATTAGCGTTTCAATCCTAGTTTATCAATGGATGGGTTTTAAAGAAACTTTGTAGCGAATGTTTATGCGTGCTTAGCTTGTTTCAATCCTAGTTTATCAATGGATGGGTTTTAAAGAAGGAATAGAAAATCTAAGCGATAACAGAAATATTAGTTTCAATCCTAGTTTATCAATGGATGGGTTTTAAAGGTGCCAACCTAAAAGCATTCTTATACGCACTCTTGGTTTCAATCCTAGTTTATCAATGGATGGGTTTTAAAGTGGTATTGAGGATGAATTTGATTTTGCTGACACTAGTTTCAATCCTAGTTTATCAATGGATGGGTTTTAAAGACAGAATAATAAAGGACAAGCAGTATCTTCCAGAGTTTCAATCCTAGTTTATCAATGGATGGGTTTTAAAGTAGACCCATTATCCATTGCAACGCATGAAAACAACCGTTTCAATCCTAGTTTATCAATGGATGGGTTTTAAAGTCCAGCGGATGCCAAAACCAAACTCTCAAGCTGTTTGTTTCAATCCTAGTTTATCAATGGATGGGTTTTAAAGTTGGCTTGTCATTGTTTCCAACCCTTATATCAGGGAGTTTCAATCCTAGTTTATCAATGGATGGGTTTTAAAGAATAAAATCTGAAATTGAGAGGGAGAAGCAAGCACGTTTCAATCCTAGTTTATCAATGGATGGGTTTTAAAGTGCATATTCATTTATGTTTTCTCCTGGGCCCATATCGTTTCAATCCTAGTTTATCAATGGATGGGTTTTAAAGTGCATATTCATTTATGTTTTCTCCTGGGCCCATATCGTTTCAATCCTAGTTTATCAATGGATGGGTTTTAAAGAGAAGTAACCAAGTATCAGTTTATGATCGGTTGGAAGTTTCAATCCTAGTTTATCAATGGATGGGTTTTAAAGCTTACACAATTGACCATTGCGAAGGAAACAGGAAGTTTCAATCCTAGTTTATCAATGGATGGGTTTTAAAGTTCTTGTTGTTTTCTTTTTTCGATTACCTCTTTGGGGTTTCAATCCTAGTTTATCAATGGATGGGTTTTAAAGATTAGCTTCCATTCCTTTTCTTATTGCTCTATTATTGTTTCAATCCTAGTTTATCAATGGATGGGTTTTAAAGTCTACGCTGTGGAACTGTGGTTTTAGTGTGTTTAAGGTTTCAATCCTAGTTTATCAATGGATGGGTTTTAAAGAGTATTCGCGAGGCTGTTAAAACACACCGCCGAAAGGTTTCAATCCTAGTTTATCAATGGATGGGTTTTAAAGCTACGCTGTGGAACTGTGGTTTTAGTGTGTTTAAGGTTTCAATCCTAGTTTATCAATGGATGGGTTTTAAAGTTCTAAAAATTCTATTTCTTCAATAGACTCTTCTAAGTTTCAATCCTAGTTTATCAATGGATGGGTTTTAAAGTTTCTACTTTTCTGGTTGTTTTTACTGTTTTGTCCAGTTTCAATCCTAGTTTATCAATGGATGGGTTTTAAAGACGCTGCAAGCTACCAATAAGCCGCAACACAGATGTTTCAATCCTAGTTTATCAATGGATGGGTTTTAAAGTGTTATTTCGTCAACGATTGGCATTTGGTTTTTCTTGTTTCAATCCTAGTTTATCAATGGATGGGTTTTAAAGAACTAAGCGCAGGGAGTCAAATAGAGGTGGAAGGAAGTTTCAATCCTAGTTTATCAATGGATGGGTTTTAAAGCTGTCGCTGTATGCGTAGGTAGCAACTAGTAAGGTGTTTCAATCCTAGTTTATCAATGGATGGGTTTTAAAGAAGAAGGTAAGGACAGCGGAAAGGAGTTTGATGCTTGTTTCAATCCTAGTTTATCAATGGATGGGTTTTAAAGTTGATAAATTATTAATCAAAAAAGATCAATACAACCGTTTCAATCCTAGTTTATCAATGGATGGGTTTTAAAGAATAGTTCAACTTAGAAGAAATGAGGTTAAAAGCATGTTTCAATCCTAGTTTATCAATGGATGGGTTTTAAAGTAAAGCGTTAAGAGGTGGGGAGTTTAGCACAGATAGTTTCAATCCTAGTTTATCAATGGATGGGTTTTAAAGACAAGCACATTAGTTGCATCCAGTTCTTGTTGTCTGTTTCAATCCTAGTTTATCAATGGATGGGTTTTAAAGATTCTTTTAAAAGACTATCTACGCTAGTTTCTAGGGTTTCAATCCTAGTTTATCAATGGATGGGTTTTAAAGACTTCCATTTCAAACTCTTCTAAGTTCCCTAACCTGTTTCAATCCTAGTTTATCAATGGATGGGTTTTAAAGAAATCTGCCGTGTGCATAGTCCGGGTATTGGTCAAGTTTCAATCCTAGTTTATCAATGGATGGGTTTTAAAGCAGGCAGAAAAAAATATACATTCAGGTAACCGTATGTTTCAATCCTAGTTTATCAATGGATGGGTTTTAAAGCTTTGTAAGCGAAGATGTGTCTATGTTATATTTTGCGTTTCAATCCTAGTTTATCAATGGATGGGTTTTAAAGCTTATAATGCTTCAGTAATTCGATTAAACTTAAAACGTTTCAATCCTAGTTTATCAATGGATGGGTTTTAAAGAACGTAATCAAACTCAGCTATGAAAAACCTGTCTTTGTTTCAATCCTAGTTTATCAATGGATGGGTTTTAAAGTTCTATTAATCAAGATAATTTGGAAGATAATAATAGTTTCAATCCTAGTTTATCAATGGATGGGTTTTAAAGCATTTTTGATTTTTTAAATTATTTAATTTCTTTAAGTTTCAATCCTAGTTTATCAATGGATGGGTTTTAAAGTCAATACTTTCAGAAGAAGCAAGGTTAGTCATTGGTTTCAATCCTAGTTTATCAATGGATGGGTTTTAAAGCCGATAGCACCTCTAACTTACTGTAAACAATCACTTTATCTTCACTTTCTAATTCCTTAGTTTTAATTTTCAGAATGTCAAAGAGCGAATTTTCAATCCTATATTTCTGTTTTCCGTATTCGCTAAACCTTATTAATAGTGCCATAGGTCTATATTTATTCATTGTAATAAATAAGTTGCCTTTCGGAAAGCTATTTAATACAAATATTTCTATAGGTACAATTTATGCATTTTTTCTTTGCTCTAGTAGCTTTTGGAAACTTATTGTTTTGGATAATTGCTAGCATTTCCTTCATACTATCCTTAATTTTCAATTTATCCTTATCTGTTATTGGAACTTCAATTAATTTATGACGGCTTCGTGTATAGACTAAAAATCCCTTTTCAACTTTAGCCTGTGAAAAATTTTCTTCTATTAATACAGCATAACAATAAAGCTGTTGCTTATAAGTATTATACACTTTATCATTCCATTGAGCAAATTTATAATCCAATGGTGCATAGGTTCCATTATTAAGCTTTAAAACTTCATCAACTTTCCCTCGTAGTCCAGTTTTCCCTAAATATTGGTCTGTCCATTTTTTCTGCACTCCAATTCTTTTACGCAAGTAGTTTTTATTTTGGTCTAGTTTCTCATCGTGCACCTCTCGACCACGTTGCACCTTATAAAACTTATCTTCGTATTGAGGAATTTGCAACACATATTCAAAATAAGTGTATCTGGGACAATATAAGTATTCGATTATTTGAGATGGATAGAAGCTTGTTGTCATTAGAAAAACAAAGATTTAATTTCATCAGTAATAAGTTTCTCATCAAAAGCCTGGCCCATCATTCGGCATTCTTTTAATTGTGTTTTATTCATTCGAAACACATATATTTTATCTGTTTCTTCATCAATAACTCCTTCCATTTGTAATTCTAAGGAATCTTTTTCATTTTCATTTACAGTTCCTAAAAAACAAGAATACTGAACTCTATATAGACCAGCTTGCTTGCATGCTTTGGCTACAAAGCTTCTTGCTTTATCACTTTTTATATCATACAAAACCCAGATTATCATATTTTATAGATTTATTTTCACTCTATGAGACTATTCGCAAAACGATGTGCTTCTAATTGCATGGCATTCATTCGAGTTTGCAATCTTCCTTTATATCGAATTTTATCACTGTCTAGATATTCTAAATAAGGATTGACAAAAAAAGCCTTTCCTTCTTCGTTTAAAGAAAAGCCACCAGTTATTTCTGTAAAATAACTCTTATTTATTTTTTTACCTGTAAAAAGTCTAAATACAAAACGTTCTGCATGAAAACGATATGGTTCGATATAATCAAAAACTAAGCTTTTAGTATTATAATCATCTCTATGCATAAAGCCGACATGGGGATCTATTCCAGCTAACATGAGCGCGCGTTCAGTTCGGCTATACAAAATTCCATAAGCATAATTGAGCATAGCATTGAATTCATCCTTAGCAGGTCTAAAGCTTCGACCTTGGAATGCAAAAGCATCTGGCATACATTTAGAAAGCGCCTCAAAATAATGTCTTCCAGCCGAACCTTCCCACCCTCTAAATGAATCTGCAATATCACTGACTTTCTCAGCTTCGGCTGCATGTATTTTTTGAGAAAAATCTAATATAGCTCCAACCTTATCATCTAAATACACATGAAGTTTACTTCGATGTTTTTTAAGATCATTAAGAAATTCAGCTTGATTTTCAAGTTTAGTAGTAAGCCAAAGCTTAACCCAGGTTAGTCCAGTTTCATCAACAGAAGCTTGTAACTGTTCTTTTCTTATTTTGGTGGTACTCCCTAGTTTACTATGCCAAAATCTACCTAAAGGATGTCCATTCTTTTCTACAATTACTATATCGATATTATGCTTGAGTGCCAACGCAACAGCATCTGTACTTAACGCTGCTCCTACACTCATAACAAACGAAGTGATTTTGTGAGCTGCAATATGGTTAACCTTTGAGGTCTCATTTTCTTTATCTGGAACTCTTATTCGAAACATATCGTCCTTAACATGAACATAAGTGCCGTAAGTATTGATGAATATCTGCAAATTATTAGAGTTTTAAAATGTTCATAACCCGTAACTACTTAATAAATATATCATGTGATTTACACAGTTAAATCTTAATAATTGTCCCAAAACCCCGAGAGGATGATCTTCCTATTCCAATACCCTCTGGTAAATGTGCATTCACAATAAATCCACCTGAAAAAGCAATCATTTTATGCCCTTTAAAATTTGTGGTTTTTTCTTCTACATTAACTCTTGCCATTAATCGTTCATTTTGTTTGAGCTCTACTCCCATGTTTCTAAAAAAACTTAAAATATGTCCTACTAAAATTCTATTCAACATATCTTGTTTTTCAGCGTTATCAAGTTTTTGATAAGTAGAAAAATTACGCTGATTCAATGCCATCCATAATGTTTGAAATGAATATTCCTCCAAATTATGAGAAAACCCAACCTCCTCATCTTCTACTTCAATATTTTTCGATTGAATCGGATACTTCTGTCCACTGATATCTATTTCTCTAACTTTAAAGAATAATTGAGATAATAACTCCGCTCCTTCTTCAATCCCTATTAAAGTTGGTATTTTATCTATAACCTTATACTGAACATTGGGATACCTATAGCGCACATTGCCACTTTCCCAATGATTATGAAGCAATGGGGAATGCTCCTTGAAAGTATTGCCAAAATACCCGCGCAACTTGTGGGCGTCACGAGCTTGTAATTCAATTTCAGGAAATTTTATACGACAAATATTTATTTTCTTTGTTGTCAATGATCGGATTTATTTAAAAAGTAAATGACTTATTTGTATCTTGCAGACTACGATTATATCCGGTCGCAAGATTATATTTTTCATGTATTTCATCTAAAGGCACAACAAGAATATTATCTTCATAATCATTTATTGGATCTAAACTATCACATAAATATGTGGGGATAGATATAATATGCTGTTGAAATTTTAACTTCCATTTTCTGCTAAACTCCTCATTGTCTATTTCCCCAGTTATTTTTTTCAGGTATTTTTCTCGAACTACTTCAGCTCTTTCGTCCACCTCAATAAAAACCGTTGAATAAAAATTTGACTCTTCAATAATTCGGAAAGCTGATACTGGATATGTGTTTCTTTCCTCATTATCATAATTTAACTTGTCCATTGAGTCAAAAAAGCTTCTTGAAGTTGCGAAAGAACTTTTATTAGAAATACCATCAAAATAATCTTCAATCAGTTTTAAATATTCTTCTTCTTCAAATCTGGTTTGTTTTTCTAGTGCATTCTTTGTTTGCTGATATGTTAAACGCCCGTAAATTCTTATTGTTCTCTTAGGATCAAAGTCTACAATATATAGTGGTGCATTTGACTTTTCCGGATTATTATTCCGATTGATTCTTCCTGCTACTTGAATTATGGAATCTATGGGTCCTATATCTCGAAAACCCATATCAAAATCTAAATCAACTCCAGCCTCAACAACTTGTGTGGCAATTAAAATAGGAGCTTTCCCAGCATCTAAATCAGCTTTAACTTTTTTAATCTGTTTAAATCGATGTGCTGGAATAATATTAGTTGATAAATAATAAATAGGATTATCGTATTCATTCTCTTCTAAAAAATTTCTAATTCCATCATATAAGTCAATTGAAAAACCAACCGTATTACAAACTAATAGACATGAGCTTTCTGAATCCCATTTATTATTAAATATGTTATTGATAAAATCAGGTACTTTATCCTCATCGTTTTCTGCTATTTCAATTAATGTGGGATAAATAGCTGTTCTACTATATCTTGCGAACACCTCTTCATAATTAGTAAGCAATTCTTTAGGATATACTTTCTCGTTTTGTGCAGAAAGAATTTCTTTATTCGCTAATTCAAAAATTTTTGGACGAGTAGCCGTCATCAGTATTATTCGAGACTTCAGATGCTTTGAAAGATAATACAATGCTGCACCCAAAAGTGGCATTTGGTCCAAACGAAGTGTTTGCACTTCATCCAAAATGATAATAGCATTGGCAAAATGATTGAACTTCATTAATAGCTTATTTCGATTGCTAATAAGCGTTTGAAAAAACTGAACAAACGAAGTGATTACTATATCGGACTGCCAAGTGTCCAGTGCCATTAATTTTTGATTATAATTAGAAACTTCGCCATTTCCCTTTTCCTTGTCTTCGCCAAAGATATCAGCATATTGGTAGTGTCCTAATATTTTGACATCTTGACCTTCCAATGTTTTCTCATATTCAGATAGCGCTTGTTCAATAATATTGATAAATGGCAAAGCATATATAATACGCGATTCAATTCCTTCTTCAACTTTAATCTTATTTTTTAACTTCAAAGAAAAATCCAAAGCAGTCATTGTTTTACCAATTCCTGTAGGAGCAGTTAACGTGAAAATATATTGATCTAAAATATCCTTATCATCTAAATGAGAAGTGACTACAGCACGACAATAATTACGTAATTCATCATCTGATAAGTCAGTAAAATTATAGTTCTTTACCGATACTTTCCCAAAGCGTTCGTCGACAGAATCAAGTTTAATCGATTTTAAAGAATAAGGCAATGTATCGGACGCATCTAACTTATCTCCCTCAACAAGTAGAGAAAACAAATAGTTTATAAGAAAGTAATCTTGTACAGAAGCCTCTTTTTTCTCCCAAATTCTGAAACCTCTTCTTATTTTTCTTTCATCAGAATAAAATATGCTTTTAGTAAGATTTTCAATACCTAAATCCTTTTCAATAAACTCAAAGTATTGTTTTAAATTCTCCTGTTGTTCATCAATAATAGAATTCAAATCTCGTCCCAACCTTGTAGCTATTTCAGAGAAATTGGTTAGCTGACCATGATGTGAAAAGATTACATAGAAAGCTAATAGTGCTTTTTTTTGATTCTCCTCTAATAGATTAAAAGCTGTAAATCCACCTATACGTGCATGCTGCTTCAATCGATTATCAATTGACTCCTTTTTAAGTAGATAATTCTGAAAATACGTAGTATACTTTCCTAAATCATGAAGGTATGCAGTTAACTTAACAAGTTCTTTTAACTCTTCTTTTGAGAGTCCAAGATCAACATTGTCAGCAAAATGAAATAACGCATTTTCTTTAACCCCAGCAATGTGAGTTCTCAATTCTTTAGAACCAAAAACCTCACCCAAGTCATCCTCCTTACTATGTGAATAAAAAATCATATGTCCATAAATTGAATATTCAACTCTTTTTCTGTATCCTTATTAATCTGATAATAAGAGCCTTTTAACTTTACTCGTAATGGATTCGGTGTAGTCGAAAACAATAGTTTATTCATTTTTCTTACTTCACGATTGTGATTAGCTATGAAATCTCCTGGCAGCATATCCTCTTCCACAAAGCTATAACTTTCATATTCCTCTCTATCAAACTTCAACTCTTCTACAATATTTATTGGTATAGCAGAATGAATCAACACAAAGTCTTCATCTTTTATCTCTTGAATTTCAGATGCTTTAAACAGCTTTATTTTAGAGATAGTTGCCATAAAATTGGCGGCTCCTAATGACACATTATAGACAGGCTCTTTATTTAAGAAATGATTTTTAATTTTCTCAAAACTTTCCGAGCCTATATCAGTTGCTGATATAAACACTTGATAAACCACATCGTTCTTTACAATATCCCATCCAGATATAATTTCAAATGGTGTCTGAATTCGTCCATCTTCTCCGCGAAAGTCAGAAGACATGTTTCTTGTTACATCCCCAATAGATTTAACACTAAGAAAGTTCAAGCGATGAAAACTTTTCTTTAATGGACTAAGAACTCTAATTCCGAAATTTATTTTTTCAGAAGCAAAATCTTCGTAATAAGAATCTTTAGGCAAACCCATAACGGCTGCAACAATTCCCATTAAAGTAGTACGCGGTGGAATAGAATAAGTAAAGGCTGTATTGTTTGCATAATACTTCCTAAAATGCCCCATTTTACCGCTAACTCTAAAACTTAGTATTTCCATGACAAAATTATTTGATTAATTTTTAAGCTATTTTGTTATATGGAAAATTCATAATCAGTAGAAGTTCTTATTATTACATCTTTTATTTTATCTTGATTTTGATTTACAAGCTTTTCCAAACCACTTAAATCAAAAGTTAAGTCTTTGAATTTTCGAACTTGTTTATCCGTTA
>Ga0079225_10002784_pt1 | contig 10157 bp, 9 predicted proteins | sample Poulit2012_FD_76344 | JGI IMG/M metagenome (GOLD analysis project Ga0079225, IMG submission 76344) | Agricultural soil microbial communities from Georgia to study Nitrogen management - Poultry litter 2012 | ecosystem: Environmental > Terrestrial > Soil > Agricultural land | place: USA: Georgia...
ATCGGAAGGATCATGACGGCCAGCGCCACGCTCGCGGTGAGGAGGGTCCGGCCGGAGAAAGAGGGCGGGCCGGCGAACAGGGGGATCCAGCCCAGGTAGTGGCTGAGGGCCTCGAAGACGGAGACCAGCTGCGGGGCCAGGAAGCCGATGCCCCACAGGCCGTAGACGACGCTGGGGATGGCGGCCAGCAGGTCCACCAGATATCCCAGCAGAGAGGCCAGCCGGCGTGGTGCGTAGTAGACGATGAACAGCGCAATGCCGATCGCCACCGGGGTGGCCAAGATGAGGGCGATCGTGGCGGCCAGGACCGTACCGAACGCCAGGGCCGCGACACCGAAGGCCGGGTCCTCACGGACGTTGGCGTCCCACTCCTGGGTGGTCAGGAAGTTCTGGGTGTTGGCGGACAGCGAGGGCCATGCCTGGACGATCAGGAAGGCTGCGACACCGGCCAGGATCAGCAGGATGAGGATGCCCGAGCTTCGGGTCAGCCCGGCGAAGACTACGTCGCCGATCCGGCGCTTGCCTTTGGGCGGTGGTGCCGCCTGAGGCGCGTCCGTGGTCGTCATGGAGTGGCTCCGTTGGGAATGGATTGCGGGGTCGGATCACCCAGGCGCGCGAAAGGGACGTGCCGCGCCGAATGCGAAGGTAGGCGGCGGAGATGACCAGTTCTCTCAGAAGAGGTGAACGGTAGATGAACTGGGCGCCGCAGTGCCGTGGCCACAGGGGATGGGGACGGTGAATGTGATCAGCCCCACCCGCGCTGAGGCCTCGGGGAGAAGGTGACGGATCACACGCTCGGCGCGTACATCACGTCGGTCTCCCACACCGAGAAGCCCAACGTCTCGTACAGGCGTACCGCCGCTGTGTTCCCGCCGTCGACGTACAGGTGCACCCACGGCAGCCCGGAGGCGCGCAGGTGGTGCAGACCGGCGAGGGTGAGGGTGCGGCCCAGCCCCGTGCCCTGCCAGTCCGGGTCCACGCCCACGGCGTAGACCTCACCGACCGCCTCGCCGTCGGTGAGCCCGGCACCGTCGGAGTGGACCTTGGTCCAGTGGAAGGCCGCGACGTCACCCTGGCCGGTCACGGCCAGGAAGAAACCGGCCGGGTCGAACCAGTCCTCCTCCTGTCGCTGGCGCAGGTCCTCCTGGGTGAGCCGGCCCTGCTCGGGGTGGTCGGCGAAGGCACGTGCGTTCGTACGGAGCCACGCCTGCTCGTCGCGTCCCATCTCGAACGGGCGCACGGTGATCCGGTCGGCGATCTCCGGGCGCACCGTCGTCTCGGGCAGCTCCGGGGCGCACCAGGGGCCCCCGCGCTCGTCGGAGGTCAGGTCGCGCAACGGCATGCGCAGCTTGTGGAGTTCACGGGCCGTACCCCACCCGGCTGACGCGGCGAGGGCCACGGCACCGGGCAGCCGGCCGTGCGCCCAGACACGGATGCCGTTCGCGCCCGCGTCCTCATGCAAGGAACGAAGCAGGGCCGCCCCGTGGCCCTTGCGGCGGTGTTCGGGTGCGACGACCAGCTCACCGGAGTCGGGCTCGCTTCCGGCACGCTCGACGACGCCGATGCCCACGACCGCGTTGCCGTCGGTCAGCAGGTGGAAGCGCGTGCTCCCTGCGGGTGCGCCGTGGCGCACCCGCAGGAGCGGCTGTTCCGACAACGCGGCGACGCCGTCGGTATCCAAGGCCTCCTCGGCCAGGGCGAGGACACGGTCGGCGAGTTCCGGGGTCAGGGTGTCGGTGACGTTCACGGTGCTCATGGCCCGAAGCCTACGACGCCGGACCCGTAAAAAGCGTGTCAGGTCGGGGCCGCGTCAGCCTTTACGGCGCTTGCCCTGGTAGCCGCCGTCCAGAGCTGTGCGGACACGGCGGGACGGCATGATCGGCGCGGCGAGCAGGAGCGCGACCAGGAGGGCGCCCAGGAGCACCGCCGGGGCCACGGCAGGGCCCATCCGGTCGTGGTCGGAGGCGACCTCGGTTCCGTCCAGGTCATCGTCCTTCTCGCCCTGGCCGGGGCTGACCAGCGGGAGTTCGGCGAGGTCCTCTCCCTCGGGGGAGACGTCGGGCAAATCGGCGTCGTCGCGGGGGAGCGTGGGGATGTCCGCGTCGCTGCTGGGAGGGCTGTCGACACCGCCACTGCGCGGGGGCGTGGAGTCGGAGCCGTCGGTCCGTGAACCGTCGCCGGGCGCGGGGGCCGGGTCCTCGGTATCGCCGTCGTCGTCCGTCGGAGCGCCGGTGGGGTCATCCGTCTCGGAGGGGCCAGTGGTCGGCCGCTCGGTCTCTGAGGGGTCCTCGGTCGGTTCCTCGGTGGGGTCGTCCGAGGGGTCTTCCGTCGGCTGGTCCGTGGGGTCCTCCGAGGGGTCCTCGGTCGGCTCGTCCGTGGGGTCCTCCGAGGGGTCCTCGGTCGGCTCGTCCGTGGGGTCCTCCGAGGGGTCCTCGGTCGGCTCGTCCGTGGGGCTCTCCGAGGGGTCTTCCGTCGGCTGGTCCGTGGGGTCCTCCGAGGGGTCCTCGGTCGGCTCGTCCGTGGGGCTCTCCGAGGGGTCTTCCGTCGGCTGGTCCGTGGGGCCCTCGGTCGGTTCCTCGGTCGGTTCCTCGGTCGGTTCGTCCGTCGGCGGATCGACCACCGTCACCGACCAGGTCACGTCGCTCGAACCGGACGCCTCACCGGGGCAGTTGCCCTCCTCGTCGGCGAGTGCATGCTCCAACGTCGCGGTGACGGAAGTGGTCTCCCCGGGTGCGCCGCTGAGGGATCCGACCTGCGCACTCCCACTCGGCTCCAACTGGTGAGGTCCGTGCTCTTCCACGGAGAAGGCGCTGGAGGAGGCGGACAGGCCGAACAGACAGAGCGTGTCGCCCGGGAGGTTGGTCACTGTCACGGGGTTGGGGCCCGTGCCTTCGCCCGCCTCGATGGTGGTCGCCGCAGACCCCAGGGTCACGATCGGGGTCGAGGCAGCGTATGCGCCCGGAGCAGCCATCACGGCGACGAGGGTGGAGCCGGCGAACGCGGCACCGAACGTGCGCAAACGGCTCGGGCGGCGGCGAACGACGGGGGAGCGGGGCGTCGTAGAAGTGGTGGGCATGGTGGGTCCTCAACCTCCGTTGGCACGCCGGGACAGTCGGCCGCACCCGACCAAGAGGTTCCCGTCGCGCCTGAAGCTTCCCCTGCTTTCGGATGCATCCCAGATCCTAGGGCCTGGTGGCGATGAGCACGAGGGGGTGTCCGAGCACGATCTGTGGGGGTCCAGCGTACGCAGGGTGCCCGAAAACGCCGAAGGGGCGCCGCGCCGCCCCGGTCGGGGAAGCGATGCTCGAAAAGGGACGGGGCCGGGACCGGGTCAGCCGTGGCCGGGTTGGGCGGTCCGGACCGCCGGGGACGGCTTCGCCATGTTCTCCTGCGGCGACGACTGTTGTCCCTGGGGTTTGGTGCTCGGCTCCGGGACGAAGCGGTAACCGACGTTGCGGACAGTCCCGATCAGTGCCTCGTGCTCCGGGCCGAGCTTGGCACGCAGGCGCCGTACATGGACGTCGATCGTGCGGGTGCCGCCGAAGTAGTCGTAGCCCCACACCTCCTGGAGCAGCTGCTCGCGGGTGAAGACCCGGCCCGGGTGTTGGGCCAGGAACTTCAGCAGCTCGAACTCCTTGAAAGTCAGGTCGAGGATGCGGCCCCGCAGGCGGGCTATGTAGGTGGCCTCGTCTATGACCAGCTCGCCCCGGCGGATCTCGTCCGGGTCGTCGGTCGTGGACTCGGCGGAACCGACGGCCAGCCGCAGGCGGGCCTCGATCTCGGCGGGACCGGCGGTGGAGAGTACGAAGTCGTCGGTCTGCCAATCGGGGGTCAGCGCGGCGAGGCCGCCTTCGGTGAGGATCACCAGCAGCGGGCAGTCCAGGCCGGTGGTGTCCAGGAGCCGACAGAAGTTGCGGGCGGCGGCCAGGTCTGTTCGTGCGTCGACGAGAATGGCGTCGACAGGGGCACCGGCCGAACCGGTCGTCCCCGGGGCCAGCAGGGCGCCGGCCTCGGCGGGGGCCACCCGCACCGAGTGCAGGAGCAGTCCGAGGGCGGGTAGAACGTGGTCGGACGGTTCGTTCGAGTTCGTCAGTAGCAGCAGGTGGCTCATGCGTCTCTTCTCGTGAAGCCCGCTCCGAGCGGACGAACGAAGGCGCCGTTGCCCTCGGTGAGGCATTCCTCTGTATGTCCTCCGAGTGACACCAAGGATAATCAACACATGGCGAAGTGCACTGTCAGGTACTGGGCCGCGGCCAAGGACGCGGCGGGAACGAGCGAGGAGACGGTCGAGGCGAACACCCTTCAGGAGGCCCTCGACACGGTGCGTGAACTGAGAGGGGACGAGCGTTTCCGCCGGATTCTCGGGATCTCCTCGTTTCTGGTGGACGAGAAGCCGGTGGGGTCCCGGCCCCACGGTGAGGTCGCCGTCATGGAGGGCAGTGTGATCGAGGTCCTGCCGCCCTTCGCCGGCGGGTAGGCGCGTCGCGATGGCCTCGGAACCAGGAGGAAGAAAGGTAAGCAAGCATGGCCGATACGGGGGGCTGGGCGGACTCCGCCCGTGTGGTGGTGCTCGGCAAGCCGGGCTGCCATCTGTGTGCTGACGCATGGGGGGTCGTCGAGCGTGTCACCGACGAACTCGGGGCCACTCGCGCCGAGGTCTCGCTGCACGACGTCTCCGAGTCCGAACGTGAGGACTACTGGGACAAGATTCCGGTCACCTTCGTCGATGGTGAGCGGCACGATTTCTGGCGTGTGGACGAAGGAAGGCTCCGTTCCGTCCTTAATTCATGATGAATGCGAACTTTTGTGGCCGTGCTTTTCCGTGAATCTCCATGGCGGCGGCTCGGTGGGAAGTCGTGGAGTGAAGATCACACGGCCTCCCACTTTGTGCGTAGTTTCACAAGCACGTAACCTGGGGTGTGCAGGCCTGTAGGGGCCCCACCGCGCCGGCTTCCGAGCGGAGCCGCTCGGCCCGCACCCCCACCCGCACCGACCGCCGCAGGAGTGCCAGACCGTGATCAGTCGCCCGCCTCGGCCCCGGGACAGGGGGATACCCGAGGCCACCGTCGCCCGGCTCCCGGTCTACTTGCGCGCGCTCCAGGCCTTGCAGGAACGGAGGACGCTCACGGTTTCCTCCGAAGCGCTCGCGGCCGCGGCCGGGGTCAACTCCGCCAAACTCCGCAAGGACCTTTCGCACCTCGGTTCCTACGGAACGCGCGGTGTCGGCTATGAGGTGGAGTACCTCGTGTACCAGATCTCTCGTGAGCTTGGTCTCACGCAGGACTGGTCCGTGGCGATCGTGGGAATCGGAAACCTCGGTCGGGCGCTGGCCAACTATGGGGGTTTCGGTACCAGGGGCTTCCGCATCGCGGCTCTCCTCGACGCCGATTCCACGATGGTGGGGCAGAGCGTCGCGGGTCTGAACGTGGGGCATATTGACAAGTTGGAGGAGGCCGTACGCGACAATGGTGTGTCCATCGGTGTGATCGCCACACCGGCCGGATCGGCACAGCACGTCGCCAACCGGTTCGTCGAGGTGGGGGTGGCCAGCATCCTCAACTTCGCGCCGGTTGTGCTCAATGTGCCGGACGGTGTGGATGTGCGTAAGGTCGACTTGTCCATCGAACTCCAGATCCTGGCCTTCCACGCCCAACGGCGGGCCGACGGGGACGGCCACGAACCGGCGGACCCGACGGGACTGGAGCTGACCTGAGGACCGGAACACGAGAACCGGGGCGGCCGAACCGAGGGCGACCCCGGGAGCGACAGCGCGCAGAGTTCGGGGGCTGTGTGCGGCTTTCTGTGATCGTGACCGAGTATGGGGAAGCACTGTGAGACATAGTGCCGACATGGGAGTGCGCGGATGAGTGTCCTGGCCGTGGGTTTGAGCCACCGGAGTTCGCCGGTCGAGCTGCTCGAACGTGTCGCGCTGAACGGGGAGACGCGTGCCGACGCGGTCGCGGACATGCTCGGCTCCGACCTCGTCGGCGAAGTCATGGTCGTCTCGACTTGTAATCGGACCGAGATCTACGCGGATGTCGACGCCTACCACGGCGGGGTCGCCACCGTGACCGAACTCCTGTCCTGGCACACCGGTGTCCCGCTCAGCGAGCTCTCCGATCACCTGTACGTGCACTACGAGGACCGGGCCGTGGAGCACCTGTTCTCCGTCTCCTGCGGCCTCGATTCCATGGTCGTCGGAGAGGGCCAGATCCTCGGCCAGGTGCGCGATGCCCTCAAGGAGGGCCAGGAGAACGGTTCCGTGGGACGCGTACTCAACGACCTCGGACAGCGCGCCCTGCGTGTGGGCAAGCGCGCCCACACCGAGACCCACCTGGACCACGCCGGCGCCGACATGGTCAGCTTCGGGCTCACCGTCGCCCTGCGTGACCTGGCATCCTTCCCCGGCGCGAGTATCCCCGGAGGCGCGCCCGACAGCAGCGCCACCCCGCCCGTCGGCTGCCCGATGTCCGGCGCCACCGAGGCCGAGACCTCCGCCGCCGACACCGCACCCCCCGCGAGCACCACCGGCCCCCTCAGCGCCACCGGTACTTCTCTGATGACACCCGGGCCCCTGACAGGTATCCGCGTACTCGTTCTCGGCGCCGGCTCCATGAGCGCTCTGGCAGCCAACACCGTCGCCCGCCAAGGAGCGGCCGGCGTCATCGTCGCCAACCGGACCTTCGACAGAGCCGCGCGCCTTGCCGAGTGCCTCACCGAGGCCTACGAGGGCGTGCACGCCGAGGCGATCCCCTTCACCGACGCCGCGGACGTCCTCGCAGACGTCGACCTCGTCGTGTCCTGCACCGGCGCCCAGGGACTGGTGCTGACCGCCGACCGGATCGACGCCGCCACCAAGGACCGCACCCGGCCGCTCGTCCTGCTCGACCTGGCCCTGCCCCGCGACATCGACCCCGAGGCCCGTGGTCTGGACGGGGTCGGCGTCGTCGACATCGGGGACCTGCGCCAGGCCTCTGCCCAGGGCACAGTCGAGCAGGCCCGTTCCGACTCCCTCACCCTGGCTCGCGGCATCATCGACGAGGAGGTCATGGAGTTCCGCTCCGTGCGCCGCGCCAACGAGGTCGCGCCCACCGTCGTCGCTCTGCGCAGCCAGGGACACAGCGTGGTGCAGAACGAGCTCGCTCGCCTGATGGGCCGCCTACCCGACGACCTCGACGACCGGGCCCGCGAGGAGATCGGCCGTGCTCTGCGCCGCGTGGCCGACAAGCTTCTGCACAGCCCCACCGTCCGCGTCAAGGAGCTCGCGGCCGACCCTGACGGCGAGGCCTACGAGAACGCTCTGCGACGCCTCTTCGACCTAGACGACCCGCAAACGGCCCCGGCCGGCGGGCGAGCCGATCGCACCGGCTCGCCGGTGCCGGCCGCACAGGAGAAGGTATGACCGGCACACCCACCAAACTCGGCACTCGGCGCAGCACCATGGCCACAAGCCAGTCCCGGATGGTGGCCGATGCCATCACCGAGCGCACCGGTCGGGCGGTCGAGCTGGCGCTCATCACGAGTTTCGGTGACGTCACCAAGGCGCACCTGACCCAGCTCGGCGGTACGGGTGTGTTCGTCAACGCGCTGCGAGACGAGCTGGAGTCCGGGGGGATCGACTTCGCCGTCCACTCCCTCAAGGATCTGCCCACCACCCCGGTGGAAGGTCTCGTGCTGGCCGCCATCCCCGAACGCGACGACCACAGGGACGCCCTGTGCGCCCGTGACGGGCTCAAGTTCGCCGACCTGCCCGCAGGGTCCAGGATCGGTACCGGATCGCCGCGCCGGGTCGCCCAGCTCCGACTGGCCCGTCCCGACCTGGTCTTCGTGCCGATCCGCGGCAACGCCGAGACCCGTCTGGGCAAGGTCGGCTCCGGTGAACTGGACGCCGTGGTGCTCGCGCACGCCGGACTCGGCCGCGTGGGACGGCAGGAGGCCGTCACCGACGTGTTCGAGCCCGAGATCATGCTTCCCGCCCCGGGCCAGGGCGCCCTGGCAGTGGAGTGCCGCGACGAACGCCTCGCTGACGACCTCGGATTCCTGTCCGCGGTCGACCACCCCGGAACCCGGCTCGCGACCGTGGCCGAGCGCACCGTCCTGGCCGAACTCGAAGCCGGGTGCGCGGCCCCGGTCGGGGCTTACGCCGAGTACGAGAACGGGAGCTTGACCCTGCGCGCCAACGTCGTCGCCACGGACGGCGGTGAGGCCGTCCGTCGCCAGGGCACGGTCGAGATCCCCTCACCCGAGGAGGTCGAGCCCGCCGTCGGTCTCGGACGAGACCTGGCTCGACGGATGATCGCCGAGGGCGCCGACCGAATCGTGGCCGACGCCTTCGCCGAGAGGGACGAGGCCTGAGCAGGAAGCGGCGGCCCCGCCCCGCCGCCGTATGTCCCCACCCCGACCGAGCCGGGGCAGGGGGCGATCCAGACAGAGGAGCCAGTACGTGAACGCCAACGCCAACCCCCAACCGGAGGAGCAGCGTGCCACCGCTCGGCCCGGGCAGGTCGCCCTCGTCGGGGCGGGCCCCGGCAGCGCGGACCTGCTGACGCTGCGCGGTGCCGAGCTGCTGCGCCGTGCCGACGTGGTCATCACGCTGCGGGAGCCCGCCAACGAAGAGCTCGCGGGCTTCCGTGCCGAGCTCCTCGGCCACTGCTCGTCCGAGGTGTCCGTGGTCGAGGCCGACACCTGCGGCGACGACCTCAACGGGGTCGCGCTCTCCCACGCCCGCGAGGGCAAGCGGGTCGTGCGCCTGTACTCGGGAGACCCCTTCGTGGTGTGCCGGGGCGCCGAACTCGTGGCCGCCTGCCGAGAGGCCGGGGTCGAGGTGGAGGTCGCCCCCGGGTTGTCCTCCATCACCGCCGGCCCCACCTTCGCCGGTGTCCCGCTCCTGACCGGGGACGAGACCGAGGTCAGGGTGATCAACGCCCGGGGGAGCGGAACGGTCGACTGGGCCGAGGCCGCCGCGAGTGAGACCACCCTGGTCGTTCTGGGGGCCGATGCTCCCGTCGGGCAGGATCCCGAACACCAGGGTCCCGGCTTCGACGTGGTCTGCAAGTCCCTCGTGGCCGGTGGACGCCCCGGCAGCACCCCCGTGTCCGTGGTCCGGGCCGGAGGCACCACCCGCCAGACCACCGTCACGTCCACGCTGTCGCGGCTCGTGGCCGAACTCAAGCAGAAGGACGCCAAGAACCACCACCTCGTGGAACCCGCGCTGATGATCGTGGGACGACCGGTCTCCCGCCAGCCCGAACTGAACTGGTTCGAGACTCTCCCGCTGTTCGGCTGGCGTGTGCTGGTGCCCCGCACCAAGGAGCAGGCCGCTTCCCTGTCGGAGCAGCTGCGCGAGCACGGCGCGGTGCCCGAGGAGGTGCCCACCATCTCCGTGGAGCCCCCGCGCACCCCGCAGCAGATGGAGCGCGCTGTGCGCGGTCTGGTCACCGGGCGCTACCAGTGGGTGGCCTTCACCTCCACCAACGCGGTCAAGGCCGTCCGCGAACGCCTGGAATCCTACGGACTCGACGCGCGTGCGTTCGCCGGGATCAAGGTCGCGGTCGTGGGCGAAGCCACAGCGGAGGCCGTACGCAAGTTCGGTATCGAGCCCGACCTCGCCCCGCCCGCGGGCCCCCTGCAGTCCGGTGCCGGGCTCGCGGAGGTGTGGCCGCCCTACGACGCGGAGATCGACCCCATCGAGCGGGTGCTGCTGCCGCGCGCCGACATCGCCACCGAGGCGCTGTCCTCCGGGCTCACCAACAAGGGATGGGAGGTCGACGACGTCACCGCCTACCGGACCGTGCGTGCCGCGCCTCCGCAGCAGTCTGTCCGAGAGGCGATCAAGGGCGGCGGTTTCGACGCGGTGCTCTTCACGTCCTCCTCGACGGTACGCAACCTCGTGGGGATCGCCGGCAAGCCGCACAACACGACGGCGATCGCGGTGATCGGGCAGGAGACCGAGAAGACGGCTCTGGAGTTCGGGCTCCGTGTCGACGTCGTCGCACCGAAACCTTCGGTCACGGCGTTGGCGGAGGCGCTCGCGGAGTACGGCGTCACCAGGCGCCGCGAGGCCATCGAGGCGGGCAAGCCCGTGCTCAAGCCGAGCCAGAAGCGTCGCGGCCGACGCCGCAAGATCTGAGCCCGCTGCGACGACCACCGAACCGAGA
>Ga0079225_10002786_pt1 | contig 10155 bp, 5 predicted proteins | sample Poulit2012_FD_76344 | JGI IMG/M metagenome (GOLD analysis project Ga0079225, IMG submission 76344) | Agricultural soil microbial communities from Georgia to study Nitrogen management - Poultry litter 2012 | ecosystem: Environmental > Terrestrial > Soil > Agricultural land | place: USA: Georgia...
AATGAATTCCATTTTCTATCAATTGGTTGAGTTGTGTCAATAAGCCAGAACTGATATTAGACAATCCATTGAGGACGATTAAATGTGCTTCATTTAAAGTTTCTGTTTTAAGTTGCTCTATTGATGTTTCTTGAATGAAATAATAATCATCTGTTTGGTAGACATAACGTGGGAAAGGCAAACTGTTGTGTTCGTTTATAATTAACACATGTGTGGCTTCTTTGATTTCGTAACTGAAATAGAAACGATTATCAAAATAAAGGTTTTCATCAACAATCTCTACAATTCCTTCTTTAATTCCATGGGTTCTATTGGTGTAATTTATCGATACCACGGTGTAGTTGTTTGCTTCCAAATCTGTTAATAACTGTCGCTTGGTATTCCCCACACTGAGATTAACTTCAACATTAGTGAGTTTTTCTTTTCCTTTATTGTGTATTCTTACATGTAATGTATTGTTAATATTTACCCGCTGAAAAGGTTGGTCAAACCACACAGAATCAATATATAGGTTGTGATTTATTTGAGGCTCAACTTGAAGAAATGAGTAACTCGCAGTAGTATCTAACTCAACCGTATTGTCTTTTAAAAATTCTTTTTGAAAGTCTGAGATGACGAAGTAATGTGAGTTTCCATCAAAATTAATAGATTGTAAATGTTCTTTTATGCTAGACAAGGGGTTGGTGATTGAACGAGAAATAGAGGAAAAGGTCACATCATCAATCCTATCATTGAGTTCTGCACGAGTAATCACACGGTGTTGGAATCCGCTTAAATCATTTGTGACAAGCATATAGCGTTGTTCCATCGGATGAGAATCAGCGATTTGTCGGACAATGTTTTTTCCTTGGTTTAATAAATCTCCGTTCGAACCTTTTGCTGTCATTGAAAAGGAATTGTCTAAATAAATAGGCACAACGTTGTTTATGGAATTTCCTTCATTAGCGGTAGGGAAGTAGGGTTGTGCAAAAGCAAACACTAAGGCTGTAAAAGCAAGCAATCGAGTAGCAAGAATAACATAATGACGTAAGGTTCTTGTTGCGCTTGTTTCTTTTTCTACTTTCTTTAAAAACTGTAGACTTGAAAAGTAAAGTTTCTTGTACCTTCTGAAATTAAAAAGGTGAATGATAATCGGAATGATTAACAAAAATAAAAGATAAAGCACATTTGGATTGACGAACTTCATGTTTTCAAAAATAAAGAATTCGTTTGGTTGTTTACCTAATTAAATGGATAAAATTTTAAAATGCCCCTCTATTCATTTTTTTAACCTATTTATTTACTTGATTTTATGATTTTTTTCACGACTGTAATGTCTTGTGTTTTAATGGTAAGTACATAAATTCCTTCTGTGTATCCACTCAAGTCAACTTGAATTTGATTATGATTAACTTGAAAATGTTTGTCGATGATTAAACTACCTTTTAAATCTGTTATTTTCACTTCCACTTCATCCTCGGATTGAATACCTTTAACATTGAAAATATCATTGCTAGGATTAGGATAAACAATGAAGTTATTTGCTATATTTTCTTCAATATTTACGTAATCTCCAATTTTAATTTCAAAATGAAGTGTTGTGGGATGATTTAACAAGTTACAAGGGCTGTTAAAATCGATTTCGATACTCCACATTCCTACTTCTATGTCATTTTCTTGAATATTGAAAATAGTGGGTGTAGCTCCTCTTTGATTTCCTGCCGGGTCGTACCACTCTACGTTTGCGTTTAGAAGCGAGGTTGGCAATCGCAATTCGAGGTCTGTTCCTTCTGGTACGGTTACGTTATCTGCAGGTATAAAAACTCCGCTACCGTTCATGCTATATTCAGTGAGCCCTGTTAAATCTGGAACATTTTCATTCACTGTGATTGAAATTTCGACGGCTTTATCAATTTTTCCGTCGGGAATAACGTGCAAGGTATATTGTCCTGGAGGAAAACTTTCACAATGCAAAACAAACAATCCTTCTTCTGTTAAAGTATCGAGAGACAATTGTGCAATGCTTCCAGCTGGTTGTCCTTGAACTTCGAGAATGGATTCTGCAAAACATCCTTTTAATATTTCAAAATACATCAAAGTGTTAAAAGTTTGTCCTTCGCATATTTCCACATTACTTGTAGAGATAGTTTTTAGTTTATAATCAGGCTCTATTAGTTCGCACAACACAAAATCGATATTTTCTTCAGTAAGTTTAACGTGAGCTTCGTTTTCATCAGCTAAATACCAATTCACAAATGGTGTTTCAGGAGTTGTATACACGATGTTATCCCATGGTCTATCACCTTCACCAAGTGTAGTAAAGTCGTAGTAATAATCAGGTTCATTATACAAAGCCATAGCGCTTGTAGTAGGGATAAAATTAAAAGCTCCCGCATTGAGCATAGCTAAAGCATTTTGTAGCATATCTTCATATTCTGGGTCGATAGTAAATCCATCTAGCAATCCAATCACATCAAACAATCCGCCTGGTGCTGTATCAATTCCATCTGAAGATGAATGTTGTTGCGCAGAGGCTGAGAATTCATCAGCGGTAATCCAAAATGCTGCTTGTACTTGAGCTTTTGCATTCAAGATTTCTATCATATCATTTGCATAGGGCATAAACCTTGCCTTCACTTGAAGTCGTGTGTTTAGCCCAAAAATAGTTCCTGCATCAACGCTTCCATCCATAATGTAGTAGCCAGGATAAACAGGGGAGTTGTATAAGTCAGGAAATATTTTTCCTGTTCCACTTCCGTTGGTGATGGAAATATTTCTGGTATTCTGAGGATATCCTGTGGTATTCATCCGATTTTGAAAAGCATCAAAATAAATTGGCGCGCCTGTTGGTGTTAAGGGCAACCCATCACCATGGGCATCAATATGGTCAACGAGCATTTGCTGTGCAGCCTTAGACCTAAGCATTCCATCCACAACATCTTTTATTTCATCGATATCAGGATAGCCATATCCGAGGTAATTTACTAAATATTGGACTGCCATTGCTACGTTAGCTCCACGATGTGGCGAATCCACAGAAATCCAAAGTCTTGCGTCGTGGTCAATTTGGTTCATTTCCATATACCGAAGTGCATATCGGGTGATAAGACCACCCATACTTGGTCCAATCAATACATTTTGTTCATTGCCTATTTTTTGTGAATTAATTTCTTCTATAAGTGTGACGAGTGTTAATGCATTTCTTTCAATATAGTCGGCACCACCATCAATAGGGTTTCCGTTTGCATTTGTGTAGGAAGGAAAGTTAACAATAACTACATCAAATCCTTCCTCCTGACGCACATAATCTGCTAAATTTTGCACATTTCCGTTGTCATCAGTGTATGTGAGCATATTGTATACTGAAAGAATTCCACGAGAATCTCCTGGATCGAATCCATCAACGACAAAAATGGGTTTATCTAATATGCTATCTGGGCTTAAGAAAATTTCAAATTCACATACACCAGGAGCTAAATCAGTTTCATTGTAGATAGATAAATCAGGAATGTGTTGTGAGGTGAGTGCTTGAACATTAATGGAAAATACATCAAAAAGATCTTCATTTGAGTAATCCACCATAAGGAATGAGGAACGTTGTATAACATCTCCATTTTGTAAATATACTTTAAAATTGAGTTTCTTTTTTCCTGGTTCATTGTAATGTACTTTTTGATGTTGAGTAGTAGATAATATTTGATATCCCATTCCATCGTCAAAATCGACCTCAACTTTCAAAATGTTTTGTGGTGTGGTATTAATAAAATAGTCATTGTCAAACTTAAATGTAGTTTTTAATCCTTTTTTACGTTTTGTGAAAGGCGCAATTATTGTTTGTGTTTGATTTTCAAAAATTACTTTATTTGAATCTTTTACAATGAAATTGTTTTGAATGCTGACCCAACCGTTATCGAATGCTTTTTTACTCACCCAATCGTAAGTGGTATGGATCAATCCTATGCTTACCATCGAATCTTCTGTAACTCGCTGTATTTTTGCTTTAATTTGCTCTTGATTGGGGAAAAGTATAGGATTTGAAGCAGAAAGATCTTGATATGCTTCTGAAAAGCTTGAGGGCGAAAAATGTGTTTTGTTTTTACTTAAAAGAGGAGTAAATGGTTTAATATCAGAAAGTAAAATATTGGATGTCATTCCACTTTTATCGAGTTGTGAAAAATTGACTTTTTCTACTTGTGAATATACGGCTCCACAAATAAATAGGAATAAAAAAAGTATTTTATACTTCATAAATAGTTTAATTAGTTTTTGGAAGAGAGTTATATTCTTTTCTCACCCTGATGTTTTATAAATCATTCAGTAAAGGTATGGAAATTGAATTAAAAAACGTGAAATATTCCTCTTGATTATTGTTGGGTATTTCCAAGAGTTGATTAACTTTATTTTTTTCGATAAAAACAAAACATTCAAGTTTTAACAATGAGTATCTTATTTTTCCCAGTAACACTTTCAATTATCATCGTCACCGTTATAGTTTCTTTGCGTGCTTTTAAAGATCCTGAGCTAAAATATAAATGGATTTTTTATCCATATAAAGTGAAGCGCGACAATGAATCGTATAGAATTTTCTCTCATATTTTTATTCATGCGGACACTTTGCATTTGTTTTTCAACATGTTTGTGCTTTATTCGTTTGGTCGATTAATGGAGGCACATTTTATAATTTATTTTGGTAATGGTTTTGGGAGTTTACATTTTTTCACCTTGTATGTTTTAGGAGGACTTGCTGCATCTATATGGCCATTTATGCGTAATAAAGATAATCCGAACTATATGAGTTTAGGAGCTTCTGGTGCTGTAGCTTCAGTCTTGTTTGCTTCAATTTTATGGATGCCAGATGGTGGAATATATTTATTATTTATACCTTTTGAGATTCCGGCTTGGCTTTTTGGAATATTATACTTATTTTTCGAATATTATATGAGCAAAAAGGGCAATTCAAATGTAGCACATGATGCGCATTTTGGAGGTGCAATTTTTGGAATCTTATACGTATTGCTAATCAACTTTTCTAAAGGTACTGCTTTTATAGAACACATACTAAAACAAATAGGATGAAACTTTATGTTAGCAATAATGGAGAACTATTAGAGAATAACGGACCAACTATAGAAGCTGGAAACAGAGGATATTTGTATGGTGATGGCTTATTTGAAAGTATTCGCGTAATCAATGGTGAACCCATCAATCTTGATGTTCACATTTTGAGAGTTTTAGAAGGAATGGCTGTGATGAAAATGCGTATTCCTACTTTTTTTACGCAAGATTTCTTTTATAAAAAGATTAAGGAGGTATTCATCAAGTCAAATCTACACGAAGGAGCGAAAGTCAGACTTTCAATTGATCGAATAAGCGGAGGAACATATCGTCAAATCAGTAATGAGGTGACTTATTTTATTGAGGTTTATCCACTGAATAACAACCAATTTAAGTTAAATGATAAGGGAATCGAAGTGGATTTATGTCAAACTATCAAAAAAGAGAAAAACTGTTTGTCAAATTTTAAAACAAAAAACGCACTTCCATTTGTTATGGCTTCCATTGAGGCAGCTGAGAAAAATTTAGACGATATTTTGTTGACAGATAAAAAAGGTGCAATTGTAGAGTCTACGAGTTCAAATATTTTTCTTGTTAGCAACGGTATTCTCTATACGCCTGGATTAGAAGAAGGATGTGTTGGAGGAACAATGCGAATGACGATTATCAATTTAGCCTTAGAAAATAACATGCGCGTGTATGAATCCCCCATAATGCCACAAAGTCTGTTTTATGCCGATGAAGCGTTTTTAACTAACGCAATTAATGGAATTACTTGGATTGGAGGGTTTAGAACCAAACGATATGTCAATAATACCTCTCAATATTTGATTACACTTTTAAATAATCAATATTTATCATTAGGCTCTGAGTTAGAATCTAAGTGAAAAGTAGTAATGAATCTATTTCTTAACTGAATCATTCTGACTTTTAAATAGTCATAAAATATTCCAAAGAAGAGAAGCGTGGCAGGGGCAAAAAGCGCGTAAAACGAAAAATAGTTGTATAAAACTCCTCCCACAATTCCACCTAAAAAGAAGTAAGCTACTATTCTTAACCGTAGACTTATCGTAGAAATTAACTTTATTCGATGATGACGCTTTTTATAAAAAAGAAGTTGAGACATTTCAATTCCTAAGTCTGTAAAGAGACCTGTGAGATGCGTGGTTCTAACAATAGCATTTGAAATGAGTGTAACCAAAGCATTTTGAAGACCCATAGCAAATAATAAAGTATAGGCAATCACATGAGAATGTTCTTCAATTAAAGAATCTCCAAAAACAGCAATGAGTGTTAACAATAAAGTTTCGATAAAAGCAGGGATGATGTATATGTATCGTTCGTTGACTTTGTCTAAAGCTTCTACTAAGAAATTAGAAACAAAAGAACCAAAGAAAAAGAAAAATATGTATAAAAAATAGATTAAAAACGCTTTGTAATCTAACAGAAGTACTTCTTCAATTAAAAAACCAAAATGCCCCGTTACATTAGTAGCCATGTAATGTAAAGAAAGAATACCCACAATATTTACCACTCCTGCAACAAAAGACAATGCAGAAGCAATAATTTTATTGTGGTGAAAAGTTCTTGTTCTTGCTCTTCTTCTAAACATTCAATATCAACTTATATATTCATATTCTGTGAGATTACTCCTAAAGTATACTTCGCTTTAATGATTAAACAAACATAGCTATAATTAGTTATATTTTCTTGAAATAGTTTTTGATTGTGTCTTAAACAATGCATAATTTCCTTTATAGCATGCTATAAAATTTAGTCGTATTTTGCATGAAAAGTTGCGCCTAACTTAGCCAAGTGCGCTTTAAGTGTATTAATCATTTTCTCATTGTCTTTAGATGTATAAAAGTCGGCCGATAAACTTTGTTCGGTAATAGAAACTTCTTTAAAGAAAGGAGCATTATAAATGACTTCTAATAAATCAGAATTAAGGTCTCGATAATCAATTTCAATACTAAGGTGAACTGCTTTATCTCCTGGATTTTCTAAAGCTGTACTCATTTCTGTTGCTGAGTTGTCTTTTACTTTATAAATCTTATTATACACATTAATCACATCAAAATCCGAGCTTAGGTTCGATGGTATTGAATAATGGCTTGAGAATAATATAGTGTTGATTGTTTGAGAGATAGAATCGTAGTAAAATAATAATTCTTTATCATTGAGTCGATTTAATACTTGCGTTGGATATTCAGTGTACTTGGTTTTAGAAATAAGAATACGCTGTGTTTCTTTACCATGAATAAAAGGAGCTTTTGCTTCTTCTTTTATAGAAGTCGGTTTATTAACAATCTCATTTCCTCTTTTTACTGTTGGGTTGTGAAGTTCTAAAACACTTTCTCCTTGCGTATTCAACAACATTTCTGCTTCTTGCAGAGAAATTCTGTTTCCTTGATAATAAGCTGTAATGAAAGCATCATTTACACCTTTTTCAATGACTTCTGCTTGCTTTGGTCGCGCCTCTTCAACAGAGTTAAAAATTCCTGAAGAATAACGAATTTGTCCGTTCGGTAAACGTTTTGTAATTAAAGGTGAAATATGGAATAATTGCTCTGCACTTACGGGTTTGTTATATACACCTACTTGAACGGTGTAATAAAGTCCCATTTTTGCTTCAGCCGCTTCAGCTGGAGCTGCATTTGGTCCTCTATTGTAGGCAAATAAGTCTAATTCTCCTTGAGTACTTGAGACTCCTTCGGCGCTTGGTGCTTCTTCTGCTTTTACAAATAATTGGTCATTTTCTACTTCTATTTCAGGAACACAAGCGCCCGTTCTCATCAGTTCCATTGCACGATAAACAGGAATTCTCTCTCCATCACAATAAGCCACTACAAACGCGTCGGAGTATCCCAAAGTTCGAATTTGGTCTCTTGCATGTTCTGCCGTACTTCTATTGTTGAATATTCCTGCTACATAGCGAATGAGTCCTGGACGTACTGGTTCTCCAGAAATAGGATGAAACTCAGCGAAAGTGTGGTTAGGAACAGGTCGACTAAAAGCACCAATTTGAACCCTGAAAACAAGCCCGCCAATATTATTTTTTTCTATAGGAATAGGATTTTCATCAGAATATGAACCTTGCTCTCCTGTTAAGAATATTCCTGTTTCCATAGTTTTTAATGTGATAGGCTTTTTGATTGGAGGAACATCTCTTGCAAGTAGATTTTCTATTTTTTGTTTATTTTCTGCTTGTGTTGACAGCTGTTGCTGAACTTTATTTTGTATGGAACTTACTTCCTCTCTTAATTTTTCAATATCTGTGACAAGCTCATCCATCCTTTGTAACGGTGTTTTTATTTCTTCAGCAGATAGAGGAGTAGTCGAGTGAGAATCGCTATCGATTGAAGTTAACTGCTGGAACTCTCTTCTGGTATCATTTAAAAGTTCAGTTTTAACTTTAATTTCATCTTGTTTTTGGTGAAGTCTGTTGATATCATTAAACAATTCTTGATATTCCTCGGATTGAGCTATCTCGACTTCATCTTCGTAGCTTAACACTGTTTCTATAGCATTTTCAGTGATTCCTCTATTATTGTCTTTTCTTCTTTGTTCTTCTATTGCTTTAATAAGCTGCTGATTATTTTCTTGTTTTTTTAGGAAGTCGGCTTTGATGCCCTCAAGTTGTTCTATTTTTTGTGTGTACTGAGCTCTATCCCTTTTTCTTGCCTGTTGACGTTCGATTTCTAAAGAAATAATTTGTTCATCTACTTCTAAAATGTGAAGTGAAATGTCGTCATTTTTCTGCCTTATACTTTCTTCACTTACTTTTACATCTTCCAAGTTTAAGTTTTCTAATTGGTAAGTGTCAAGAGCTTCTTTGATGATTTCTTCTTGTTTTTGTTGCCTGATGAAAGACTCTACTTGTTGAATGTTTTGCGTTTGAATTTCTTCAATTTGAGATAAAATCTCTTGCTTTTGAGCAGGGTCTTTTTCTCGCTCAGCTAGTGTCTTTAAACGTTCATTCTCTATGATTGAGTATTGTATCACCATAATTTCACTAGGAAGATTGTCTTCATTTGATTTTGAAGTATAGTTTTCTTTTATCTCGTCTAAACTTTCTTGTAAAATCACTTCTTTTTGTTTGATGATATCTTGTTTGATAGCATTCACTTTATTTTGATGAGATTTATTTGAAGCTATCTGAGGGTTTTCTTCCTCTTGCTTAAGAAGAGAAGTTAATTCTTCTTCTTTACGTTTTAAGTTTTCATTTTGTGTAGAGCTTGTCGGTTCAACTTCTGAAACTGGTTGTGTTAAAGTAGGCTGCTTTGTATTGCTTTCCTCTTCTTTAGTTTCATTTTGCGAAAGATTGCTTTCCATTTCAGAAGATTCTTTTTCTGTAATGGCTATAAACTCCTCTTCTGAAATAGTAGATTCAATATCATCTTCTAACATAATGAGTATGTTCTTTCTTGTGGATTCGTCTTTCGTTGCTATTACGATATTAATTTCATTATATAGTTGAAGAATTTCATTGTTCAGGCTGTTAATCTCTCTGAGCGTATTGTCAAGTTCTAAAATTATATGTGCTACCTCTTCTTTTTCAGCAGCTGATAAGTGTCTGTCTGCAGTATATCTTTCTATTTTATTTTGAAGTTCTTTATTTTTTTCTGCTAATAATTTTCTTTGGGTTTCTAAGGCTTCTTTTTTCTGTTTGATTACTTGATGAATATTCTGAGCTTTTTTGTAAGAGCTAGATTGTGCGATTTTTCGTATTTGTCGTTTGGATATGTCATCAATAGAACCATCAGCAAGTATTACATCTGTTTTGTTTTCTTCAATTTCCTTTAATTTTCTTTCGTTGTCTTCGTACTTAAATGTTAAGTTTTCAATAATAATTGAAAATTGACGAGATTGTTTTTCATAAGCTTCTCTTTCGCCTTCACTTAATCCACTTAAAAACGAATTGTTTTCTTGAATTTGTTTCTCTAGCCTTCTAATAGTTTCATTAATTTCTTGTTGCTCATCACGTATGCTTTCCTCAGTTTTTAATAAGTTATCCTTATCCACGAACTCATAGTTTTTATTAACGATTTCATCTTCGATGAAGTGGTTGATTTCAATATCAATGTTTTGTTTGTCTATTTGTGCGACGAGCTTATTTTG
>Ga0079225_10002787_pt1 | contig 10151 bp, 7 predicted proteins | sample Poulit2012_FD_76344 | JGI IMG/M metagenome (GOLD analysis project Ga0079225, IMG submission 76344) | Agricultural soil microbial communities from Georgia to study Nitrogen management - Poultry litter 2012 | ecosystem: Environmental > Terrestrial > Soil > Agricultural land | place: USA: Georgia...
GTGGGACGCAACACCGACACCCGCAGTGACCTGAATTCGGCGTTCGGGGACTGGGATTCGATTCGCGACCACGTCACCGAACTGGCTGCCCGCGCCCCGGAGCGCGTCGACACCGATGTGCTCTCCGCGCTGCGTTCGGCCGAACGCGACCCCGCCGGCTGCAGCGACGACGAGTACCTGGCGCTGGCCACCGCCGACGGCGCGGCCCTCGACGCGGTCGCCGCGCTCGCCGACGCGCTGCGCCGCGACACCGTCGGCGACGACGTCACCTACGTCATCAACCGCAACATCAACTTCACCAACATCTGCTACGTCGGCTGCCGGTTCTGCGCGTTCGCGCAGCGCAAGGGCGACGCCGATGCGTTCTCGCTCTCCACCGACGACGTGGCCGACCGGGCGTGGCAGGCCCACGTCGCCGGCGCCACCGAGGTGTGCATGCAAGGCGGCATCGACCCGCAGCTGCCGGTGACCGGCTACGCCGATCTGGTGCGCGCGGTCAAGGAGCGGGTGCCGGCGATGCACGTGCACGCGTTCTCGCCGATGGAGATCACCAACGGCGTCACCAAAAGCGGGCTGTCGATCCGTGAATGGCTGATCAGCCTGCGCGAGGCCGGGCTGGGCAGCATCCCGGGCACCGCCGCGGAGATCCTCGACGACGAGGTGCGCTGGGTGCTCACCAAGGGCAAACTGCCCGCCTCGATGTGGGCGGAGGTCGTCACCACCGCCCACGAGGTGGGGCTGCCGTCGAGCTCGACGATGATGTACGGCCACGTCGACCAGCCGCACCACTGGGTGGCGCATCTGAACGTGCTCCGTGACATCCAGGACCGCACCGGTGGGTTCACCGAGTTCGTGCCGTTGCCGTTCGTGCACCAGAGCTCACCGCTGTATCTGGCCGGCGCCGCGCGCCCCGGACCCAGCCACCGCGACAACCGGGCGGTGCACGCGCTGGCCCGCATCATGCTGCACGGACGAATCCGGCACATCCAGACCAGCTGGGTCAAACTCGGGGTGGCGCACACCCGGGTGATGCTGCGCGGCGGCGCCAACGACCTGGGCGGGACCCTGATGGAGGAGACGATCTCGCGGATGGCCGGCTCCGAGCACGGCTCGGCCAAAACGGTGGCGGAGCTGAGCTCGATCGCCGAGGGCATCGGGCGCACGGCCCGCCAGCGCACCACCACCTACGAGCCGCTGGCCGCCCGCCCCGACATGCCGATCGTGATCGGCCCGGACGAACATCCCGAGCTGCGGATGCTCGCCGACGAGTTGAGCGCCGGCGGTTAGAGTTTCGCGGCCAGCTCGGTGCCCTGTTTGATGGCGCGTTTGGCGTCCAGTTCGACCGCCAGGGCCGCGCCACCGATGACGTGGGCGGTGATGCCGCGCCCGCGCAGCGCGTCGTCGAGATCGCGCACCGGTTCCTGGCCGGCGCAGACCACCACGTTGTCGACGGCCAGCACCCGGGGACGTTGACGGTGCTTGCCGAAGCTGATGTGCAGGCCCTCATCGTCGATGCGGTCATAGTGCACATCGGAGAGCTGGTGGACCCGTTTGGCTTTCAGTGACGCCCGGTGCACCCAGCCGCTGGTCTTGCCCAACCGGGTGCCCTGCCGGCCCTCGGTGCGCTGCAGCAGGTACACCTCGCGGGCCGGGGCGCCGGGCGCGGGGGTGGTCAGCCCGCCGCGGGCGGTGACCGCGTCGCTGACGCCCCACTCGGCCTTCCACTCGTCTAGGTCCAGCGTCGGGGAGGAGTCGGTGACCAGCAGTTCGCTGACGTCGAAGCCGATCCCGCCGGCACCGATCACCGCCACCGCCGCCCCGACCGGGCGCGCCCCGGTGATCGCCTCGGCGTAGTTCATCACCATCGGATGGTCGATGCCGCGGATCTGCGGGATGCGCGGGGTTACCCCGGTGGCGAGCACCACCTCGTCGAACGCGGCGAGGTCGGCGGCGTGCGCGCGGGTGCCCAGGTGCACGGTGACCGCGTAGCGCGCCAGCATCGTGGTGTAGTAGCGGATGGTCTCGGCGAACTCCTCTTTGCCCGGGATGCGTCGCGCCAGATCGAACTGGCCGCCGATGAACTCGTTGGCCTCGAACAACGTCACCCGATGGCCGCGTCGCGCGGCGTTGACCGCGGTGGCCAGCCCGGCCGGGCCCGCCCCGACCACCGCCACCGAGCGGGCACGCTGCGTCGGGGTCAACAGCAGCGTCGTCTCATGGCCGGCCTGCGGGTTGACCAGGCACGACACCTTCTTGTTGGCGAAGGCGTGATCCAGGCACGCCTGGTTGCACGAGATGCAGGTGTTGATCTCCTCGGTGCGGCCGGCCTGCGTTTTGGCCACCCAGTCGGGATCGGCGAGCATCGGGCGGGCCATCGAGATCAGCTGCACGCCACTGCTGGCCAGGATCTGCTCGGCGGCCTGCGGCATGTTGATCCGGTTGGAGGCCACCACCGGGATCGTGACCTGTTTGGCGACCTCGGCGCTCAAGTCCACGAACGCGCTGTTGGGCACCGAGGTGACGATGGTGGGAACCCGCGCCTCGTGCCAGCCGAACCCGGAGTTGATCAGGGTGGCGCCGGCGGCCTCGATCTCGGTGGCCAACGCCAGGATCTCCTCGAAGGTCTGACCGTCCTCGACGTAGTCGGCCATCGACATCCGGTAGCAGACGATGAAATCCTCGCCGACGGCGGCGCGGGTGCGCCGGACGACCTCGACGGCGAAGCGGCGCCGCTTGGCCGGGCTACCACCCCAGTCGTCGGTGCGGGTGTTGGTCCGCGGCGCCAGGAACTGGTTGATCAGATAGCCCTCGCTGCCCATGATCTCCACCCCGTCGTAGCCGGCCTCGCGGGCCAGCCGGGCGCAGCGCACGAAGTCGGCGATCGTGGCCTCCACCGCCTTCGCCGAGAACCGCCGCGGGCGAAACGGTGTGATCGGGGATTTGATCGCCGAGGCGCTCATCGACAACGGGTGATAGGAGTAGCGCCCGGCGTGCAGCACCTGCAGCAGGATCTTGGCGCCCCCGTCGTGGACGGCGCGGGTGACGCGGCGGTGCCGGCGCGCCTCGGCACGCGAGATCAGCTGCGAGCCGAACGGCAGCAGCCAGCCCACCCGGTTGGGGGCATACCCGCCGGTGATGATCAGACCGACCCCGCCACGCGCGCGGGTGGCGAAATACTCGGCCAGCCGGTCGATGTCGTGGGCGCGGTCCTCCAGCCCGGTGTGCATCGAGCCCATCACCACCCGGTTGCGCAGGGTGGTGAACCCCAGATCCAGCGGGGAGAGCAGATGGGGGAAATCCGGCTCGCCGCCGCCGGCGGCCTCGGCGCGGGTCATGGCGTCTCCTCTGCGGTGTCGGGGGTAGCGGCGGGGGCCTCGAGGGCCGCGGTGACCTCGTCGAGCCAGCCGATCGCGCTCTGCTCGGCGCGGATCCCGCCGCGCAGCACCAGGTACTGGTGCAGCGGGGTGCCGGTCAGGGTGGCGGGCTGGGGGAACTGGGTGGACTGAAAACCCCGGTAGGTCTCCAGCAGCGCGGCGCGTTCGGCGCGCAGCGCCACGATCTGGTCGCGCAGCGCGGCGACATCGCCGTAGGCCGCCCCGCGCAACTTCACCGCGATGTCGCGGGTGCGGGCATCGGTGAGCGCGCTGCCGCGCCCGACCAGCGGCTCGGCGATCCAGCGGGCCAGCTCGGCGCGGCCCGGCTCGGCGACGGTGTAGACCTTCTTGTCCGGGCGGCCCCGCTGGATCACCGTCCGCGCCTGCACCCAGCCGTCGTTCTCCATCACCCGCAACGTCCGATAGATCTGCTGGTGGGTGGCGGTCCAGAAAAAGCCGATGGAGCGGTCGAAGCGGCGGGCCAGTTCATAACCCGAACCGGCCTGCTCACACAGCGACACCAGGATCGCATGGGGCAACGCCACCGGAGCAGGGTACGTCGCGCCAGGCGCCTATGCAACTGAGTGCACTGCAGTAATGTGCATAGTAGGGTCGGGAGCGGGGACAGAGCGTGGCACCGGATCGGTGTGTGTGCAGATTGGAGTGGCTGGTAACCGCGCCTCCGGCCATCCGATAGTGTGAGCGGCTGCATCGTGACCCGCGGATGGAGGAGACCTTCGTGACGTACGTGATCGCTGAACCTTGCGTCGACGTCAAAGACAAGTCCTGCGTCGAGGAGTGTCCCGTCGACTGCATCTACGAGGGCAACCGGATGCTCTACATTCACCCCGACGAGTGTGTGGACTGCGGCGCCTGCGAGCCGGTCTGCCCGGTCGAGGCGATCTCCTACGAGGACGACCTGCCCGAGGAGCTCGAGCAGTACATCGGCCTCAACGCCGACTTCTTCGAGGAGCTGGGCTCGCCCGGCGGTGCGGCGAAGGTCGGCATGGTCGAGCACGACCCCCCGCAGATCAAGGATCTGCCGCCCCAGGGCGGAGACGACTGAGCGGGGACACCCGACGCCGGGCGGTGTCGGCGTCGCTGCCGGTGTTCCCGTGGGACACCCTGGCCGAGGCCGCCGCGACGGCCAGGGCGCACCCCGACGGCATCGTCGACCTCTCGGTCGGCACCCCGGTCGACGCGGTCGCCCCGGTGATCCGTGCGGCGCTGGCCGCGGCCGGCGACCAGCCGGGCTACCCGACCACCGCGGGCACCGCCGCGCTGCGCGACGCGATGCGCACCGCGCTGGCCCGCCGTTACGGCGTCACCGATCTGCCTGAGTCCGCGGTGCTGCCGGTGATCGGCAGCAAAGAACTCATCGCCTGGCTGCCCACCCTGCTCGGGTTCGGCGCCACGGACACGGTGGTGGTCCCGGAGCTGGCCTACCCGACCTACGAGGTCGGCGCCCGGCTGGCCGGCAGCGCGGTGCTGCGCGCCGACGCGCCGGGCACCCCGGCGGCGCTGCTGTACCTGAACTCCCCGAGCAACCCCACCGGGCGGGTGCTGGAGGCCGCACGGCTGCGTGAGCTCGTCGGCTGGGCGCGTGACTGCGGGGCGGTGGTGGTCTCCGACGAGTGTTATCTGGGGCTGGGCTGGGACCGCGAACCGGTCTCGGTGCTGCACCCGGCGGTGAGCGACGGCGACCACACCGGGCTGCTGGCGGTGCATTCGCTGTCGAAGACGTCCTCGCTGGCCGGCTACCGCGCCGGTTTCGTCGCCGGGGACCCGGCGCTGGTCACCGAGCTGCTCGCGGTGCGCCGGCACGCCGGAATGATGGTCCCCACCCCGGTGCAGGCCGCGATGGTCGCCGCCCTCGACGACGACGAGCACGAGCGCGCCCAACGGCAGCGCTACGCCCGCCGGCGCGCCGCGCTGCTGGGCGCGCTGCGCGCGGCGGGGTTCACCGTCGATCACTCCGAGGCGGGGCTGTACCTGTGGGCCACCCGCGGTGAGCCCGGGCGCACCACGGTCGACGGGCTGGCCGACCGCGGCATCCTGGTCGCCCCCGGGGAGTTCTACGGTCCCGGCGGGACCAACCACGTGCGGGTCGCGCTGACCGCCACCGACGAGCGGATCGACGCGGCGGTGACGCGGCTGACGGCGCGTTGAGCGGCCGCGCACGGCCGAAATTTCCGCCCGCGGCCGGTGCGGCCCACCGGTATGTTCACTGTGTGCAGGGTCGAAAGGTGAGGGGATAGCACGTGCTGGGCGTCGGCGCCGTCATCGCGGGCTACCGGGTCGAGCGGGTGCTCGGCGTCGGCGGCATGGGTGCGGTGTACCTGGTGGCCAACCCGGAGCTGCCCCGCCGCGACGCGCTGAAGGTGCTCTCCGCCGGGCTGTCCAGCGATGACAGCTTCCGGGCGCGGTTCATCCGCGAGGCCGACGTCGCCTCCCAGCTCGACCACCCCAACATCGTGTCGATCTATCGGCGCGGCACCACGGCCGACGGCCAGCTCTGGATCGCCATGCAGTTCGTCGACGGGGCCAACGCCGATCAGGCGATGCGGGCGGGGCAGATGAACCCGCAGCGCGCGGTCCGCATCGTCGGTGACGTCGGCCGGGCGCTGGACTACGCGCGCCGGCGCGGGGTGATCCACCGCGACGTGAAACCGGCGAACATCTTGCTCACCGGAGGCGACGGCGACGAAGAACGGGCCCTGCTGGGCGATTTCGGGATCGCACGGGCGCTCGACGACGTCGGCCTGACCGGCACCGCCGGGGTGATGGCGACGGTGTCCTACGCGGCTCCCGAGGTGATCGCCGGCGGGCAGGTCGACGGGCGCGCCGACCTGTATTCGTTGGGGTGCACGCTGTTCCGGCTGCTGACCGGGCGCTCACCGTTCGAGGGGACCGGCTCGCAGGCGTCGGTGATCATGGCGCACCTGCAGTCCCCGCCGCCGCGGATCACCGCGGTGGCACCGTGGCTTCCGCCCGCCCTGGATGCGGTGCTGATCAAGGCGTTGGCCAAAGACCCCGCCCAGCGTTACGCCAGCGGGGTGGAGTTGGCCGCCGCCGCCGACGCGGCGCTGCGCTCCGGGGCGCCCTTGGCGCCGCCGGTACGCCCCGCCGGCCCGGTGTGGGCGCCACCGCACCCGGCCGCGCCGCCGCAGCCGCAGCGACAGCAGTTCGCCGGGGCGCCGGCTTTTCCCGGCCCGCCGGGATCGCCGCGACCGGGCCGGATCCGGACGGTGGCGCTGGCGCTGACCGGGGTGCTGGTGGCGATCGCCGCGGTGATCGGTGTGCTTCTGGTGGCCCGCGAGTCCGGGCACTCCGGTGCCACGGCGCAAGACTCGACGACGACGCCGCCGGGCAACCCCGCGGTGAGCACCGGCCCGACCAGTGCGTCGAGCACCCCGGGATCGGTCGCCCCGGCCGGCGCCGTGCCGGTGTCGGCGCTCAGCGACCTGCTGCTGAGCCCCGCGGAATTGAGCAGCGCGATCGGTGTCCCGCCGATGACTGTGGTCAACGACGAGCACAGCATGTGGAACGACACGATCGTCGACAAGGACTGCGACAGCGTGGTGATGGTCAACGGGCAGGCCGACTACGCCGGCAGCGGCTACACCGCCATCCGCTGGCAGGCGCTGAAAGACAACCCCGGGGACTGGCGGTGGGACGTCGGCCAGACGGTGGTGTCGTTTCCGCGCGCCGACGACGCCTCGAGCTACGTCGCCCATGCCGCCGAGATCTGGAAGAAGTGCGCCAACCGCACCGTCAACACCCGCGCCGCCAAGGACACCGACGCCCCCGACACGATGTGGACGATCGGTCCGGTCGCCGACGCCGACGGCATCGTCTCGACGACCCGGGTTCCGCAGGGCGCGACCAACGGGATGTGCCAAGAGGGACTGTCGTCCCGCGACAACGTGGTGATCCGGGTGTGGGTGTGCCAGCTCGACGGCGGCTCGATGGTGGTGCGCGACTTCGTCGGCGCGATCGCTGAGAAGGTCAGCGCCCACAGCTGACCGCCCCCCGGGGCGATGAGCCCAAGTGGCGGCACCCAACGGGTTCCGATAGTCCGGTTATTCGCAGGCGACGCCGTCGCGATCGCCGTCGAGTTCGGGGCGATACCCGGGGCTGCCGGCATACAGCGGGGCGGCCCCGGCCTCCTGCGCTGCCGCGCAGTTCGGGAAATACACCGCCGCGCCGTCCACCGGTGGGGGCAGCGGCGGTGCGACCGGCACCGGGATCGGGGCCGGCGCGGCGGGCGGGTCCGGGCAGTCGTCGGTGAGGATCCGGGCGATCGCGTCGTGTTCGGCCTGGGTGACCCAGAGTCCGTAATCGGCTTTCACCTGGACGATCCGGGATACATAGGCGCACCGGTAGGCCTTGTTCGGGGGTAGCCAGGTCGCGGCGTCGCCGTCACCCTTCTGCTCGTTGATCGGCCCGGAGGTGGCCTGCAGGTTGAGCGGATCGTTGGCGAAGTCGCGCCGGGTGGCCGCGTCCCACTGCCCGGCGCCCTTCTGCCAGGCGTCGGAGAGGGCGACCACGTGGTCGATCTGCACCTGTGCGGAGGTGCCGCGGCCGCGCTGAAAGTCGATCACGGTGCCGGTGTAGGGGTCGTGGAGGACCCCGCGCAGCACGACGCAGCCGTCGGTGCCCGGTTTGAGCTCGGTGTCGGCGAGATCGCGGCGCAGGATGTCGTTGCGGGTGTCGCATCCGTTGTGCCCGCCGGCCACGGTCACGTCATCACTCCAGGCCTGACCGAACAACTCCCGGTCGTAGCCGGTTTTGGGGGCCCGGCCCTTGACCGCGAGGCCGGCCAGCAGGGTGGCGGCCGGATCGGCGGGTGCCTCGGAGGTGGCCACCGGGGTCACCGCGACCGGGGTCGTGGCGGTGGGGCCGGTGCAGCCCGCGAGAATGATCGCCGCGGCCCCCAGCGCCGCTGCACGCGCAGAATATGCCCGCCTCAACGCTGACTCCCTGGATTCTCGTGGGCCGCCGTGGTCCGGTTCGGCTCGGCGGGACCGCCGGTGGAGTCACCGTAAGCGATCACGCGGCGAAACCGGCCGATCCCGGCGGCTCAGCGCGCCGACACCTCGAGGTTGAGCCCGAGCACGCTGGTGATCGCGACGACCAACTCCAGTTTCACCGAGCCGGCACCGTATTCGACCGCCTGCACGCTGGAGCGGGACACGCCGGCGAGTTCGGCCAAGGATTGTTGGGTCAGCCGCAGGTCGATGCGGCGCGCGGCGACGCGTTCGCCGATCCCGGCGATCGCCGGCGTGGACGTCGCGCGGCTGGGACTGGTTCGACGTGGACCGGTCACCACACCCCCTCTATCGGTAGCGAGGCTGGAAAAGCGTTGGCCACGACGACGATCGCCCGGAAGGCCAGATTTAACGTACTATAGTTCGGTATAAGGCAGTGCACCGCGCCGCCTCACTGCCGCAACGCCCGACGGAAGGTGCCGTGGAATGTTGCATGGCGATCCTCAAAACGGGGTACGGGTGATGGTGTGACGACCTTCGCCGACCGCACCCGCGACCCCGGCACCATCGAACCGACGCCGGTACGGCCCTATCCGCCGCGCACCGGGCCGCGTGGCACGTTGCTCTACAAGGCGATCACCACCACCGACCCGAAGCTGCTCGGGATCATGTATGTGATCACCACGTTCAGCTTCTTCCTCATCGGCGGGCTGATGGCGCTGTTCATGCGCCTGGAGCTGGCGGCGCCGGGGCTGCAGTTCCTCTCCAACGAGCAGTACAACCAGCTGTTCACCATGCACGGCACGATCATGCTGCTGCTGTACGCCACCCCGGTGGTGTTCGGCTTCGCCAACATGGTGCTGCCGTTGCAGATCGGCGCCCCCGACGTGGCGTTCCCGCGGCTCAACGCGTTCAGCTACTGGCTGTATCTGTTCGGCGCGCTGATCACCGTCAGCGGGTTCATCACCCCCGGCGGCGCCGCCGAATTCGGCTGGACCGGCTACACCCCGCTCTCCAACGCGCTGCACTCACCGGGCGCCGGCGCGGACCTGTGGATCACCGGGCTGGCGGTGGCCGGGCTGGGCACCATCCTCGGTGCGGTCAACATGATCACCACCGTGGTGTGCATGCGCGCGCCGGGCATGACCATGTTCCGGATGCCGATCTTCACCTGGAACATCCTCATCACGATGATCATGGTGCTCATCGTGTTCCCGTTGTTGACCGCCGCGCTGCTCGGGCTGGCCTTCGACCGTCACCTCGGCGGGCACATCTACGACCCGGCCAACGGCGGGGTCCTCCTGTGGCAGCACCTGTTCTGGTTCTTCGGCCACCCCGAGGTCTACATCGTGGCGTTGCCGTTCTTCGGTATCGTCACCGAAATCCTCCCGGTGTTCAGCCGTAAACCGGTGTTCGGCTACACCATGATGGTCTACGCGACGATGTCGATCGCGGGACTGTCCACCGCGGTGTGGGCGCACCACATGTTCGCCACCGGCGCGGTGCTGTTGCCGTTCTTCTCACTGCTGAGCTACATGATCGCGGTGCCGACCGGGATCAAGTTCTTCAACTGGATCGGCACCATGTGGAAGGGCCAACTGACGTTCGAGACCCCGATGCTGTTCTCGCTCGGCTTCGCCGTGACCTTCCTGGCCGGTGGGCTCTCCGGGGTGATGCTGGCCAGCCCGCCGATCGACTTCCACGTCACCGACACCTATTTCCTGGTGGCGCACTTCCACTACGTGCTGTTCGGCACGATCGTGTTCGCCACGTTCGCCGGGATCTA
>Ga0079225_10002791_pt1 | contig 10146 bp, 2 predicted proteins | sample Poulit2012_FD_76344 | JGI IMG/M metagenome (GOLD analysis project Ga0079225, IMG submission 76344) | Agricultural soil microbial communities from Georgia to study Nitrogen management - Poultry litter 2012 | ecosystem: Environmental > Terrestrial > Soil > Agricultural land | place: USA: Georgia...
CGAGAACAAAATGAAGAATTCATTCAGGAACTTGGAATTGAAGTTTTTTGGGTGATTTTACCAAACGGAACTGAATGTGTTTTGCCTCCAGATTTTCACGATGAAATCACTTCAGATAATCAAATCTCTGTTACAAGAAGATTCTTAACATTACTTCGAAACGAAAGGAATTTACGCGAAGAGCTTTTCGAAATTAAGAATCAACTTTCTGAGCATTTCGGGTCTGTAGATGAAGATATTTTAGAAGAGTTAAACAAGTATCTTACACCAATTCCTGATATAGAGGAAAATGAAGTTTTAACTGTTGTTCGAAGATCAGGGAATCCGGCATGGTTTAATTCATTAATGGATTTAGCTGTTCTGGCAGGAGTTCGCGTTCCAAACCTTTATAATTACTCACGAGCTTTTCAGCGGATTCCTTCAAAAACATACCCTGAGATTTCCTTTCTTGATCCGACTTCCGGAGGAGGATCGATACCTTTGGAAGCAATCAGATTAGGTTGTCGAACTTACGCGAACGAATTAAATCCTGTCGCGACAACTGTTCTTCATGCAACACTGGAATTTCCAAAAAAATATGGGAAGCCGTTCTTGGAACCGATTGAAAAATATGGAACCAATTTTATTGGTCGAGTAAGCGAGAAGCTTAATCGATATTTTTTCAATCCAGATAATAATATAACTTTCATCTACTGCCGCCAAATAAACTGTCCGCATTGCGGCAAACCGGTTCCATTGGTAAATGCGACTTATCTTTCGAAGATCGATGGGGACAAATGGGCGTTGCGGATGAAGCCGAATGCGGCCGGAGATGATGTCGAGTTTTCGTTTTATCCGGTCTCAGGCGAGGTGGAGAATCCGAGAGATCATGGAGTTTCTATGATTTATGATTCCCAGGTCCGGGATTATCGGACGGTTCAGGGAGGAAAGGGAATCTGCATCTGGGATGGACTCGAGATTTCCGGAGATGAGATCAAGCGGCAGGCACAGGAGGGGGAGATGGTCGATCGGATGTATTGTGTCGTTGCGAAACGCTGGGTTCCGGTCGATAACAACCGGCAGCGGGGGCGTTGGCTGGCGAGAATCGTCGATCCTTCGAGCGCGCCGGAGCGGGGAAAACAGCTCGAACTTTTTGAATCGCTGACTTCGGATTGGAGCGAGGTCGATACGAAGGAGTTTTCGAGCACGGTTTTGCGAAGTCTTGAGAAAAGAGGAGCAGTTGAAATCCGAAAAGAGAGACTCGAACGCTTTTTCCGTGCGCCGACAAAGGAGGATCTCGAAGCTTTCGACGCTGCCGAAACGGAATTGAAAAGACGTTGGAATGAATGGGAGGAGAAAGGGCTGATTCCGACGGAAAGATTTCCGGAAGGTAATGATATGCGACCTGTGACTTACGGAATGCCGCGTTGGTGCGATCTGTTCAATCCGCGGCAGCTTCTCGCTCATTTGGTGGCGACGGAGACACTTCTCGAACTGAAGCCGAAGATTCTCGAAGAACTTGGGCAGGAGAAAGGAAAAGCGATCGTCACTTATCTTCAGTTCATGATCGACAAAGGGCTCGATTACAACAGCCGGCAGACGAGGTGGCATACAGGTCGAGGAGTTGTAGTTGGAACTTTCGGACGTCATGATTATTCCTATAAATGGACTTACGGAGAAATGGTTTATACGGGCGAATCGTCCGGATTGGCCTGGGGGTTGAGCCAGATTCTCGATGCTTATTCCGGTTTGGCAGAGTTGTTGGAAGATGCTCCCGGGACGGTTGAAATCCTGAATGGATCGGCGGCTCAGATGGATGCAGTCCAGTCGGAATCGGTCGATGTGATCGTGAACGACCCTCCCTATTACGACAATGTGCAGTATGCGGAGCTTTCGGATTATTTTTATGTCTGGCAGCGTCGGACTTTAAGCGATCTTTATCCGTATTTTCGGAGGAGGCAGGCGGAGAAGCAGCAGGAGGCGGTGGCAAATCCGGTTCGGGATGGATCTGCAGCGAACGCGCGCGATGTCTATGAGGAGCGGATGCGCGAGATCTACCGGGAGAGCCGGCGGGTTTTGAAACCGGACGGAGTGATGACGATCATGTTCACGCACAAGCAGGCGGAGGCGTGGGATGCATTGACGCGTGCGTTGATCACTTCGGGATGGCGGATCACGGCGACGTATCCGATCGAGTCGGAATCGACGACTTCGATTCACCAAGTGGGAAAAGCCGCGGCGGCCTCGTCGGTTTTCATTGTCTGTCGCAAACGGGATGATTCGCAAAGCGAGCCGGCTTTTTGGCGGATCGGAGAGGGAGGAGTAAAGGAGGAGGTCGATGAGATGGTTCGGCGGAGTCTGCCTGAGTTTGAAGAACTCGGACTGTCGCCTGTCGACCGGATGGTCGCCTCTTATGGTCGTGCGTTGCAAGTATTGTCGGAGCGCTGGCCGGTTTTTGACGGAGATGAGGAGATTTCGCCTGTCCGTGCGATTTCGGAAGCGTCGCTGGTCGTTGCGGAGCGAGAAGTCGAGCGGATCACGAACGGAGTTCTCAGTGTCAACGATCTGAATCCGGAGGCTGCGATGGCGGTGATCGCTTTCGGGATTTGGGGAATCAGTTTCTCGGATCGATCGGCTGATCGGCTGGTGATTCCCTTTGATCCGTTGAATCAAGTCTCGCGGTCGCTGGGAATCGAGCTTCAGCAGAAGACTCGCAATTATCGGATCGAGCCTGGAGATCGGATGGCGGGTTTGCAGCGTGGGGTCGATTATTTCGATGCACCCTTTGAGGTGAGAGGGAGTAATTTGCGCCTTGTTTTGCCGGAGGAACGCTCGAAAATCCGATTGGAGAAGCCGCAGACGGAGTGGGACGGTCTGCATTCTCTCCTGATGGAATATCGGAGAGGGGGAATCGTTCTTGTGCGTTCCTGGCTGAATAATCATCCGGAATTCGAAGAGACGGTTCTGAAGTTGCTGGAGCTTTGGTCGGAGCAGATCATCGATCCGGAGCTAACGAAGGAGGCGAAGCTGATCTTGCTGGAGCTGTGAAGTGGATCTCGATTCAATCAGTTGGAGGCCGCGATATGATCGATCGCGGATTTGGGAAGATGAGACGGTTCCCGATCCGCTGAACGATTTTTATATTCCGGCTTTGATGCGATCGGTTCGCTACGATCGGGAGGCCGGTTATTTCAGGGCTTCGTCGCTCGCGCTTGCGGCGCGCGGGCTCGAGCCGTTTTACAATAAAGGCGGGAAAATGCGTCTGATCAGCGGCACCGATTGGCCGGCGCATTATACGCAGCTTTATCTGGCTGAACCGGAAAGACTCGAAGAGACACTGAAAGAAGTTCTCCAGATGCAAAACTGGGGCGAAGAAGAGCGTGAAGGGATGCTCTGGCTCTGCCATCTTTTGAAAAATGACCGTCTCGAAATCCGAATCGCGATGCGGGTCAGCGACGAGGGCGACGGGTATTTCCACAACAAGCATGGAGTTCTCGAAGATCGGAAGGGAAATCGCCTCGTCTTTGAAGGTTCGCTCAATGAGACCGCGGGAGGCTGGCAGAGAAACAGCGAATCGATCCGGGTCTATGCTTCGTGGGGGCCGTTGAGTCCGACCGAACGGGAATGCCTCGATGAGATCTGCGACGGATTTGAGAAGCTTTGGGAGAATCAGCATCGGGATTTCGAGGTGCTGACGCTGCCGGAAGCGATTCGCGAAGGGATGATCAAGATCGCGAGAGAGAATCCGATCTCCGAATTTAATGCGGTTTTGAACCCGGAAAGAAACGACGAGCCGGCCGGCTATTCAGGAGAGATTTCTTCGCAGAGCACAACTGCGTGGAAGGAGGAGTTAAAGAATCCCGATCTTGGCGAATTGCGTGAGCTTCTGGAGGCGGGATCTTCGGCAGAGCATCCGTATATCGGGACGACTCTTTTGCCGCTTGATCTCTGGCCTCATCAGAAACTGGCGGTCTGGCGTCTGGTGGAGGAATATCCGAAAGGATTCATGCTTTGCGATGAGGTCGGGCTTGGAAAAACGATCGAAGCGGGCGGTGCGGCCCGTGCACTTTGGGTGCAGGGAAAAGTGAAACGGATTCTGATCTGTGCGCCGGCGAGTCTTTGCGAACAGTGGCAGCGGGAGATGGCGTATAAATTTCAGATGCCGTTTCAGCTTTATCGGGAGCGGCGGCATTGGGAAATTCTGCCGGAGGAACAGGTCAGAAAAGATCTGAAGACTTTTGAGCCCGATTTATTGATCGTCTCCCACGGGATTCTGCGGCATTCGGGCCGGAGAAGAGAATTGGCGGAGATGGACCCGTTTGATCTGGTGATCGTCGATGAGGCTCATTATCTGAGGCGGTCGAATCCGGACCCGCAGACAGTGCCGGCGACGGAGGTGAAACCGGAATACGGACAGCTCTATCGGGCGGTGGAGGAGTTTCTGGTTCGTCGGAAAAAGGCGAAAGCGCTCTGGCTGGCGACGGCGACGCCGGTGCAGCTGAACTTCGTCGAGGCGTGGGATCTTTTTCGGCTTTTGCGGCGGACGGGATCGTTCGACGCCGATGTCGAGCTGAGTGCGAGTTGGTATCGGTGGATCGAGCGGCTGCAGCAGGGCGAGTCTTTGGAAAAAGAGTGGCCTTTGATCGTCGAGCTGACAGATGAGTTAACAAGGATTGATCCGGAATATTTCAGATGGCTTCAGGAGGCATTTCTGAAGAACCTTCGGCTGCGCTGGCGTTATCTTGGGCAGGGCGGAAGTGGAAAATGGCAGGATCGGATCTTGAGAAACAGCCGGCTCTGTTCCGAGCTGGTGCAACTCCTTTTTTATCTGGCACCGCTTTCACGTGTGATGATCCGGCATTCGCGTGGTCTTCTGGAAGTTTATCGAAAGGAAGGATTGCTTGAAGCTGGATTGGCGAGGCGGGAAATCGTCGCGCAACCGCCGATTGTGCGGACTCCGGAGGAAATGGAAATCGAGAAAGCGCTGCAAAACTACTGTGCGGGATTGGAGAAGCGGATTCGGCAGAGTCAAGAGGGAGAAAGTCGAAGGCTTCGGACGACGCTCGGGTTTTATCTATCGTTTTTGCGTCTCCGGGCGGCCTCGTCGCTGAAGGCGCTCGATAACTCGTTGCAAAACCGGATGGGGAAAGTCGAGGCGACGTTGGCGAAAGAACTTCGGGAAATGGAGGACGAGAGCGAGGATGAAGTCGATACGGGATTTGGGGAGGACGATCTTTCCCATACGGCTTTTTTGAATGATCGGAGCGTGGACGATCTTCGATGGGAGGCCCGTCAGATCGAGAGACTGCGGGAGCAGATCGAGCCGCTGATTCGGAGGGAAAAAGATTCGAAGCAGGAGACGTTGCTTGGGTTGTTGGAGGAGCGGCGGAAATCGGATGGAAGTTTTCAGCAAACGGTAATTTTTACGAGGTTTCTGGATACGTTGTGGGATCTTTGGGAGCGACTTGCGAGATTGCGCCTTCGGATCGGAGTTTTCTGCGGAAAAGGCGGCTTTATTCTCGAAGATGGTGTCCGGAAAAAAATCGAACGCTCGAAGATCCGGGATCTTTTTGTGGCGAAAAAGATCAATCTGCTTCTTTGCACGGATGCTGCGGCGGAGGGCTTGAACCTGCAGGTGGCGGATCTGTTGATCAATCTCGATATGCCTTGGGGGCCGATGAAGCTGGAACAGCGGATTGGTCGGATTGATCGGATCGGGCAGGAGCATGAAGTCGTTCGGATTGTGAATCTTTTTTACGAAGGATCGGTCGAGGAGATTGTTTATGATCGGTTGAGAAAGCGTTTTCAGGCGGCGGTGACGACGGTCGGGCATTACAGTTTCTCGCTCTTGCCGCTCGATGAGGAGGATTTCCGTCGACTCGATCGTGGAGATGTGAGCGAGGAAGAGCTGGAAACGGAGGCGAAAGGGCGGCTGGAGCAGCAGCGGCGTTTGATTGAGCTGCGGACCTTCGGTCCGGAGGAGGTGGCAAAAATTCATCGGAGATTGAAAGGGGCGAATCCGATTGAACGGGAAAAATGGACGGCCCGGAAAGCGGAGAGAGTGGTTGAGCGGGTAAAAGGTGTTTTTGAGCAGGTGGATGAGAACTGGAGAATCGGGTCGCATCTTTTTGGCTTCGGCGGAGAGGAGGGAGTTTCGGCGCTTGTTCCGAAGACGCCGGTTTGGGAAGTTCTTTGCAAATTAGGAAATGTCCAAAGTGAGCGGGAGTATGAGCCGGTTGAGTTCCGCGAGACCCTTTCGATGAGTGAAGCGGATCTCTTTCGCAACGAGGTGGCGGAGGCGGCGGAAGTTTTGCTCGGACTTTATCGACGGCAGCATCGAGAGGACGACAATCGTCAGCTCTTTTCGAAGATGGAAAGGCATCTCGATGAGGGACGGGAGATTAATCTGCGTGGGGCACCTGATCGTTTCCGGGTTTTTCGGGCACCGCATGGCTACATTTTGCTTTCGTATCTGAAGCGGAATCGATGAAGCGGATCGCGAAAGGGGCGGTGCCTTTTCAATTCCAGGATCGCGATTTTCGTCCTGAGTATGGCCAGTTTCGCTGATCGTCCGTTTTACGAACCCGTTTTCCGAACGCCCATCGGGCCGGTGAATTTCCAGCCGGCGAGTTCGGCGGTTTCTTCGGTCTCGGCGGCGGCGCGGCGGAAGGCGACGAGGATTTCCTCTCCATTTCTCGAAAAGCGAAGTCCGACGGCGCTCGCGCTTTCCTCGCGTTCCACTTGCCATTCGTCGCGCGAGCCGGATCGGTACGGGACGGCGACGGTGAGCATGTCCATCGACGGCGCCTTTTCGACCGTGCCCGTTTCGACGTGCCACTGGTTTGGGAATTCGCGGCGCTCCGGGCGCGGTTCGTAGCCGTCCCATTGGCGGAAAGTGAGGGTCGTCGGCGAAAGGTAGCGGACGTGGACGCCGGCTTTTTCGCGTTCGACGTGCAGGCTGTGTACGTTTTCTTCGATGTCAAAGGGGCTCGCGGCGTGGAGCATGAATTGAAACGTCGCCGGCTCTTTCGCGACGAGTTCGTCGTAGATCACGACCAGGTCGGGTTTAATCAGAGCGACGTGCCGGGTGTAGTGATCGAGGAGATTTCCGTAGGCGCGGGCGGCGTCCCCGGAAACGTAATCCCACTCGGGCGTCGTTACGAAATCGACGATCCGGCCGTGCGGCGCGGGGGTGTGTTGGGCCTGTTCCTTGTTGTTCACGAGCACCGCGTTGTGGGCGACGGTGCTATGCGCCCATTGGCGGTGGAAGGGGCTGCCATGGAGGTCGCGGTAGACGCACGTCATCAACAGGGCTTCGCCATAGGCGTTGAGCTGAAAGCTGTTGTGCGGGTTATGCCCGTGGCTTTGGCGGCCGAACGGGCTGGATTTGAAGAGCAGGTGAACGTTTTCCCGGCTGTCGAGAAGGTTGGAGTGGAGGCTGGCGAGGCCGGTTCCCCAAAAAACCTTTGACTGGGCGATTTCCGTGGGCGGAGCGGCTTCGGGAAGTTCGGGGAATTGGGCGCGAATCAGGAGTCCGAGGAGTCCGCCTTGGCCGGAAAAGCCCCACTCCTCCATCCACCAGCGCCAGTGCGGCGCGTGGGATGCGCTTTCGGGATCGTTGGAAACGGCGCGCAGGAAATAGTCGAGCGTGCTTCCCCAGCCGCCGCCGGGCTTTCCGTGCGCGAGGTCGCCGAATCCGGAGTTGGGGGCGTTCGGCGGGGTCATGTAGAGCGGGAAATCGCCGATCTGGCTGAAAAATGGTTTTTGGAGGCCGTTGATGCCGAGGCTGGCGTCGGAGGTCATCAGCCACGGAATCACGCGGTTGATGTAGCTTCCCATGTAGGCCATCCCTTCGTGCCAGCCGCCGTCGTCGTCGGCCCAGACCGGGTAGGCGGCGTAAAATTTGTTCACGGCGTAGTCGAGCCAGAGTTCGGCTTCGGGGATTTCGTCGAGAAAGGCGATCGCCGTTTCGCCGAGCTTGTGCCAGAGGCGGTTGGCGTGGCTGCCGTAGGGGCTGTTGAGGTGGCCGGTGCCTTCGCGGATTTCCCAGCTCTTCCAGGCGTCCTGGCCGCGGCGGCGCATGACATCGGCGACCGTTTCGCGCTCTTCGGCGCTGAGGGTGTCGTAGGCCCAGTCGTAGGCGCGGGGGAGGTAGTAGATCATTGGTTTCGCGGCTTCGCAATTCAGGTGAAACTGCGTCGGGCCGTCGGGATCCCAGGAGGCGAGGTGAAGGATCCATTTGCGCGCGGCCTCGCTGTATTTTTCCTCGCCGGTGACGAGATGCATGAAGGCCAAGAGCTCCGCCTCCTGTCCGGCGCGGACCGTTTGGACGCGGTTGGGCCACCAGTAGCTGAGCGCCTCCTCGTTGCTTCTGTCGCGCGCGGAGCCGAGGTTTTCGGGTTCGGGCGTGGGGCCGTCTTTGATGTGGCGATCTGCCCGGGCGCGGAGACTGGCGAATGCTTTTGCCTCGGGGCCGGCGACGAGTTCTTTCAGGCGTGGCAGGTCGTTGTGGTTGATCAGGAGGCGGGGGCGTCCGGTGCGAAGGCGTTCGTGGATGTCCGCGCTTTTGGGAAGCGGCAGGATGGCGGCGTCGTCGGGGATCGTGACGCGGCGGGTTTGGCTCCAGTTCGACGTGTCGCCGTTTTCCGCGTGAAATCGGTAGCGCCAGAACCAGTCGCCCGCTTCGAGAGGCGCGGAGTGGGTGTAGGTGTTGAACGGAAGTTCGTCGGCAGATTCCGCGGTGGTGAAATCTTCGTTTTGCGACCATTGGACGGAATACGTTTTTGCGTCCGTTTCGTGGAGCCAGATCCAGGAGGGCGGGTTGACGGCGACCGTTTCGCCATCGGCGGGGCGGTAGCCGATCTCGTTCGGTTTGGGCGCGCGATTGTCGATCTTGGCGGCATGGAGAGGCGGGAGAAAAAGGAAAATGCCGGTTGCGAGAAACAAGGGGAGGAGAGATTTCATGCCATCAGTTTTCAGAAGAGTTTAAATCGATCAACGAAAAGCGGATACTTGGAATTTGGTATTCACAATTTGCGGGCACCACATGGCTACATTTTGCTTTCGAATCTGAAGCGGAATCGATGATGAGGATTGAAGTGGAAGAGCAGGTTTTTTCGAAATTCATGTCGCTCGCGGTGGGGTGTGCTTTTTTGGGGTTTTCGAACTCTTCTTCAAAAGTCTTCAATGAAGACGTGAGACGTCTTCTTTGTAGCGAATCTTCCCCGAAGATTCGAAAAGCTGATCGATGAAGACGTGGCGTCATCGCTACGCAAGAGTTTTCGATGAACACGTGGCGTCATCGCTACACTACCTCTCGAAAGGAAAGTTTTGGTTCGGCTTCAGTTCCCTCTGGTTGAGAGGACGGATCGCCTCTGCTTCGATCTTGTCAGGATCGGGAGCAGTCTTTTTTATCGCAGGTATGAAGCGGATCGGGGTTTTGGTTTTCGCGGCGACGGTTTTTTCAGCGAAATTCGTGTCGCTCGCAGGGGATACGCTTTCTGCGATCGATATTTTCCGTGCGGAGTTCGAGCCGACGATCGAAAACGAACATTTCCCATCGACAGATGCTCCGGAAGGAATGGTCTGGATTCCGGGAGGAGAGTTTTCGATGGGAATCGCCGATCCGCGCGCTCTTCCGTTCGGTGGACGCGAATCGATGGCCGATGCGAGGCCGATCCATCGGGTCCGTGTCGATGGTTTTTGGATGGACAAATTTCCGGTCACCAATGCCGATTTCGAGAAATTTATCGCTGAAACCGGTTATAAAACGGTAGCAGAACGTCCGCTCGATCCGGACGAGTTTCCCGGAGTTCCGCCGGAGATGTTGAAGCCGGGGTCGCTTGTTTTCGCTTCTCCGGAAAAATCGGCCGAGCATTATTCGCAATGGTGGAGGTGGGTGCCGGGAGCTTCCTGGGAAGAGCCGGAAGGTCCTGGATCGACGATCGAAGGGAAGAAGAATTTCCCGGTGGTCCATATTGCCTGGGAGGATGCGAATGCTTTTGCGAAATGGGCCGGAAAGCGGTTGCCGACCGAGGCGGAGTGGGAATTTGCGGCGCGCGGCGGGATGGCGGGCGAACCGTTTGCTTCGGGCGCAACGATCGTTTCAGATGGAAAATGGCACGCGAATATCTGGCAGGGAAAATTTCCGACGGAAAACCGGGAAGA
>Ga0079225_10002793_pt1 | contig 10139 bp, 11 predicted proteins | sample Poulit2012_FD_76344 | JGI IMG/M metagenome (GOLD analysis project Ga0079225, IMG submission 76344) | Agricultural soil microbial communities from Georgia to study Nitrogen management - Poultry litter 2012 | ecosystem: Environmental > Terrestrial > Soil > Agricultural land | place: USA: Georgia...
ATAAAGCGCAAAACAACTATCTTTCCCACCACTAAAAGATAAGGCTACTACTTGTGTCATAAATTACTTATCGCCCCTTTACTTTATTTACTGTCCATATAAACTACCTTTAAGAAAAATTATTCCAATAGGCAGGATCCTCCATTTGCATTTCTAATACAACATCTTCTAAATCAAAAGGAGTAATCGTGTAAATTGGATAATTTTCAACTGCCTGAGCCTTTTGGCGAAAATATTCAACACTACCAGGATATTCATCATCGATCAATAATAAACAACCATCCGATTTATCAATTAACCATAAATCTTTCGCTTGAAATTGATAAGGACCTTTATATTCTTCTTGATAAATCGGTTCATAAAAATCAGCAACTACTAATAGTTCTTCATATTTGAATTGTAAAGCTTCTGGCCAACGTTTCGCTTGATTAAGAAAAGGTGGGACAATTGCCAAATTAATGTTGTATTTATCTTTTAAATCGAGAACAACTTCTGCTGTCCACATTTCCACACCCATTTGTCCCGATATAAGGATCCATTCAAGCCCTTCTTCAATCAATTGTCGTAAACGTTTTTCAATGGCCCGCTTTACAAATTTAATTTTTTCATCATTTTCATTAAAAATGTTCATTTCCATTGGTTTATACCCTGTAACCGTTAAAACTTTCAACGTAATTATTTGTCAACTCCTTGACATTTAAAATAGTGCCTATCAATAATTATTGCTTTTGATCCTTAAGTAGATCACGGATTTCAGTTAAAAGCTCTTCAGATGTCGGTGCTTCTGGTGATTCTTCTTTCTCTTCTTTCTCCTCTTTTTTAAACTTCACTAATAAACGAATAAACAAAAAGATCGAGATAGCGATAATAAAGAAATCAAAAACTGCTTGAATAAACATACCATATGGAATAGCGACACCGTTTATGGTAGGAGTGGCTAATGTTTCAAAGTTAACACCTTGAAACAAAATTCCAACCGTTGGCATAATGATGTGCTCAACAAGTGATGTGACGATTTGACTAAAAGCTGTTCCGATCACAACAGCAACTGCCAAATCAAACACATTCCCTTGAAAGGCAAATTTTTTAAAATCTTCCCACATAAATAACACCTGCAATTTAATATTTAAATTTTTATTGAAAATCGACTAAGCCGTTTTTGACATTCGTTAAATGTTTAAAGCCATATCTTTTTAATCGTTTACAAGCATCCATACTACGAATACCTGTATGACAAATAACAATAATTTCTTGATCTTTATTTAATGTATCACGTTCACGACGAAGTTTTTTTAATGGGATGTTTTTAAATCCCTCAATATGACCGTGATTGTATTCTCTCGGTGTACGTACATCGATATATTGTTTGTTTTTATCATTCAGTTGACTTTTTAATGTTTCCCCGGTAATTTGTTTAACGCCTTTAGCAGGAATAAATTTACTAGCAATTAACCAAATTAAAAAAATGATTGCGATCATTTGAATATATGTCATTGAAATGCTCCTTTCGCAATTAATACAAGGTTAAATATGTTCACTCATTTTGTCAATAAGCAGTAACAAAGCTAAATACACATGGGGTTTATAGTTATATGGTATAATAGGAATGTTGGTCATTGCAATTTTTTATCACATAAATTTCATAGGAGGAGTAATTTGCGAGCGTTATTTAAAGATGATCGTTTTCATAATTTACTTAAAAGCGATATTAGAAAAGATTTAATTGCAGGATTAACAGTCGGGGTTGTATCCATTCCTTTAGGTATGGCATTTGCCATCGCATCAGGTGTTAAACCGGAATATGGTTTATACACAACAATTGTTGCTGGATTACTCGTTGCTTTATTCGGTGGATCTCGTTATCAAGTCGCCGGTCCAACAGGTGCTTTTATCCCGATTTTACTTGCAATCGTCTTACAATATGGTTATGAAGACTTACTCATTGCTGGATTTTTAGCCGGTATCATGCTCATCATTATGGGCTTTTTTAAAGTCGGCAATTTAATTAAATACATTCCTCGCTCAGTAACGATCGGTTTTACAGCAGGAATTGCAGTGATTATCTTTTCCGGTCAAATCGAAAATTTTTTAGGATTACAAGGCATCGAGAAAAAGCAATACTTTCATGAAAATATGATACAAATTTTGAACAATATTAATACCATTAACATATATAGCATTATTATCGGGATCATTGGGTTTCTGATCGTCATTTATTTACCAAAGCTTTATCCGCGTATTCCGTCATTACTCGTGGCGATCGTTGCGCCAACAATTATTGCAATCATTTTTTTCCCGGGTAAACTAGCAACGATTGGCAGTGAATTTGGTGGAATTGCTCAATCTTTACCAGGCATAAAAATTCCTAAAATAACGTTTGAAAAACTAATGTATTTATGGCAACCAGCGTTTGTTATCGCAATGTTAGGTGGTATAGAATCACTTTTATCAGCGGTTGTTGCTGATGGGATGACAGGAACGAGACATCAATCAAATCGAGAGCTCATCGGTCAAGGTGCTGCCAATATCATTACCCCACTATTTGGCGGGATTCCCGCAACGGGAGCAATTGCGCGAACAGCGACAAATATTCGAGCAGGGGCCGTCAGTCCATTGTCATCAATTTTTCAAAGTCTATTCGTTATTTTAACATTATTACTTTTTGCACCATATGCATCACACGTTCCTCTCGCAAGCATGGCACCAATTTTGATGGTTGTTGCTTTTAACATGAGTGAACATAAATCATTTTGGCATATTTTTCAAACTCGATCGAGTGATTCACTCGTTTTAATCGCCACATTTTTATTGACTGTTTTTGTCAATTTAACAATAGCTGTTCCGATTGGACTTGGTTTAGCGATGATCTCTTTTATTAAACGAATGAGTGAAGTTTTAGCCGTTGAGCAAATCATGCCTGAATCACATAATAACCAATCAGGTGAAGATAATAGTGATTATTATCAATGCCCACAAATCGCTAGTTATACGGTACATGGTCCATTGTTTTTCGGGGCTGCCGATCGTTTTGAATCGATTCTAACTCAATCGATTAATGAGCGACCAAAAGTGCTTATTTTAAAAATGCGCCACGTTTCATTAATCGATGTAACTGGTGAAGCAAATTTAGCCTCACTCGTACTTGATTATCAAAATTTAGGTGGTATTGTCCTTATTGCGGAACTTGAAGATGACCCCCTAAAAATGCTTGAGATGAGTGGTTTATCTGTCGTTATTGGCCCGGAACATTTCTTTCAATCAACAACTGAAGCGATTAATCATGCCTTAACACTCGTTGATCCTAAAGATTGCCCCGTTTGTTCTCGTAAAGGATATAGTGAATGTCAAACATATCAGACCATTAGCATTGAATAAAGAACGATTCATAACCATTTCAAAACGCCCAAACCATTATAGGTAAGGGCGCTTTTTGCTTAGTTATTTATTAAAAGCATCGGTAACCGGTGGAACAATTTGCTTTTTACGAGAAACGACATCTGTTAATAATGCACGGTTATATTTGAGGTCTACGTTAAAAGCTGCTTCGACTTTATTTTGATAATCGCCTAAAGCCAACACTTCAGAATCATTATTTAAAATATCTGTAACAACGAGTAAAAACAATGAAAGGTCTTTTTCAGCGATTGTACGAGTAATTTCCTTTTCAAGTTCTGCTTGTTTTTCATAAATACTATTTGTATCAACCGTATTTACTTGAGCAATTTCGACATTTTGTCCATTCATTGTAAATTCTTTCGCATCCATTTGTATCCATTCAGAAACTGGCTTGTCACTTAAGTCAGCGCCAGCCTTTAACATATCTAATCCATATGTATTTAAATCAATGTTAGCAATTTTAGCCAATTCCTCAGCCGCTTTTACATCTTCTGTCGTACATGTTGGTGATTTAAACAGTAAAGAATCAGAAATAATAGCTGAAGTAAGCAAACCTGCGATATGTTCGGGAATAGTAACACCGTTTTCTTTAAACAGTTTATTTAAAATTGTTGCCGTACAACCAACAGGTTCCGCTCGGAAATACAATGGATCTTTCGTTTCGAAATTTGCTATGCGATGATGATCAATAACTTCTAAAATATTGGCATTTTCAATATTATCGACACTTTGTTGAAATTCGTTATGATCAACTAAAATGACATTCGTACGATCAGCGACAGATGTTACTAAACGGGGAATATCAGTTTTAAAATATTGTAAAGCATAAGTTGTTTCCTTGTTAACTTCCCCAAGGCGAACAGGTTCAACAGTCTCGCCTAATTGTTCCTTTAAGTAAGCATAACTAATCGCCGAGCAAATCGTATCGGTGTCAGGGTTTTTATGCCCAAAAATTAATGTTTTTCCCATATTTATTCTCCTTAATTCCATGTGATCAATCATTAATGATTTGTAAATATAGACTACCATATTTGCAATAATTTCGCATCGTACAAATGTAAATCAAAGGATCTCAATATTTCTTAATCAAATTCTACTGTTTGCATTTATTTAAGATTTAATTTGTTCGAATTTATTAACCGCTGTAAAAATACCTTCTAAAATAGCTTGTGGTCGAGGGGGACATCCAGGCACAAAAACAGATACTGGAACAAGTTTATCAACGCCCCCAAAGTGAGCATACGTTTCACCTAATATCCCGCCTCCTGAGGCGCATGTACCAACAGCGACGACCATTTTGGGAGCAGGTGTTGCTTCAAATGTCGCCATGAGTGAGCGTTGTAAATTACGTGTCACTCCACCTGTCACAAGTAACATATCCGCATGTCTTGGTGAGGCAACAAAATCAATCCCAAATCGTTGGATATCATAAATTGGATTTAAAAGGGCAGTCATTTCTGATTCACATCCATTACTTGAACCTGAATCAACATGACGGATATGCAATGATTGACCAAATAGTTGTTTTATTTTATGTGATAGTTGTTCACCGATCGTGTCAACTGACATTAAGTTCACCTCACATAGTTTATCGAGTTAATTAAATACATGACAATCTCGCTACTGTTTGTCATTACTTGTTAGATAGAAGCTTTCAATGAGCCCTTCTTTTGCTCGTTTAGGCGATTTTGGAATATTTGTTTGAGTTAAAGCACCTGTTTCACAATTTTCCACACATAAACTACAATACATACATTTGCTATAGTCAAATTGTAGTAACGCAAATGATTCATCAGATGATACTTGATAACGAATAGCGTCTGCCGGACAAACATCAACACATGTTTTGCAATGTGTACATAACTTACGATCAACATCTATTGTCCCCCGGTATAATAATGGCGGGCTTTTAAAAGGTTCTTTCGTTGTAACAACACCTGTTTGAAGCATTTTTTTTAATAAATTAAACATTAGTAACCTCCATTATCCACCTTTTTATCGATCACAGCATGCATAACATAGTTCAAAACTTTTATTAATAATTGGAAAGTCTGGAACAATATTGCCAACGACTGTTTGTGGAACAGCTGGCCAATTACTGTAAGCTGCCGAACGAATTCGATAACGATAAATGGTAGCATCAGGGCCAGTCATCACCCAGTGAACATTTTCTCCAAGCGCTGATTCCGTCCATCCAAGACCAATTTTATATGGTTTTACATTACCAAGCTTTGCCATCAAGTCGCCATTAGGTAGTTTTTCTAAAATTTGTTGAATAAGTGAAAAAGATATAAAAACTTCATCAATTCTTAGATTGACACGGGACAAAACATCGCCCTTTTCTTGAAGGGGTATATCAAATGTTAACTGATCATAAGCTAAATATGGATGGCTTTTTCTAATGTCGACTTTTCTTCCCGATGCCCGAGCAGCTGGACCAACTACTTCATAATCATTGGCCATTTCATTCGTTAAATAACCTGTTGTTGCCATACGATCGAGTGTAATTTCATGATCAAGTATAATATTGATGAGTTCCCGAAAATCACGTTTAATGTTTGTAAGTTTTGTATGAATATAGTCTGCCTCATGTTTTTTCAACTCACGGCGAACCCCACCGAGTGCGATGACACCACGTAAAAAACGATGTCCAGTTACTTGTTCGTTAAGCTGTTGTAATTGTTCTTTTAGACGAGCACCTTGTACTGTCCCAAAATGAAAACCAGCTCCCGAACAAATATCGCCAATGTCACCAATATGGTTGTAAAGGCGCTCGAGTTCTAAATAAAGCATTCGCAAATATACTGCCCGCCGTGGTACGATTGTTCCCGTTATTTGTTCAACCGCTTGTGCATAAGCAACTGCATGTGACACGGTACACATCCCACATATTCTCTCGGCGATGAACAGTGTATCTGTTAGACTTTTTCCTTCCGTTTTTTTCTCCAAGCCACGATGTTTAAAAAATAACTGAGCATCTAAATGAAGAATCATATCTCCAGCAACCCCAAATCGAAAATGACCTGGTTCAATGATCCCTGCATGAATCGGTCCAACGGGAACTTGTGTAACCGCTTCACCTTCATATGTTGTCGTAAACCAATCTTGTGCTTCAATATGTTCTTGCATACGATCAACCGGATAATCTTTTCTTAAAGGATAATTTCCTTTAGGCCATGATTGTAAAAGTAAAAGTGGTTGATCATCCGGATGACCGACTGGTTTTAAACCGAGCAAATCATGTACTTCCCGTTCATACCAATTAAAGGCTGGATATTTATTAGTCACCGATGGAAATGATGGGTCTTCTTCAGAAATTGAGAGCTTAACGGTAATTAACGATTGCTCTTGATCAAACGCAAACACATAGTACAAATTAAATGAATCAACAAGCTCTCGTTCATCATTACCGACCATTGTTAATAACCGGCCGTTTAAATGTTTTAATTGTTGTATAACCTTTAATATATTTTCTTTAGCAATCGTTATTTGTAAATGATTGTTGAAGTCACTATGAGATTTAATCACAGTTGTTAATGACTTGATTACTTGTTTAAAAAATTCACTCATTCCACGTGAACTCCTTCAAATAAAATAATAATATTTTCTAATGCTTGTTCAATAAATTCCGGGACATATACTCCGAGCAATAAAATGAAAAAGAGCGGGATGATTAATGAATATTTCGACCAACGACTAATTTTTATCGGTGATCTTTCAACCTCAGGCTTACCAAATGCCATGTGACTCATATAATAAGTCATTCCTGCAAAAATTAATAAAATAAAACTAATATAAAAAATGGTTAAGAGTATGTGACCTTGTTGAAAACCAGCGAGCATGATAGTAAATTCACTTAAAAAGATATTAAAAGGCGGTGCACCTGCAATCGCCAAAACACCGACAATAAAAACGATTCCCGTCAATGGCATCACTCGTAAAACTCCTGTCAGTCGAAAAATATCTTTCGTTTGGAACTTTTGATTAATATTTCCTGCTGCCATAAATAAAACACTTTTAACAAGTGAATGGTTTAATATATGTAACATTGCCCCATAAATACCAACAGGGCTACCAATCCCAACAGCAAAGGTAATAATACCGATATGTTCGACACTGGAATAAGCGAGCATTCTCTTGATGTCTTCCTGAACGATAATAAATGGAACCATTAAGCCAATTGAAAGTAAGCCAAAGCCGATCAACCACTGATTGATCATACTACCTAAAGTAATATCCGCAATTAAATAAATTCGCAAGACACCATATAAAGCTGTATTTAAAAGAACCCCCGAAAGCAAAGCACTTACCGGCGAAGGGGCTTCACTGTGAGCATCCGGTAACCAAAAATGTAATGGTGCAAGCCCTGCCTTTGTCCCATAACCAATAAGAATAAATACAAAAGCGATCGTCACCCATGTTGGATCGAGTGTTGCTGCAATATCATGTAGGACGGTCCAATTTAACACGGTCTGAGTATCGCCTAAGACATCTAAACCAGCCGCATATAAAAATAAAATACCGAACAAAGCAAAAGCAATTCCTAAACTTCCAATAATTAAATATTTCCAAGCGGCTTCTAATGATTCAGCTTTACGGTAAAACGCAATTAGTAAAGCGGAAACTAATGTTGTCAATTCAATAGCAACCCATACAAGAGCAATATTGTTTAAAACCATAACAGCGATCATCGTAAAAATAAAAATATGAAACCAAAGGTAAAATTGTCGGATATTTTTTACTAATAATACTCCTTGCTTGACATCAAAACGAATATATCCAATTGAGTAAACTGAAGCGATTAAAACGACAGTGACTAAAATAAAGATGAGTAGTACACTTAATGAATCAATATAAATATAATCATTAAATAAGTAAATATTATCCGAAAAAACGACTTTAATCAGTAAGGCTGTTCCACTGACAAACAATATTAATGCACTTAAGAGATGAAATACCTCAGCGATTCTTTGTACGCGGATAAGCCATGTACTTAAAGCCGTCGCAAGCGGGATTACTAAAAGCAAAATAATCCATATCAAAGTATCTCATCCCCTTAATTTTTTTAAATGATCTGTACTTAAACTTTGAAATGTTGAATGTATTCGGAAAGATAAAATACCGATAATAACGACCATTATTAACATTTCAAACATAATGCCTAATTCAACCACAAGTGGCATCCCTGTAAACATTGAAATCGTTAATAAAAACAAACCATTTTCAATCGTTATTAAACCGATCCCTTGCATAATTGCTTTACGGTGCACGATCATAATGAACGAACCAAGAAAAATGATCGCCACAGAAGCTGGTAAGTACTCTTTCATCCCTGACTCACTACCAGGTAATGTTAACTGTGAAGTGACATAATAGCTCACAATGATCAAACCAATGGCTATCGACAGCGACATTTGTCGACTAACGAACGGTTCTAAATGACGTTTAATATTAATTTTTTCAATCGTATAATGTAAAATGTACGGAATCATTAATGTTTTAATAAACAATGTCAAAACAGCTGTCACATACAATCCTTTAGTGTTTGTTTGAATCGCAAGGGTCAATGATAAAATTGTCAAAATAAGTGACTGAAAAGCTAGTAACTTCACGGCTGTACTTAATTTCCGGACGCTAAGCATTAACACAATTGCTCCTAACAAACTATAAATGACAAACTCATCCACTTTTTCTCACATCCTTAAAATAACACGTTCACAATAATTGCTAAAAGTGACAATGTCATCGAAGTAACGTACAATCGTGGAACTTTATACAAACGTATTTTTGCATAAATCATTTCAATAAATGAGATTATAATACCAAACAGAAGCAACACACCTGAAAAAATACCGACATTATATAACATATAAATAAAATTCACCGGCTCAAAAAATTCAAATGGTAAAAAGATAATGATAAATATGCTCATAAATAATAACTGTTTCATTTGTGAACTTATTTTCATAAGTCCATAATAACGTCCGGAATATTCTAAATTCATTCCATCATGTATCATCGTTAGCTCTAAATGAGTATCCGCATTATCGATTGGAATTTTTCCTGTCTCTCCTAAAATGACGAGTAACATCGCAATCATCGCTAAAAAGTATGGCAAACTAAACAAAAATTGCTGTTCATGAATCATTGTTAATATTGTTTTAAATGTCGTTGACCCTGCTGAAATAATAATCGATAAAACTGCAAGTAAAAATGCCGGTTCAATAACCGTATTTAATGCAAGTTCACGACTTGCACCCATACCACCAAAAGAACTGCCTGTATCAAGTGCTGCCAAAGCTGTAAAAAAACGTCCCATCGCCAATAAATAAGCAAATAATAACAAATCACCTGTGATCGACAAACCATCACTTAATAATGGTACGAGCAAACCACCCGTTAACGTTACACCGAACAAAATATATGGTGTTGCTTGTGTGATCCAGGACGTATGAATGGAAAATAAGGCATCTTTTTTAGAATATTTAATTAAATCATAATAAGGCTGAAGCACCCGAGGGCCTGTCCGCCCTTGTAATAAAGCTTTTACTTTATTCATCACACCTGAGAGAAGCGGGGCAAAAAATATTAGCCACAATGCTTGGATAATGACCCAAATTATTTTTTCTAACATCGTTCTTTCACCTCGAATAGTCGATCAATTTAAAACGACGCAATGAGTAGTAATGCAATGAGTGACACAAATATATATGCTAAATAAGTATGAATGCTTCCATCTTGTA
>Ga0079225_10002794_pt1 | contig 10137 bp, 7 predicted proteins | sample Poulit2012_FD_76344 | JGI IMG/M metagenome (GOLD analysis project Ga0079225, IMG submission 76344) | Agricultural soil microbial communities from Georgia to study Nitrogen management - Poultry litter 2012 | ecosystem: Environmental > Terrestrial > Soil > Agricultural land | place: USA: Georgia...
GCTTTGCGTAGTAGCCGGCGATGGGTCCCCACACCACCGCGGCATCGAGCCTGCCTTGGGCCACATGGGCCACGGCGTCACGCGCCGGGCTCATGGCCCGCGTGTCGACATGGCGGGCATAGGTCTGGATCCGGACGTCATTCCTGCGCAGCGGCACCATCGGGGGGGTGTCCGCAACCGCACCGATGGTCATCCCGGCCAGCACCGGATCGGTGAGATCATCGGTTTCGATGGGCGAATCATGCGGAAGGACGATCGAATAGACAGAGCGGTAGTAGGGATTGGTATTCTGGACGAATTGATAGCCCGATACCACGCCGATGATGACGTCGCACACGCGCAGTTGCAGCGTGTTGCGCACGAACCCCATGATCTGCGGCGACCAGGTATAGGAGATCGGCAGGCCGAGCTCTTCAGCCATCATCTCGGCAATCTTGTTTTCGAAGCCCTCCCCGGCCCGATTGGTAAAGGGCATGTTGTTGCCATCCGCACAAACACGAAGCGCGTTGCGCTCCATGATTTCAGGCGGACCTGCCAGGGCTGTCGCCGCAGTCGACAACAGCAAGATCAGAACCGCCACGATGACAGTTCCAGCGCCGGCGGATGAAAGCTTACGGACCATAGTGGCACCACCTGGCAAGCATTCGGAACCGGAAGATCATTCGCTTTCTTCTACTCCGCTTCCTCCGCCCCCTCTTCACCCTCTTCAGCCATCGGGGTCGGACGTCCGCGGCCGACCGCGCCTTCCGCGCGGGCACCCAGATAATTCCATATCTCCACGACATGGGCCATGACCCGCATGTCCTCACCGAAGGCGGGCATGACCAGCCCCGGCTGCAGGGACCTGCCGCCGGCGATGGTCTGGGCAAAGACCTCAAAGGTCCGCCGCTCGACCGCGCGGATGAGGCTGGGGGCAAAGCTGGAGCCCAGGCCATCCGGTCCGTGACAGGCCATGCAGGAGCCGGTGTAGACCTGGTAGCCCATCATGACGCCTTCATCGACGCGGCCCTCCTCATCAACTGTATAGTCGAACTTGCTGTTTTCTTCCGCTTCCGCGTCATCATCCTGGGCCATGACATGATGGGGAAGAAGGGCCACTGCGCAGACCAGGCTGGCCGCTACCAGAAGGCTTTTCATTTTCATCAAACAGGGTGCTCCTGAACGTTCATCTGCAGACGATCAGCTGACTGCGCCCGGTCCCTTTCAGGGTGAGGGCTCGTGAATCCGCGTCAAAAAGAAGGGCGGGCGGCCAAAGCCGCCCACCCCTTGTCGTTCATCACTCGGGAAGCGCGAAGATGGTGAGAACGCCGCCCAGGTTCGTATAGTCCGACAGGGAGGCAAAGACCCCCACAGCCCCGAGACCTTCCTCGGCATCCGTCAGCCCCGCTGCAAGACCGATACCGGCCCAGCCGCCGACGCCCGAGAGGACGCCAACATACTGACGGCCTTCATGCTCGAAGGTGTTCACATTGCCGATGATGCCCGATGGTGTCTTGAACTGCCAAAGCTGCTCACCGGTCTCGACGTCGACCGCCTTGATGTAGCCTTCGAGCGTCCCGTAGAAGGCCACCTTGCCAGCCGTCGTCAAGGCGCCGCTCCAGACTGCAAAGAGCTCGTCGATCTCCCAGACCGTTTCGGCCTTCACCGGATCCCAGGCGATGAAGCTGCCGAGGCCACCATGACCGCCAGCCTCTTCAGGTGCGGGCATCATGGTCAAGGTCGCGCCGACATAGGGTTGCCCGGCCGTATAGTCGACCTCGTAGGGCTCATAGTCCATGCAGATACGGTTGATGCCTGCATAGATCAGCCCCGTGTCATGGGAGTAGGAGGAGGGCTGCATGTTCTTGGCGCCCATGGCCGTCGGGCAGATGCCGGTCGTGTTGACATCTGTACCCTGCTGGAAGGTCGAATACTCGGCCACGACCTCCGGGCGGCCCGTTTCCATATCGTAATGGGATGCCCAGTTGGTCTCCGGTGCGAACTTCTCGATCGAGATCGGCACACCGTTTTCCCGGTCGATCAGGAAGGCGAAGCCGGTCCGATCGATGATGTTCAGCACCTTGCGCTCTTCGCCGTCAATTTCGACATCGAGCAGGACGTTCTCATTGACGCCGTCATAGTCCCACTCGTCGAAGGGCACCTTCTGATAGACCCAGGCCACCTCGCCGCTATCGGCGTCGCGCGCGATGACGGCAATCGACCAGAGGTTATCGGCAGGCTCACCGTCGATCGCCCGCTGGGCGGGATTCCAGGTCCCGGGGTTGCCGGTCCCATAGTAGACGAGATTGAGCTCCGGATCGTAGGTGAGCCAGCCCCAGGGCGCGCCGCCGCCGAGCTCCCACTCGCCTTCCGGCCAGGTGGTGACGCCGAGATCCTTGTCGCCGATAGGCTCGCCCATCATCAGCGCGGTCTCCGGATCGAGAAGAACCTCCTCGTCGGGCCCTTGGGAATAGCCGCGCCATTCCATCTCGCCGGTCTCGGTGTTGTAGGCGGTCAGGTGCGCCCTCACACCATACTCACCACCGGAAATGCCGACGATCACCTTGTCGTTGACGACCAGCGGCGACATCGTCCCCGACTCACCGATTGAGGGATCGGCATTCTCGGCACTCCACAGCAGCTCCCCGGTTTCGGCGTCGAGCGCGATGACCGTGCCATCGGCCTGGTTGAGGAACAGCTTGCCATCGGCATAGGCAGGCCCGCGGTTGACCGTGTCACAGCACATGACGGGAATGACGAGCGGGTCCTGATCGGGCTCATAGGTCCAGATCATCCGCCCGTCCTCGATGTCGAGGGCGAAGACCTTGTTCGGGAAGGGCGTGTGAATATAGATGCGGTCGCCGCCGACATAGAGCGGGCCGCCTTCGTGGCCGCGCAGAACACCGGTGGAGAACTGCCAGTGGACGGCCAGATCACCGACATTGTCGCGGTTTATCTGGTCCAGCTTGCTGTATCTCTGGCCGGAATAATTTCCCAAAGCCATCGGCCAGAGTTCCGGGTTTTCCTGGAGCTCGAGCAAGCCATCATTGGCATAGGCCGTTCCCCCCAAGAAAGCCGCCACCGTCGATGCTAAAAGTACATTCCGATACCTCATCACTGGGTTCCTCCCATGTTGTGGTTTTTCACCATGCGTGGCCCGAACCTCCGACCGTGCTCAGAACCTGCGGCACGAGATCAGACCCCGGCCTACAATCCATGCATGCACTCAACCGTTCCGGCGAGCGCTCCTCCGGCGTCAGGACAAACCGAAACCGACAAGTTGCACACTTTTGCCAGGAAGTTTGCGGACCCATTTTGCCGGTGTCGATAGAACCATAGTACTAATGGCTGGAAGCAGGAGGCAGCCACCGGCCATGCTGGATTCCGACAGACTTGAATGCGAAGACACGAGCGTGCATGCTTTACTCCGGCGGAACGATTGGTGGCGCAATCGGCAGAACAGCTAGAGCAAATAGCTTCTGGTCGGGTTGGCTACGCACACCCGACCAGAAGCGTGAACTTACTCCAGCTCTTTGATCCAGATCGAATTCACGCCTTTGATCCGCAGCCCGAAGCGGGTTCGGGTCGAAGGCGATCCGGTCCGGTCCCCAGCGATAAAAAGATGAGCCCGATCAACTGCCGCGGGAGGAAGCGGCCATGCAGTTGCAGTTCCTTATTGTAGAGGATCACCCACTTGTCCGTTCGGCGCTGGAGAATACGCTGTGCGGTGCCTTCGACTGCGCAATCATGGAAGCGCATTCCCTGGCGCAGGCGATGCAAATCGTCAGGATGAGCCCGGATATCGATCTGGCGGTACTCGATCTGAGACTTCCCGATACAGACGGCTTTCAGGGTCTGAAGCAACTGCGCAGCGAATCCCCCAGGCTGCCCATCCTCGTCCTCTCAGGCCTTGAAGACGCTCGCCTGGTCCAACTCGTTCGGGCCCATGGTGCGATGGGCTATCTCAGCAAGGCGGCCGGTGCAGGCGAGATCGTGGCGGCCATCAGGTCGATACTGCGCGGCGAGACAGTGTTCGACCAGCATCCAGAAGAGGCGGCTGCCTGCGATCCGCAGAGCGTCCGCATCGCCAAGGCCCTCTGCAGCCTCACCTCGCAACAGCAGATCGTCTTGCGCATGCTGGGCGAGGGCCTGTTGAACAAGCAGATCGCCCATCGGCTCGATATCAGTGAATCGACCGTGAAGGCGCATGTCTCGGCGATACTGACCAAGCTGGAAGTCTCCTCGCGCATGCAGGCAGTACTGATTGCCCAGGGTGGCGTCTTTCAGAACGCGCTCGGCCTGGAGCCGTCATCGCCCCGCGCCGAAGCCCCTTCCACGCAAAACAGATAGGCGCGAAGCTGGGCCGGCTTGATCGGCTTGGAGAAATACTCGATCCCCGCGGCCCTTGCGCGATCCTGCACGTGACGTGACTGGTCCGCGGTAACAAGGATGCCGGGGATTTGCGCCCCGAGCCGCGCGCGCAGGCGTTCGATCGCCCCGATACCGTCGATCTCACCGTCCAGATGGAGATCGGCAATGATGGTCTGAGGTATCCTGGCACCCCGTTCGATCAGTTTCAGCAGTTGCTGATAGGAAGGTGCCGTCAGGCTCTCGAGCCGCCAATGCTCCAGCAGCGTGACCATGGCACTGGCAACGCCCTCATCGTTCTCGAGCACCCAGATGTCACCGCGTGATTGCGCGTGCGGTCGCGCGGCTTCGACGCCTTGCCCGTCGGTGATGAAGTGTGCGGCGGCGACAGGAGATCGGCCGTCCGCGATGCTGTGCGTCGGGATGAGGATGGAAAAGCGGGTCGCCCTGCCTCTTTCGGAATACAACTCGATCCGATAACCCATGAGCTTGGCCGCGCGCCGGACCGTGGCGAGGCCCAATCCGAGGCCGCCGGCACGCGCGGAGGCCGGCCCCAGCCGACGGAATTCTTCGAAAATGGTTTCGCGATGTTCCGGCGGAATACCCGGTCCGGTATCATGGACTTCGATGGCGATCATGTCGCCGCGCCGACGCAGGCCGAGCAGTACGGTGCCGCTGTCGGTGTATCTGACTGCGTTGGCGACCAGGTTCTGAACCATGCTGCGCAGGAGCCTGATATCGGAGCGCACCACGACAGAGGTATGGATGGTGCGCAGGCGAAGACCCTTCTGGCGCGCCAGGGCAGCGAATTCGGACCGCAGCGTCTCGAACAACTCACCGAGATCTACCTCGGTGATCTTCGGCTGGTAGCCCCCGGCGTCCATCTTGGAAATGTCGAGCAGGGTATTGAGGAGAGTCTCGATCGATCCGAACGCCTGAACGATACTGTCAAGAATGTCGCGAGCGCCGGGGCTGACGAAGGGCGATGTCTCCAGCGCCGAGAGATAGAGGCGAGCCGCGTTCAAAGGCTGCAGCAGGTCATGGCTGGCGGCCGCCAGAAAGCGGGTCTTGCCGAGATTTGCCGCCTCGGCGGTCGCCCGCATGCGCTCCAGATCGGCGGCCGTGCGCTTGTGACGCCAGATCTCGTCTTCCAGCGTGGCATTGACCTCTTGAAGTTCCCGCGTGCGCGCGTTGACGTGTTCCTCAAGCCGCTCCTTGCTCTCCTCGAGCAAGTTGGCGGCATTGGTCACGGCCGAGACGTCGGTGACGGTGATGACGAAGCCGTCGTCTGGCATGTCGCGGAAATTGGCCGCCACCGATCTGCCGCCGCGGTACAGGAGTTCCAGCCGCAGGGGATAGCGATTTCGCGGCTGCTCGATCCATTGCCGCGCTTCGCGCTTGCCCTCGATACTGATCTTCGCCCCGTGCTTCCACACCAGCTTGATCAATTGACGCGCATCCATGCCGGGATGCATGTCCACGTAGGGGAGATTGAAGAGCATGGCCGCCTGCGAATTCCAGGCGCGCAGTTTCAGCTCCTTGTCGAAAACCACCACCCCCTGGGCGATGCTCGATACGGTACGCACCAGAAGATCGGATTCCTCCGCCATCTTCGACAGCCGCCTTGCCTCCTCCAGGCGCTTGAAGTGTGTGATCTCGCTGACGGTGGTGACGGTACCGCCTTCATCGGTGCGCCGCTCGCTGATCTGAATCCAGCGGCCGTCGGCCAGCAACTGCTGGAACTGACTTCTGGGGCGGCGGTGGTGTTCGATGCGGGGGGCAATCCAGGCATCGGGATCGGTCACCGCTTCAGCGACGATGCCGGCGCGAGCGGCGCGCTCGACGATCTCCCGAAAGGAAGTACCGGGCTGCAGGATGTCGGCAAGGCCGGGAAACAGGATGCCATAGCGGCGATTGCACAGGACGATCCTGTCTTCGCGGTCATAGAGAATAAAACCCTCGTTGATGGATTCCAGCGCCTGCTGCAGTTGCCGGCGGGCAATCTTGGCCTCGCTGGTCGCATGGGCGAGACGCTGGATCCGCTTTTCGACATTCACATCGAGTTCTGCGATCGACTGGAAGACGCGAGACGGCCGGCCCAGGTAGGCGGGCCCGCGATCGACGTAGCTGATCAGCGCGTCGCGGATCGTTACCAGCTTGCTATTTTCCTGCTTGAGCCTGTCCACTTCCCGTTGCAGCTCGGCAAGGGACGGAGCAGGCGACGGCGGCGGCGTCACGACTGCCTTCCTATGGCCAGCCCGGTGAGCGTCTGGCTCAGGTGCAGAAAGCGATACTGCTCGCCATAGGTATTGAAGCCAATCATGTTGTAGCAGGCAAAGACCGAAAGCAGGTCTTCCTTTATGTCCAGGCGTTCGGCTTCGAGACGGCGCAAGATGCAGTCAAAGCACAGCACCATGTCGATACCGTTGAGGCGGTCCGAAAGCTGCTCCATGCTTTGAACCAGATTGTCGTACATGGCCTGCGGGCGCGCCAGGGTAAGGACGCTGCCGCAATCGACCGAGCAATAGAAGTGCAGCGCGCCGCTCTCATCTGCCTTCTGGACCGCCCGGATATGGTACTCGCCGGCCAGGCGCACGAGGAGGGGATTGGCTGCATAGACTTCGGGGTTCAGATCACCGACCTCGACCCCGATGACCCTCGCATATTCCTCTGCCGCCGGCTCCGCATCGATCGAACGGACCAGCCGCCGATCGGGTTCAGCGTCAGTGACGACCATCTTGCGGTCGGTGGGCAGGAAATGCTGACACTTGAAGACTTCCACGCGCCGGCTCGAAGCACCGATCACGACCAGAGCGGCGTCCTCCAGGATCTGCCCGTTGCAAAAGACATGGGTGGCGGCGAAGTTGAGATTGTCGCCGGCCGATGCACCGAAGATCGGCACCTCGTCCAGTGCCGCATAGGCACTGGCGGCAATCTCCTCTTCCCGGCGCGACATGCCGTCTATGAGCAGCATTGCGAAGAAGTTTTCGTGTTCGGGTTCGAGCTGGCGCAGCAACTCGAAATAGGCTGTCTCTATGGCTTTTCCGCCTTCGGCCATCGAATAGCTGTCGAGATTGGTCAGAGCGCTTACCGAGAAGCTGAAGACACTACGATCGAAGGCAACCACCGTGATGCCGTCAGCCTCGTAGGCTTCGGCTGACAGAGCGCCTGCGGTAGTGCAGCCGACAACTGTCGTGCGAGGATAGAGGCGGGTGAGTGCGGCCACGATCTGCGCATAGGGAAAACTCGATGATACGAAGACAGCCAGCAGGGAGGGGTCGATGTCGCCGAGGCTGGTCCGAAGCCGGGTGATCGCGGCCGCCGGCTCGCGGTCGCTGGAACAGGCGGTGACCACGACAGGTCGCGCCGTTGTGCAAGAGCGGGTCATCTCGTTCAATGTCATAGAGAAATTCCTCGGCCTGCTTCAGGCTGGGATGGCGCGCCCCCCGATAATCCTGGGCTGCAACCCTCCCCTGTCATCCGCCTGCTCTCAGGGGAGCTGCCGACGCTTCCGATCGCGACGGCTCTGATCGTAACTGGCCCATCATCGCTGCCGGGATAGGACAACACTCCAGCGGGAACAAGCGCTTCCGAACGCCGTCATCGCCGGCAAGCAGGCTCTCGCCTCCCGGCACGCTCATGCGACGGACGTCAAGATGCCAAAACCCGGCGCGCCTCCGGGGATCCGGGGCGGCCAGATGTACTGCCGTCATGGTTCCTCGATTACTCCCTGGCAACTAGGACGGAGCATCCTGTGACCAGGCGGCAATTCCCACCTTCAAATCGATTATTGAATACTGGAGGGTGTCCGGCAAATAGGACAAAAGTGCCAGAGCAGACCGCATCAAATGGCTTTCGACGTGATCCCCATCCGAAACACTTCGGGGGTTCAGATCAAGGGCGATCCGGTCTAGCCGTCGAAGCACTTCGCCGAATGGTTCCATGGTACTATGTTCCCCTCAGTGCGACGGGCTTAGGGTGAAGCTAGGGATTTGTGCAAAGGCTCAATTCCTCGGAGGAAAGATGCGCCTTGCTTCATTTGCCACAGCACTCACCGTTGCGGTCGGCCTTGCTGTCACTGCCGCCCAGTCTCAGCAAGACGATGACGACATCATCCGCATCGGCGTCCTGCACTTCGGCACAGCCAACTGGGAACTCGATGTCATCCGGCATCACCAGTTGGACGAGGAGTACGGCTTCTCGCTCGATATCGTTGCTCTCGCCAGCAATCAGGCGACGACAGTGGCGCTTCAGGCCGGCGACGTCGACATGATCGTCTCGGACTGGCTTTGGACGTCGCGTCAGCGCGCCAGCGGCCGAGACTTCACCTTCGTGCCCTTCTCCTCGACCGTCGGCGCCCTCATGGTGGCCGAGGAATCGGAGATCGACAGCATCGAGGACTTGAAAGGCCTTACCTTGGGCGTGGCCGGCTCCCCGCTCGACAAGGGCTGGCTCCTGCTCCGCGGCTTGAGCGCCGAGGAGCACGGCTTTGACCTCGAGCAAGAGAACGAGGTCATTTTCGCCGCCGCACCGCTCCTGAACGAACTGGCCTTGCAGGGAGAAGTCGACGCGGTGCTCAACTACTGGCATTTCAGCGCCCGACTGGAGACGAAGGGCTTCCGCAAGCTGCTGGATTCCAACGAGGGCGCCATGGCGCTGGGCGCGGAAGGTCCGATCTCCGCCGTCGGCTATGTGTTCAGCGAAAGTTGGGCCGACGAGAACGAGGAGACAGTGCTCAGCTTCTTTCGCGCTTCCCAGGCCGCGAAGGAGATCATGGCCGCGTCAGATGAAGAATGGGAAAGGCTGCGCGCCATGACCGGCGCCGAAGACGACGCCACGCTGATAGCCCTGCGTGATCGCTTCCGGGAAGGCATCCCGGCCCGCCCCTTGCGCGACGAACTGAAAGACACCGCACGTATCTACGATCTGCTGGCGAAGATCGGTGGCGAGACGCTCGTCGGCCCGGCGACCCGAATGACAGGCGGAACCTTCTGGTCGGCCATGCTCGAGGGGTCCTGAGAGTTTTCGGCAAGTCGATGCTCCGCGCGCCCTTGCGACTGCTTTCCCTGGTCGGCTTCATCGCCTTGTGGGCCCTGCTCGCGCACCTGGCCGACTCCCACACCGTTCCTTCCCCCGAAGCGGTCGGACGCTTCCTTGCCAGGGAGGCCCTGTCGGGCGATCTCTTCTATCACCTCTCGGCCACGTTGGGGCGGGTGGCCGCAGCCTTCATCCTGGCCATGGTCATCGGCTCGGCCATCGGTATCGCCATGGGTCAAAACCGTGCCGCCGACCGCCTCTTCGATCCCTGGGTGATTCTGGCCGTCAACATGCCGGCCCTCGTCACCATCGTCTTGAGCTATATCTGGCTCGGTCTGACCGAGGTCGCCGCGATCGCGGCGGTGGCCATCAACAAGATCCCCAATGTAATCATCACCCTGCGCGAGGGCGCCAAGGCCCTCGACAGCCGCTTGACGGAGATGGCGCGCGTTTTCAGGTTCTCGCGCACGCGCATGTTACGCCATGTGGTGCTGCCGCAGCTTCAACCCTATTTCCTGGCCGCGAGCCGCTCGGGCCTCGCGCTGATTTGGAAGATCGTGCTTGTCGTCGAGTTTTTGGGCCGCTCGAACGGGGTGGGTTTCCAGATCCATCTCCAGTTCCAGCTCTTCAACGTGACCGCGATCCTGGCTTATGCTCTCGCCTTCATCATCGTCATGCTCGCGATCGAATTCCTCATGGTGCAACCGCTTGAAAAGCGACTCAACAGGTGGCGGCCGACCCCGGCTTGAAGCA
>Ga0079225_10002796_pt1 | contig 10132 bp, 10 predicted proteins | sample Poulit2012_FD_76344 | JGI IMG/M metagenome (GOLD analysis project Ga0079225, IMG submission 76344) | Agricultural soil microbial communities from Georgia to study Nitrogen management - Poultry litter 2012 | ecosystem: Environmental > Terrestrial > Soil > Agricultural land | place: USA: Georgia...
AGGTGACCATACTGGGGAAGCATTTCATGAATTGATATTCTTTGAGTCAGAAGGAGATAAATATATTCGTTTTGATGAGGTACACCATCAACGAACGTTTTCGGTTGAATTTTATAAAAAATTATTAATAGATGCAGGGTTCCGTAATATTAAAACATATGGCGATTTTTATTTTAAAAATGCACATATAGAAAAGGACACGGAAAGAATATTTTTATTGGCAGAAGCAGCTTAACATGTTGCTGCCAATCAGACTTGTTGTGATAGGAACATCCACAAACAGCTTTACGTACGACGAGCAGTCATTATTTGCGAGGAGCACAGCATTACGTACGACGAGCAGTCATTATTTGCGAGGAGTACAGCTTTATGTACGACGAGCAGAAATTTACACCGGGAAGATAGAGTGTTTTCCGGTGTAATTTATTTAGAGGATTTTTCAGATTTGTGTCGAATATATATTAATAACCGCGTTTTCTCTCTAAATACCTTATTACAACCACTTCTTTTCCTCATAAGGTTATACCAACCCTAATTTCAATCCAAAGGATGTGTCCTATTTGCATGATTTTATGAAAAAAGGTTTATTTTTTTTGCCTGTAGTTATCGTCATCGGTTTATTTTTGTTTATAACAAGAGATGAAGGCGGGACTGATACAAAAAATGATTTAGAAGAAGTATTGTCCACGGAGGACGATGATGAATCAAAAGAGGATAACCCGCTAAATAAAACAGAAGTGATCGTAGATGTTAAAGGGGAAGTACAAAATCCGGGTGTATACGAATTTTCAACAGATTCCCGGGTGAATGATGTTATTCAAAAAGCTGGCGGTTTTACGGAGGAAGCTGATGAGACACAGGTAAATCTTGCTCAAAAAGTTCATGATGAAATGATCATAATTATAATGAAAACTGGGGAAGAAGAAGTTGCAGCAGGAGAAACAAATGATTCGGGAAAGGTTCGCATTAATGTTGCCGATCAAACTGAAATTGAAAAGTTAAATGGGATAGGACCGTCGAAAGCAGCAGCGATAGTTCAATACAGGGAAGAAAATGGTTTATTTCAAACAGCTGATGATTTGCTTGATATTTCCGGGATTGGACAAAAAACACTGGAAAATATTATAGATGATTTAATCATCCCTTAGTTCTTTGACGAATAATATCAGTAAAAGTAAAATAATGATAAAGTCACTTTTTCTCTATCAAACATATACCAAGTTTAAATAATCGAAAGGAAGAATATACAAATGGAAAGAATATCCTGGGATCAATATTTCATGGCGCAAAGTCAATTGCTGAAACTGCGCAGTACTTGTACAAGACTAATGGTAGGAGCCACCATTGTCCGCGACAAAAGAATTATCGCTGGTGGTTACAACGGAAGTGTTTCCGGAAGTTTTCATTGTATTGATGAGGGTTGTTATGTTGTAGATGGACACTGCGTGCGTACGGTTCATGCAGAAGCCAATGCCCTTCTGCAATGTGCCAAATTTGGCGTTCCAACGGAGAATGCGGATATATACATTACCCATTTTCCTTGCCTGCAATGCAGTAAACAGCTTATTCAAGCGGGAATCAAGACAGTCTGCTACCAAGAAGATTACCGAAACAACGAATTTGCTATTCAGCTCTTCAAGGAAGCTGGAGTTAAAATGAAAAAAGTAGAACTGGATTATTTAGCAGTAGACACGAATTACCAGCAGAAAAAGAATTACGTGGACGAGCTTTTGACAAGACTTGAACATGTGACAGATGACAAAGAGGAAGTCAATAAACTACAACAGCAGGCGGAAGAACTATTTCCGGCAAAGCCATAGGGACAGATATGAAGGGTTACTGGCATATTGCGGCAATTGCCGTAGTGGTTGGTATGTTCACCGTCCATTACAATCATTATTGGTTTCTAATCCTTTTTTTAATTTGGCTTAGTTATTTATACTTCAGTAACCGGTTAGGGATTAAACCTATTATTTTATCCTTAGCCTGTTACATTTTCTTTTGCAGCTACATAATTCCTTCTCATTTAAACTTCAACGAAATAACAATTCAAGAATTGGAAACAGGAGATATTGATGGTACTATCAGCAGTGAAGTTGATGTCTCAAAACAGAAAGTGGAATTTACTCTCCGTAATAAAAATGGCCAAAACACACTTATTCTATACTTTCCTGCAGCCAGTGATACTCCCCTTCGTTATGATCAATATTCCCATTTGAAGTATGGTGCCAATTGCAAAATTGTTGGGGACAAAGAATTACCTGATAAAAACAGGAACCCGGGTCAGTTTAATTACCGTGAATATTTATTAAAATCAAATATTACAACACAAGTTATTGTACCTTCCCTGGATGACATAACTTGTAGTAATTCTGCATTCTTCCAACGTTTTTATACACTCCGTTCTACTTTATTCCGTTATGCAGAAGAAAATATAAGTCCTTATACAGCGACCTGGTTACAAGCATTGGTCCTTGGTAATGATGCTAATATTGACGAGGACATAATTGAATTATTTCAACGCTGGAGCTTATCGCATATTCTTGCCATTTCAGGTTTGCATGTGGGGATTATTGTATCACTGGTTTATTTTCTGATCATTAAATTAAATGTGACAACAAAAGAGAAAGCAGCCTGGATAATGCTTTTATTTTTGCCGGTTTATGCTATTATAGCCGGCGGTGAACCATCCGTATGGCGGGCAAGTACAATGGTTTTTATTTTTATTATACTAAATAAATTAAGGCTTCAATTGAGTTTGACCGATGTACTTAGTATTGTATTTTTATTATTAATTCTTATTGATCCTTATATCGTTTATCATGTAGGGTTTCAATTATCTTTCACTGTTACATTTGGCCTCTTGCTATCTAGAAACTGGATTTCTTCTTCAAATTACATGCTTTTTCAAACCTTGAAAATAAGTTTTATTGCACAAATGATGATTCTGCCGCTTTTAATTACCTATTTTTCCTATTTTCAACCGTTATCTATCCTGCTAAATGTCATCGTTGTACCTTACTTTTCACTTTTTGTTATTCCCGGTATGTTTATGCTTTTAATAACTGCACCTTTCACTGCTTTAACCGAGATATTTGATCAAATTTTTATTTTTATACATGATTACTTTCTTCATTTTGTTGAATGGATTGATGCTTATCTTAATCATCCCTGGATTACAGGTTCAATGCCGCTTGTTTTCATTATTAGCTATTATGTCTTCTTTTTTATTATGATGTTTCATTTGGAGAAAAACAATACAAAAAAAAGTTTCGTATATGGTATATGCATATGTCTATTAATAACCAGTCTTCTGCTGCGGCCCTATTTATCGCCAGAAGGAAGGATCACCATGCTGGATATCGGTCAAGGAGATGCTTTTGTTATAGAACTTCCTTACCGAAAAGGAGTAATTATGGTTGATGCAGGAGCCAGTTATAGTTTTGAAGACATGGAACCAAATAAAAATATATACAGCCAGATTATCAAACCTTATCTCTTTTCCAGAGGAATCCGCAAAATCGATACAATATTTATCAGCCATGAGGATATTGATCATATGGGCAGTGTGTCTTTCATGGTTGAAGATTTGGATGTTGAGCAAATTGTGATTAGTGATTACTTTGAATTAGATGATAAAGTAGCTTTGCATTGGTTTGATAATAATGTGGATGTAAAAAGAATATCCCACAGCACAGAATTGGAAATTGAGGGTCAATATTTTTATATATTGGCACCATTGGAAAATAGCGGCGGAGCAAACGAAAATTCTCTCGTTTTATTTACAAAAGCAGGGGGGAAACAGTGGCTTTTTACTGGTGATATTGGCAAACAAGAGGAAAAAGAAATACTGGCGCGTTATCCCAATTTAAGTGCTGATGTATTAAAGATCGCTCATCACGGCAGTGACACTTCTACGGATCATTCGTTTGTTGATGCATTAAATCCAAAATATGCTTTAATCCCTGTAGGCATCAATAATTCCTATGGACATCCTTCCAGTGAAGTAATTGACCGGCTGGAGGAGGTCACCGTTTTAAGAACAGATAAAAATGGAGCTGTGCAATTCCGCTATAAACAAAATGAAGGAACATTTTATAAGTTTTTGCCATAGGATAAGAAGAAGATCAAGCAGGTGTGAGACACTTGGCACAAATGAAAAAGAGACTGTCCATATTCAGTCTCTTTATTCTATGTGCTGTGGGGTGATCGTTACCGCATAACTACACTGATGATGACACCGATAGCAAAAAGTACCACCCAGAAAATGAATGAAAAGCTAAAGCCTTTAATTGAATCAACCACATCATTATTTTTTGACTGTGCATCTTTTTCAAATTCGTTCACACTAACCCCTCCTATATCACCATAAGTATAAAATAAATTCGTGAAAAAATCTACTTTAGCCATTAAAATGTCATATAATACACTTATCCATTTTTAGAAAGACTTTACATCTATACTTTTACTTAGTCGGGAAAATCTATAAGTACACAGCAAATATCGTTTAGTGTACAGTTCCTAGGTCTGTATTCTGAACGTTGATATAGATTACAGGGGGATTTTTCAAGTGGAAATCTCCCTGATTTTCCTTGCTATTCGTCAATGAACACTTTAACATTAATGATAGAGAAAAAGCAATTATGGAGTGGACGCAATGTCATATTCGGATGTAATGAATCAAATCAAAAAGAAACAAATTTCTCCAGTATATTTAGTTTACGGGTCGGAAAGCTATTTTATACAGCAATTTAGTACGGCGATAACTGAAGCGGTGTTAGGGGAAGAAAAGGATAATTTGATTGTTTATGATCTAGAGGAATTACCTGTACAGGAAGTAATCAGGGATGCAGAGACATTTCCTTTTTTTGAAGAAAGAAAATTAATATTTGCAAGGAACCCGGTCTTTTTAAAGGCGAAGTCTGATTCACTTGATTTTGAGCATGATCTCACAGCTCTTGAAACATATCTGGATAATCCGGCTGATTACTCGATTCTTGTCTTCATTGCTTCATATGAAAAAATTGATGAAAGGAAAAAAATAACCAAACAACTGAAGAAAAAGTCTGCGGTTGTTCCTTGTCAATCGATTAAAGACCATGAAACGGGCGGCTGGCTGGATAAATTGAGTTCCCAATTTAATGTGAATATAGATCAGGGAGCAAGAGAGCTGCTGGAAACCGAATTGTCCCCCAACTTACATTTGATGGAAAATGAAATAGGGAAATTGGCCGCTTTCGCAGGTGATCATGGGACTATTACTAAAGAGTCTGCAGAAAATTTATTATCACGAACACCTGAAAGTTCCTCATTACGACTTGTGGATGCTGTCATCGACCGTGATTTACATAAAGCGATATCGATTTATAAAGACCTGGAAAAAATGAGAGAAGAACCGATAGCACTTATTGCATTGCTTGCTTTTCAGTTTCGGATGCTCCTTCAGGTTAAACTATTAAAAAGGAAAGGAATAAATCAATTTGACATGCAAAAGCAGCTCCGGGCACATCCTTATGTGATTAAAATAGCATTGAGCAGAGAAAAGCAATTTAGTTTGGAAAACCTGAAAAGGATTATAGATAGGTTGGCAAATACGGATGCACAAATGAAACAAGGCGCAATGGAGAAAGGTCTTGCATTTGAATTTTTGCTGCATGATCTGATCCAGCATGAAAAGACTTAACACCATTGAGAAAGTATAATTTCTATAAAATAAGGAAAAAAATGATCCCGGTAAATGGGATCATTTTTTTACGCATCGAGACTATTCACTTTTTGTGCGAGACGAGATTTTTGACGGTTCCCGTTGTTCTTATGAATTAGACCTTTTTGTACCGCTTTATCAATATGTTTTTTTGCAGTTTGTAACGTTGTTTTAGCATTTTCTACATCATTTTCTTCCAAAAGTGTTTCTACACGTTTAATCATTGAACGCATTTCAGTTTTTTGTGCATTGTTTTGTGCACGTTTTTTATTAGTTGTTTCTACACGTTTAATTGCAGATTTAATGTTAGCCATTGTTTTCACCTCCCAAATATAAGCATGTTAGATCATAATTGCTATTGTAGCTAAAAATAAAAGCAATGGCCGAATCTAAATCCATTTAAGTGGACAAGAGTCATTTTATCAGAGGTCTCCCTTGTTTTCAAGAGCTTTCATCAAGCATGTATGACTTTTATTTATTTGTGAACGCTATTACTGAGAAATTGTGAAAGGGTGAAAATAATGAAAGAAGAACAAGCAAATATTCAAGTAAGAACAGACCTGGCAGTAGAAGCCCGGGATATGTTTGTCGAACAGGAAGAAAAAGTCCAAAAGGAAAGTCAGCTGAAAGGAGTAACAGTTAAGGAAAGAGAGCAGGACAATATAAAAATTTCCTACGTGGAGATTGACGAGACAGGGGAAGAATTAATCGGTAAAAAAAAGGGTTCCTATGTAACGATTTATGCAGATGGAGTAAAAAGACAGGATACAAATAGACAGGAAAAAGCTGCAGAAATCCTTGCGAAGGAACTTGAAGAACTCATTGCCAAAAATAATATCCCTCTTGATAGTAAAGGTTTAATTGTAGGACTGGGAAATTGGAATGTTACTCCGGATGCACTCGGTCCAATGACAGCGGAAAAAATAATGGTAACGAGCCATTTGTTTGAGCTGGAACATGAATCAGTATCCGATGGTTACCGGTCGGTAGCTTCTGTAACCCCTGGGGTGATGGGTGTGACCGGCATTGAAACAAGTGATATTATTTTTGGCATTGTTGAGAAGTTTAATCCTGATTTTGTAATTGCTATTGATGCACTTGCGTCAAGATCGATAGAAAGAGTCAATGAAACGATTCAGCTTTCAGATACAGGTATTCATCCTGGGTCAGGTGTAGGCAATAAACGAAAAGAATTGAGCAAAGAGACACTTGGAGTTCCAGTGCTGGCTATAGGTGTGCCGACAGTAGTAGATGCTGTAACCATTGCAAGTGACTCGATTGATTTTTTACTGAAACATTTTGGACGCGAATGGAATGAAAAGGATCAACCATCCAGGTCATTAACTCCTGCAGGATTAACATTTGGCAATAAAGAATATACTGAGGAAGACCTGCCGGATGAAGAACAGCGGGAAACGTTCTTGGGGATTGTTGGTACTTTATCAGATGAGGAAAAGAAAAAATTGATTAATGAAGTTTTAACCCCTCTTGGCCATAATTTAATGGTGACTCCAAAAGAAGTAGATGGATTCATGATAGATATGGCCAGTGTCATAGCAAGCGGTGTTAACGCAGCATTGCATGAGCAGGTAGATGTAGATAATTTTGCTTCCTATACAAGATAGATTCTATTCTATCTTTAAAGAAAAGTTGGTTCTATTTCCTGAAGTTACTTCATAGATTTTGACTATAAGGACTTCAGGAAGGGCGGAGCCAGGATGTTTAAAAACTCTAAAAAGCATCAGCATTTTAACCCTTTTTTTAAAAAGAGCGGTATCTATTTAATGAGCATTGTCATCTTATTTGTGTCTATCGGATTTTTAACTACAGTACAGCCGGCCTACCGGATTTCCATTCAAACGATTACTGAGTGGACAAGTGATATAGACAGTTCTACCTTTTTATATTTATTTGGTATAGAAAACCGCACTTTTCAGCAAGCATACCCAAATGACCAAACGATGCCAAATCTGTCTACTGCACTTTTACAAATAGCGACAAGTGTAAAGCCAAATGATACAAGAAGTCTTTTAGGAAATGAAATACCGGGTTTTTCTGTATATGACCAAATTTTAATCGCAGGAGAAGGGACTAATTATGCAAATATGCCAGTAGAATCATCTCCTCCTCTGGAAGAAGTTTTAAGGGAAAGAGAAGCAGTGTTTGAAGACGAGGAAAAAGAAGTTGAAGAAAAAGAGGAACCGGATGAGGAAACTGCTCCAACAACTGACGGCAGTGATGTTGTGTTTATCTATAATACACATAATCGCGAATCTTTTCTTCCTCATCTGCCGGATGTGACAAATCCTGACCATGCACATCACGATGAAGTGAATATAACAAAAGTAAGTGAGCGTTTTGCTCAGGCATTAGAAGAAAAGGGGATAGGCTCCCAAGTTGATGATCATGATTTTATGAATATTTTAAATGAACGCGGTTGGGGTTACGGGCAATCCTATCAGGCATCAAGAGAGATTGTAGAAGAAGCAATTACTGGCAGTAATGATATAAACTATATTTTTGACATACATCGGGATTCTATTTCCAAAGAGAAAACAACGACGGAAATAGAGGGAGAATCATATGGACGGATCCTGTTTGTAGTAGGAGCAGAACATGAAACTTATGAAAAAAATCTTAATCTGGCAAAAGAATTGCATAATCTGCTTGAAGATAAATATCCGGGGATCAGCCGAGGTTACTTACCCCTTGAAGGAGCAAGAACGAATGGAATATTTAATCAGGATCTAAACGAAAATGCTCTGTTGTTTGAGTTTGGTGGTGTGGAAAATTCACTGGAAGAACTTTACCGGTCGGCAGAAGTTCTGGCAGAAGTATTCAGTGAATATTACTTTGACGCTGAAGCAGTTGATGGTGAAGGTTAGGAGGCAAAAGAAATGATACGCTCATTTATTGTATTATTGTTACTAGCTGTATTTTTTTTATCCGGTATGCTTTATGGAATAGACCGGGAAAGTTCAACAGAACCATCTTCTGTAACTGAAGATCAGCTGGAAACGGGGCTGGAAGAAAGCAGTTTTTCATCTCATGAAAATAAAAATCTTGTTGCAAACAGTGAAATTTTGGAATCCTCGGAACAGAATTTCACCCAGCAGATTGCATCATTCCTTGAGGCTGGCGTCAAAGGGATATATGACGTGATTGTTCACATGCTTTATCAGGTTGCTCAAATCTTTTTCTAAACGGTCTCTACAAAAAACAGTTTCAATTCTATAAAAATATGTGCTCAAAAGAGCAATACGGTCCAACGTATTTATTGAATATAGCTTGTTCTACTGCTATAATCAACCTAGTAAATGCCGATTGTTATTTTGAGTATTTTTATTTGCATATAAATTTAGTATGAAATATGCTGATCTGCATAAACACAAGAGGTTGCTGTGAAAAATGATTTACAGATGGAATGGAAAGTCCATTTTTCATTGAACGAAGATTTCTGTCATGAAGTCTTGGCGGAAACCAGATTTTCCAAGATGAAAATATGTAGGAGTGAACACCAATAATGACAAAGAAACAACGGAAAGTAAGGAATTTCTCCATCATTGCCCATATAGATCATGGAAAATCCACACTAGCTGACCGGATTCTTGAAAATACAAAAGCAATTGAAGAGCGCGAGAAAAAGGATCAGTTACTTGATGCCATGGATTTAGAGCGGGAACGGGGAATTACGATCAAATTAAATGCAGTACAGCTGCAATACACAAGTAAAAGCGGAGAAGAATTTATTTTTCATTTAATTGATACACCGGGCCATGTCGATTTTACATATGAAGTTTCACGAAGCTTGGCTGCCTGTGAAGGGGCCATCTTAGTTGTCGACGCTGCGCAAGGCATTGAAGCACAGACACTTGCAAATGTTTACTTGGCCATGGATAATGATCTGGAAATTATTCCTGTGATTAATAAAATTGATCTGCCGAGCGCAGACCCGGAACGAGTGACAAAAGAACTTGAAGATGTTATCGGTATAGACGGGAGTGAAGTAATACACGCATCAGCAAAGGCAAACATTGGTATCGAGGAAATCCTGGAAAGAATAACCGAAGTAGTGCCGGAACCAGCCGGTAATAGCACCGATCCTTTAAAGGGACTCATTTTTGATTCATTATATGATTCCTATCGCGGCGTAATTGCCTAAGTTTGTATCAAAGAAGGGTCAGTCAAAGTCGGGGATAAGATCAAAATGATGGCTACGGGAAAAGAATTTGAAGTAAATGAAATAGGAGTTTTTGGACCGAAACCTATTAATAAAAAAGAGTTAACTGTAGGTGATGTTGGATTTTTTACTGCTTCTATTAAAAATGTAGGTGATTCGCGGGTGGGGGATACTATCACCCATGTTGACAGGCCTGCTGAAGAGCCCCTTCCAGGATACAGGAAATTGAATCCGATGGTATTTTGCGG
>Ga0079225_10002797_pt1 | contig 10132 bp, 8 predicted proteins | sample Poulit2012_FD_76344 | JGI IMG/M metagenome (GOLD analysis project Ga0079225, IMG submission 76344) | Agricultural soil microbial communities from Georgia to study Nitrogen management - Poultry litter 2012 | ecosystem: Environmental > Terrestrial > Soil > Agricultural land | place: USA: Georgia...
AATTATTTAAAGAAATTAAACAGCGTTTAAAGCTTCTTTAATATCATCTATCAAATCATCGACATTTTCCACACCTACTGACATTCTAATTAATTTATCAGTAATGCCAATTTCTTTTTTATGTTCATTATCTACTGCAATATGTGTCATGCTAGCAGGATGTTGTACTAGAGATTCCGTACTGCCCAAACTAACAGCTAAGTGCATTAATTTTAAATTATTTAAAAAAGCAAAAGCTTCTTTTTTACCCCCTTTTATATCAAAAGAAATCATAGCACCAGGAGCAGTGTATTGACGCTTATAAAGGTTATACTCTTCAGTTCCTTCTGGAATTAAACCAAGATAATATACTTTTTCAACTTTTGGATGATCATTTAAGAAATGAGCAATCTTTTCAGCACTAGCAGCTTGTGCCTCCATGCGGATTTTTAAAGTTTCCAAGGAACGGGACATCAACCATGATGTATGTGGTGTTGCCATGTTCCCAAAGAATGTTCTTAAGGTTTTAATGCGTTGCATTATTTCTGCATTACCAGCTACAGAACCAGCAACTATATCACTATGTCCGCCCAAGTATTTTGTAGCAGAATATACTGATATGTCTGCACCATGATCTAAAGGCTGACACCAAACTGGGCCCATATAGGTATTATCTATAGCTACAATTACTTCTTTATTATTTTTGGATTGAAACTTATTAGCAATGTCTCTACACATTTTAATATCAATCATTGCATTATTAGGATTTGCAGGTGTTTCTGCATAAATCATCGCTAATTTATCCGCTTTTCCTGACTTTTCAATTAAAGCTTCAATTTCATCTTGGCTTTGGCCTGCTTTAAAAGCAATAGAAGTCACTCCCATTTCCTTTAAATAATCATGGATAAAATGGTCCGTTCCTCCATATAAAGGAGAGCTGAATAAAAGTAAATCACCAGCTTTCAAAAAAGTCAACATGCTTGTAGTAATAGCTGCCATTCCACTAGCGAAAACAGCAGCACCATCAGCATTATCCCATATTGCTAGCCTTTGCTCTAGAATCTCTAAGTTTGGATTATTTATTCTTGTATAAATATAACCTAAATCCTCGTTTTCTTCTTTTTCTCTTACGCCATAGGCTAATTCAAAAAAGGCATTTCCTTCTTCAGCGTTATTAAAAACAAAGGTTGATGTTTGAAATAAAGGAGGTTTAACAGAACCCATTGCATCTTTGGGATCAAAACCGTGTGACATCATTAAGCTTTCTGCTTTTAATTTCTTTTTTTGTGACATATATTGTTAATTTTACTATTTAAATTTAAGACTTCGCATATATCATTATATGTATAGTGCGAGGTTCTTCTTTTTTCTTTCTTTTCTTTTCTTTATACGTGCTTTGTAATTCTAAAGTATAATACCTAAAGTTTTCTTTATTAACTTCTTCAGTGAAGTTGTCTATAATTATTTTATATTTTAAGTATTCAATATTCTGATTTTTATAAGATTCCGTCTTTTCTATTTTTAACTGCTCATCCCAATTATTGTCATTGGTTTTTATTGCAGCTTTAACAGTATGAAAATCTACATCATATCTCTTAGGGTCAATTGGTAAAGAGAGTTCTAATTCTAATTTATCTATGCTATTCTCTTCAATATGATCTTTAAGAATAAAACCTATGCTACGATTTGTTTGTTTTTCTTCAATTTCTAAAGGTTTATCTTTATCATCTAAAGTGAAAAGTGTATTATTTACCTTAAAACTATCAATAATAAAGGGAACTTGAAGATAATTAATCTCCTGATAAGGATCTTTTTCACAAGAAACTAAAAAAAATAAAATTAATATTGGGAATAATAAAACTAAATTACGCTTAAGATTAAAAGTTAATTTCTTCATCAATAAATTTTTGTAAATGATTTAATAATATTTTACTTCCTTCGACTGCTTTTGCTTCAATAGGAGTAATTTGTTTGGTACTTTCTAAATATGGGATTTTAGGATCTATAATATATATTGGACATTCGCTGTGTGCAAACTGTATTAAACCTGCCGCAGGATATACGCTTAAAGATGTCCCTATTACAACTAATATTTCAGCTTCCTGCACTATGTTAGCTGCATTTTCCATTTCAGGAACGCTCTCTCCAAACCAGACTATATGAGGGCGTAACTGACCACCATCTGGAGCAAGGTCTCCAATTTTAAGATCTTTATTATAGTCAAATAAATTCTCGGAGTTTTTAACAGAGCGCATTTTATTTAATTGTCCGTGTAAATGTAATACCTTACTACTTCCAGCTCTTTCATGTAAATCATCTACATTTTGAGTGATGATATGCACATCAAAGTATTTTTCTAAATTAGCTATGGTTTTATGCGCATTATTTGGCATTGTGTTTGCAGCGTCTTTTCTTCGCATATTATAAAAATCCAAAACTAATTTAGGATTTTCATACCAGGCATTTATACTTGCAACTTCTTCAATTTTATAATTCTCCCATAACCCATCAGAATCTCTAAATGTTTTAATGCCGCTTTCTGCACTAACGCCCGAACCAGTCAAAAATACTATTTTTTTCTTAGACATTATATTTCTCTTTTTTAAAATTTGGTATTTCTTTTTGTAAACTCTTTAATAATTTATCTATCAATACTTTGGGTGCTTCCATAATTTGATCTTGTAAGAAAGAAATTTCTTCAAAGTATTCTTTTTCTAAATTCATTTCAGTGTATTTGGATAAATCAATTAAAGTAAAAGAAATAGGATTGTTTGCATTTAATTTATGTAAAGTTTTTTCCATAAGCATTCTTGTATACTAATTTTAATAAAAGCAACATTAAATAAAAATCTTTTAGCTTCCGATTAATTATTTTAACGTCAATAAATACTTTTTAGTATTGATTATTTAAGTTCCTTTTTTTCATTAATAATAAGAAAAACATCCTCATCCTCCTTTTTTTGATGGTATTTTTCTCTCACTGTTTTTTCAATCACAAAAGGATTGTTTTCTAAATCAGATAAGAATTCCCCTATTCGATTAATATCTTCTTCCAGAAATTCAATATTTTTTTTATTATTTTTTATTTTCTTCTTTCTTTGATTTTGAGCAATGATGCTATTGGAACCAAAGAATGAGATTAAGATTAGGAACCCGGCGAGAGGAAGCCCTAGTTTTAATATAAAACTCTTCCAATAAGGTTGCAAAAGTGAAAAAAAATTTTTCATAAAAAATAATTGTTTAGAGTATTTATTCAAAAATACTGATTTGCAATAATAAAACTTTACTTTTGTAGTGATATTTTAAAATCAAAGGTAATTCTATAAATATTATGCTAGAAAATTTAGTTGCTCAGAACGAAAAAGAGACAAGAGCTGGTTTTGGTGAAGGTATTCACGAATTAGCAAAAGAGAACCCAAAGGTTGTTGCTTTAACTGCTGATTTAGCGGGGTCCTTAAAGCTAGGCCCATTTATTAAAGATTTTCCAGAACGATTTATTCAAGTAGGAATTGCAGAAGCGAATATGATTGGAATAGCTGCAGGTTTAACAATTGGAGGGCAAATACCCTATACAACGACATTCGCTAATTTTTCTACTTCACGAGTGTATGATCAAATTCGTCAATCTGTTGCTTATAGCAAGAAAAATGTAAAAATATGTGCCTCACATGCAGGTTTAACTTTAGGTGAAGATGGGGCTACACATCAAATTCTTGAAGATATCGGAATGATGAGAATGTTGCCAGAAATGACAGTTATTGTACCATGCGATTTTAATCAAACAAAAGCTGCAACTAAGGCAATTGCAGATATGGAAGGCCCTGTTTATTTACGATTTGGTAGAGTAAAATGGGCTAACTTTACAGCAGAAGATGGAAGTGATTTTGAGATTGGAAAAGCTCAAATCTTAGCTGAGGGTACTGATGTTACGATTATTGCTTGTGGGCATATGGTTTGGTATAGTATAGAAGCTGCTAAACGTTTGGCTAAAGAAGGAATCTCGGTAGAGCTTATCAATATGCATACGATTAAACCATTAGATAAAGAAGCAATAATTAATTCTGTAAAAAAGACAAAGTGTGTGGTAACAGCAGAGGAACATCAAAAAAATGGGGGACTAGGTGACGCGGTTTCTCAAGTATTAATGGAAAATATGCCAGCTCCTCAAGAATTTGTGGCTGTAGATGACACTTTTGGAGAAAGTGGAAAACCTAATGAATTATTGGATAAATATGGCTTGTCTGTAGAAGATATTTATCGTGCTGCAAAAAAAGTAATAGGAAGAAAGTAAAATAATTTTATATTTGTTTTTATGCTTTCCTAAATATTCCACTTAGGAAGGTTTTAAATATTTGTGATGTATGACAATTGAATTATTCATTATTATACTTTTATTTACTTTAGCCATCGTAGATTTGATAGTTGGAGTGAGTAATGATGCAGTTAATTTTTTAAATTCTGCGATTGGGTCAAAAGCAGCTCCATATAGAGTGATTTTGTTGGTTGCTATGGCTGGAATCATTTTAGGCTCATTATTCTCTAGCGGAATAATGGAAATAGCACGAAAAGGGATTTTTTATCCTGAATTTTTTACCTTTGATAAGATATTATGGGTATTTCTTGCCGTGATGCTAACGGATATAATTTTATTAGACATTTTTAATACCTTAGGCCTTCCAACCTCTACCACGGTTTCGATCATCTTTGAGTTGTTAGGAGCTTCAATGATGGTAGGATTATTGATTTCCTATGATCAAAATGACAATTTTAATGAGATTTTTAAATATACTAATTTTAATAGTGTAGGAAATATTGTTGCTGGAATATTTATGTCCATTTTTATTGCTTTTACTTCTGGGATGGTTTTCCAATATGTATTACGATATATATTTACCTTCGAATATGAAAAGAAGTTGAAGAAAATAGGTCCCATATTCGCTGGTGTAGGTTTGACTGCTATTGTGTTTTTTTTATTGATTAAAGGACTTAAAGGAGCTAGTTTTATACCCAGCTCTTTTATGCATTGGATGGAAAGTAATACCTTATTATTATTAAGTACTTTGTTGCTCTTTTTTATAGTTGTTTTTTATGGGTTACTCTATTTCTTTAAAATAAACCCTTTAAAAATCGTAGTTCTGGCGGGGACGTTTAGCTTGGCGATGGCATTTGCAGGGAATGACTTAGTGAACTTTATTGGAGTGCCAATAACTGGATTTATGGCATTTCAGGAATGGTTAAAAGCTGGAATTCCTGCAGGTTCCTTTGGCTTAGCGTTTCTTGCAGAAGATGATGTTATTGTTCCTAATTATATGCTTTTAATTTCGGGATTAATTATGGCAGGGACCATTTGGTTTAGTTCAAAAGCGCAAAATGTTTCAGAAACAGAGATAAATCTCAGTAGTCAAGATGGTGGTGAAGAAAAATTTAAAGCGAATGCTGTTTCTCGTTCTATTGTAAAAACCTCTATCATGCTAGGGAATTTATTTTCTTTTTTCTTGCCTAGAACTATGTATAGAAAGTATAATATTAGTTTTGAAAAAAGTAAAATGCGTCGAGCAACATCTGATGTTCAAGAAGGTGCAGCGTATGATTTAGTAAGAGCTTCATCGAACTTAGTTATTGCTAGTATCTTAATTGCATGGGCAACGAGTATGAAATTACCTTTGTCCACAACTTATGTTACTTTTATGGTTGCTATGGGTAGCTCTTTAGCAGATAAAGCATGGGGTAAAGAATCGGCGGTTTATAGAGTGGCAGGCGTATTAAGTGTAATAGGTGGTTGGTTTATCACTGCAATTATAGCATTTGTAGCAGCTGCATTTTTTGCGTTTATACTCTACAAAGGTGAAATATATGGTGCATTGGCTCTAATTTTACTCTTAGTGGCTTTTATTGTTCTTTCACAAAAACGCTTTACAAATAAGACAGAAAATATTGATAAGCAGAGATCAAAATTAGACTTATTAGAAGGTACAGATGCGGAGTTATACATAAAAAATAAAGAAATGGTTGTCCATTCAATCATGGATGTAAAAGCTCAGTACCATTTAATCTTAGAGGGCTTCTTAAAGCAAGATAGAAGTCAACTAAGAGCTGTCAAAAAAGAAACTAAAGAACTAGTTGATTATGCCTATAAAATAAGGCAGAGAAGTGTACGAAATATCCGCAACCTTAATCAAAGTGATCCTATTTTATCTGAATTAATGTTAAATGCCTCAGATTTATTACATGATATGATGGCATCTACTCATTATTTAGCAGAAGAATTTTCTAATTACGTGAAAAATCTGCACGAAGTTCCTCCTGCTTCATTCTTCGATGCTTGTAGGCAGATGCAATATAAAATGAATTTATTTTTTGATAAAATTGTTTTGATAATAAGTGATTTAAATGAGCAAAATCTTAATGAATTTAGAGTAGTTCGGAATGATTTACGTGTGGAAATAAATGAAGGTTTAGCAGAACAGTTGGAAATAATACAGAAAAAGAAAATACAAAGTAAGCAAGCATTATTGCAAACTAATTTATATTTACAAAGTAGAGATATTCAAGTTGTATTATTAAGAATTTCTACTTTATTTAGAAGATATGAAGATGAAACAAATGCTCTGAGTATAAAAAAATCTGAAAATTGAGAACAAAATTTTTATATTGAATAAATATTCTTGAATATAAAGATTTTATTTTTCTTACCTTTGTAGATTGATTTCAAACTCTTAAGTATTTAAGAGGTTAATTTAATTAATATCTATTTTACACTTTGGTGTATGATATAATAAATAAATAAAAACATGTTAAGTTTTATTTCAAAATTATTTGGAGGAAATAAGTCAGATAAAGATATCAAAAAGCTCTATCCAATTGTGGATCAAATTAATAAGCATTTTGAAACCTATAAATCATTGACAAACGATGAACTGAGAGGGAAAACCAAAGAGTTTAGACAAAGAATTTCCGAGCATTTAAAATCATTTCATGATGAAATGCAGGAACTAAAAGAAAAGGCTGAAGCTTTAAAAGCTACTGATATTCAAAAGAAAGAAGAATACTTTGATAAAATAGATGCTGTTGAAAAGGATAGAGACACCGCATTAGAAGCAGTATTACATGAAATATTGCCAGAAGCATTTGCGGTAATGAAGGAAACTTCAAGAAGATTTGCCGAAGCAGATGAGGTAGTGAGCTTGGCAACTGATATGGATAGAGACTTATCTGTATCAAAACCTTATATTACCATAGATGGAGATAAAGCAATTTATCGAACTTCATGGGATGCTGCTGGGAACGCTATTGATTGGAAAATGGTACATTATGATGTACAATTAATTGGTGGTATAGTGTTAAATGACGGTAAGATTGCTGAAATGCAAACTGGTGAAGGGAAAACTTTAGTGTCAACTCTGCCTGCTTATTTGAATGCATTACCAGGTTTAGGTGTTCATATAGTAACAGTGAACGACTATTTAGCACGTCGTGATGCTGCATGGAATGGCCCTGTATATGAATGGCTAGGTTTAACAGTAGATTGTATTGATAACTATCAACCAAATTCTCCAGAAAGAAGAAATGCGTATTTAGCAGATATTACTTATGGTACTAATAATGAATTTGGCTTTGATTACTTAAGAGATAATATGGTGCAATCTCGCGATCAAATGGTGCAAAGAAAACTTCATTTTGCTATGATTGATGAGGTAGATAGCGTTTTGATTGACGATGCAAGAACACCATTAATTATTTCTGGACCTGTAGCAAGAACAGGACAGCAAGAATATCAATCATTAAAACCTAGAATTGAAAAAATAATTGATGCGCAAAGACGAATAGTGAACCAATCCTTAATTGAGGCGAAAAAGCAAATTGCTTCAGGTGAGGTTTCTCCAGAAACAGGAGGTTTGTTATTATATCGTGCATTTAGAGGTTTGCCGAAAAATTCTGCTTTGATTAAATACTTAAGTGAAGAAGGAAATAGGCAAATATTACAAAAAGCAGAGAATTATTATATAGGCGAACAACAAAGGCACATGCCTAAGGTAAATGAGGAGCTTTATTTTACTATTGACGAAAAACAAAATAGTGTAGATTTAACAGATAAAGGCCTAGCACTAATTACAGGAGCAAGTGAAGATCAAAACTTTTTCGTATTGCCTGATATTGCTACTGAATTAAGTAGAATTGATTCTTTAGAAGAATTATCGGAAGAGGACAAGCAAGCGCAGAAAGATGTGATAATTCAAGAGTATGCAACTAAATCTGAAAGAATACATTCGGTGCAACAATTATTAAAAGCTTATACTTTATTCGAAAAAGATGTGGAGTATGTAGTTATGGATGGAAAAGTTAAAATAGTTGATGAGCAAACTGGACGTGTAATGGATGGTCGTAGGTATAGTGATGGTCTGCACCAAGCTATTGAAGCTAAGGAAAATGTTACCGTAGAAGCAGCAACACAAACATTCGCTACAATCACTTTGCAGAACTTTTTTAGAATGTACCATAAATTGTCTGGGATGACAGGTACTGCAGAAACAGAAGCAGGTGAATTCTGGAGTATTTATGAGTTGGATGTGGTTCAGATTCCGACAAATCTCCCAATACAAAGAAAGGATTTACAGGATTTAGTTTATAAAACGAAAAGAGAAAAGTATAAAGCGATAATTGATGAAGTTGAAAGGCAAAGAAATATTGGTAGACCAGTATTGGTGGGTACAACTTCAGTAGAGGTGTCAGAACTTTTATCTCGTATGTTACGTGCGAAGAAAATGGACCATAATGTATTGAATGCAAAGCAACATCAAAGTGAAGCGCAAATAGTAGCTGAAGCTGGATTGCCAGGTGCTGTTACTATAGCAACGAATATGGCTGGTCGTGGTACTGATATTAAATTGGGCCAAGGTGTTAAAGAAGCTGGAGGTTTAGCAATTATTGGTACAGAAAGACATGAAAGTAGAAGAGTTGATAGGCAGTTAAGAGGTCGTTCTGGTCGTCAAGGAGATCCAGGCTCTTCTGTGTTTTATGTATCACTTGAAGATGAATTAATGCGTCTTTTTGGCTCTGAAAAAATTGCAGCCATGATGGATAAAATGGGGCATAAAGAAGGTGAAGTATTGCAACATAGCTTGGTTACAAGATCTATAGAAAGAGCACAGAAAAAAGTTGAAGAAAATAACTTTGGAATTCGTAAACGTTTATTAGAATATGATGATGTTATGAATTCTCAAAGAGATGTTATTTATAAAAGAAGAAAACATGCATTATTTGGTGATCGTTTAGCTATTGATTTGGATAATGCTTTATATGATGTTTGTGACCATTTAGTTCAAAACTTTGGGGATGATAAAGAAACATTCAAAATCGAAGTTATGAAAGTTTTATCCTTAGAGCCAGATATGGATAAAGAAGGATATAAGGATATCAATACTCAAACAGACGCTTTGTATCAGGATGCTAAAGAATTATATCAAAGAAAATTTGATAGTTTAAAAGAGAATTTAGTACCTCAATTGAAAATGTTATATGAACAACATGTAGATACTGCAAAAGCTATTCCAAATATTGGAATCCCTTTCACAGACGGAATTAAAGGAATAAATATACACGTTGGACTAGAAGAGGTTATTGAAACAGAGGGTCAAGCATTAATAGATGTATTAGAAAGAAATATTACGCTTTCTATGATTGATGAAGAATGGAAAGAACATCTAAGAACTATGGATGATTTAAGACAATCTGTTCAGATGGCTTCTTATGAGCAAAAGGATCCTTTATTAATCTATAAATTTGAAGCTTTTGAATTGTTTAAGAAAATGCTAATCACAACGAATCAAAATATAATTTCTTTCTTGTTTAGAGCTTCAATTCCTATACAACAAGCTCCACCTGAAGAGGTGCAACAAAGAATACAAGAGCAACAAAAGCAGGATTCTGAAGATTATGCAGCACCATTTGCGGGAGCTCAAGATAATACGCATCAAGTAGATCGTGCAGGTACAGCATATAGAGCTGATGAAGAAGACTACTATACTGAACCTTCTGTAGTGGAAAGACAAGAACCGATAAAAGCTGAAGTTAAGATAGGTAGAAATGAACCTTGTCCTTGTGGAAGCGGAAAAAAATTCAAACATTGCCATGGAGCCAATGCTTAATATTTAAA
>Ga0079225_10002799_pt1 | contig 10127 bp, 8 predicted proteins | sample Poulit2012_FD_76344 | JGI IMG/M metagenome (GOLD analysis project Ga0079225, IMG submission 76344) | Agricultural soil microbial communities from Georgia to study Nitrogen management - Poultry litter 2012 | ecosystem: Environmental > Terrestrial > Soil > Agricultural land | place: USA: Georgia...
ATCGCCACCGCGCCGCTGGTGCTGGCAGCGATGACGACCGTAACAAGGACTACGCCCAGAATGATTTGTACGGTCGTGGCGTTCATCCGGGATGTGCGAGGTGATATCAGACTCATGCCTAAACTGCTTCAGTTCTGGTTTCTGGGTTGGGCTGCATCTTGCGGGTCAGGGCGGGCGGCCATGGCGCGGTCGCGCGCTTGCGCCAGGGTACGGATCGCGCGGGCGGTGCGGGGGCCCAGCCCCAGGATCAACATATCGTCCAGAATCAGAATTTGTTCATGCTTTGCCGCCGGGGTCAGTCTGATGCCAGGGTCGGAAAGCAAGGCTTGCTTGCCGCCCAGCGCATCAAGCGAACTGGTTGTGGTGATGATCAGTTCGGGTTGCAGCGCCGCCAGGGCTTCGGCGGAAACCGGCTTGTAACCTTGCTGGCGGCCCATAACGTTTTCCAGACCCGCCAGCGCAAGCAAGGCGTCCGCCGTCGAACCTGCGCCGGCAGCCTGAGCTTGCGCGGTGCGCTTGAGCAGCATGATGGCGGAAACCGGTTCGTCTTGTGAACGGCTTGTCCGGGCGTCTGCGATGGCCTGCTCGATGTCGGTCCGGATGGTCTCGGCCAGGGCGTCGCCTTGTTCCGGGACTTTCAGCGCGGCCGCTATTTGCCGGATTCTTGAATAAAGTCCGGTCAGCGTCCCGTTGTCGTCCACGGTTTCCAGCGCAATGCCCAGGCTACGGATGCGTTGCAGGATGTCAGGCGGACCCGCCTGTTCCGATGCCAGAATCAGATCGGGCTGCATCGAGACCAGACCCTCAAGGGAAAGATTGCGGTAGTAGCCCACCTGGGGCAGGGCGGTGGCCTGGGCCGGGTGCACGCTGGACATGTCCGTGGCGACAAGTGCGTGCCCTTTGCCAAGTTCGTAAACAATTTCGGTCACACTGCCACCCAGTGATATCACCCGCTGTGGCGGATCGGCCGCCACAGCGCTGGTGTGTATTCCCGCGGTCAGCAGCGAGCAAAGCGCAACGCGAAGAAAGGAAGCGATCATGTCAGGCGGCCAGGGGCAGGGGGCAATAGCCGACCAGCAGGCGACGCCATTCGACAAGCTCCGGGATACCCGGCTTGCGCGCGCCGAAGAACTGCGCGATCAGGTCGCCGTTGGCGGCAAAGCATTCCAGTGACGTGATCCAGCCGTCGCTGCTGGGCCGGTTCACGATCCATGTCTGCGCGATGGCCGTGGTATCCAGATGAAGGTTGAAATCAGGATCGAGAATGTTGAACCAGGGTCCGGTGCGGACCAGCTTCTTGACGGGACCAGAGTGTATTTGCACCATGCCGTGATTGCCGACAAAGCACATTATTGACGTGCCCTGTTCAGCGACATCGTGAAGCATGCGTTCCGCGATTTCGTTGTCAAGCTTTTGCGCCAGATCGTGGCCCAGCGCCTTCAGCGCGCCAAGACGGGTGACATTGAACTTCTTCAGAATGCCATGGGTTTCGTGAACGTCCTTTGTCGCGAGCCAGCGTTCGCGCAGCCCGTCGGGGTCTGTGGTTGACGCGGCATTTTCGGCAACCGGAACGGGACGTGTCCGGGGCCACTTGGGGTCCGCCGCGGCAAATCGGTCGATCAGGTCCCGGTAAGCTTGCATGTCGCTGTGATCTGTGCAGAACACTTTGTGCACTGCCGTACCCGCTGAATCAAAGAATTGAATGCTGTGTCGTCCGCCATCGTTGACTGCCCAAGTGCTGTCCCAGCATGTGAAGAACATGCGCAAATCGATGTCGGGGCCAAGCACAATGCCCATCTTTTCGCCCGCATGAATGTCCAGATACTGGCCGTGGCGTTCATGCACGCACCAGTCATTGCGCGTCAGGGCCATCACGCGCCCCAGGCTGCCTAGCTCACGAAAGATTTCCTGGGCCGGTCCGCGCAGCAGCGAGGATTCGATATCGCCCGCGCCGGCCGCGACCAGGTCCATTTCGCTGACACCCTGGGCGTGAGCCGCATTCCGGATGCGCAGCTTGGGATGCTTGCTGCGCAGCTCGTTGAATTGGGTGCGGAGTTGCTGTGCCTGCGGGCTGATTGCTTGTCTCATAGTGTTTTCCTCAAGCTGAGTTTGTATTACTAATATATATGAAAATAGGAATGATTTGCATTAGTACTGATAGCTAAGACTGATGCGCACTGACCGACCCGGTTCGGTGTAGTAATCGGCAGGGGCCGCGTCCCGCCCAGATCGGGCGATATTCAGCGCATCCCAGTATTTCTTGTCAAACAGGTTGTAAATTCCCGCCTGCAGCCTGAGCCCCTTGATGGCTGGAGGCGTCCACCATGCCGTCAGATCGGTCACCCCGTAACCAGGTGCCTTGAAATCGTTCTCGTTTTCGACCCGGGAATGGCGAGCCGCAGCGCTGACCAGCGTTTCAGCGCCCCATACCGGCGTGCTGTATCCAAACGCAAGGGCCGCTTTCAGGGGCGCGACCGCATTCAGCGGCCGGTTGGTATCCAGGTCTTTGCCTCGTGTCCAGACAATGGACGCACGGCTGTACCACTGCGGAGTTATCTGCCAATGTCCGCTGGCTTCAGCGCCGTAGATGCGCACGCGCGACCGGTTCACAGCCATGGTGACCCCCATGGGGTACTGGCCATCCCATGCCGGATTCCAGTTCGAGTCTCCCGGTGCCACGGCATACGCTGAATCGATGAAGTCACGATAACGGTTCTGGAATACGCTCAGTCGCCCATTCAGTTCCGAATCACCGGCGACAACGCCAAGTTCCCAGCCGCGGCTGATTTCGGGTTTCAGGTCCGGATTGCCCACAATCAAATAGCTGCCGGGTGCCCCGTAATTCAGATAAAGCTGGCTGGCATTGGGGGCCTTGAACCCGTAGGCGTAACTGGCATACAGGGTCAGCGTGTCCGACGGGCGCCAGCGTGCCAGCAGCGATGGCGAAACCCGCTGGTCGCTGTTTGAAGACAGGGCGGTGATTTCGGCATTCGGATTCTGTGCGTAGTTGCCTTCGTTTTCCGGACGGAAACGATAGGCGTCGAAGCGCAGCGCCGGGGTCACGCTGTAGCGGCCATCCGACCATGAAATTTCGTCCTGCGCCCATACTGACCAGGCCTGCCCCTTGACGCGTGGCACATCGGCCTGGTTGGTATGCAGCAACTCGCACGAACGTGGACCAAAGGGGGATGGAAGAAATGGCGAAAGGGTTGCCGGACAATTGTCATAGCCCGATGATTCCTGGCGGGTGCGGCTGTCATACCAGTCCGCACCAAGAAGCCAGTGGTGCTGCGCGAAAGCCGTATCCAGGTAGCCACCCCATTCTGTTGCGACGCCGAAGCCGGATTCCTGGATCATGTTGTGGCGGCTGTAGGGTCCGGACGGGTACCCGTAGCTAAAGGGGTCTCCAGGGATAATAGACGCGCGTCCGTCCTGTGTGCGGATGCCATCCTGCAGGCTTTTCAGTCGCTGACGCTGCCAGTAGGTTTTCAGATGGCCGTGAGCCAGGCTGGCGCGGGAATCGGCGGCCTGATAGTCATAACCCAGCAGCAGGCGATCGCGCTCCGTGCGATCCAGGGTACTGTTTTCGCCAAGCGCAAACTGCGTTCCAGCGCCCTGCGCGCGCCGGTTGTCGATCTCGGATCGGCGACGGAAGCGCTCGCCACTGACGCTCAGGCGGTGCTCGGCGCTGATGTCGTGTTCCAGCTTCAGCAGCACGTTGTATTCCCGGTAATCCTGCGGGTTGGTCTTGATGCGCCCGTCGCCATACCCGCCTTCACCGCCGTGGTTACGCAGCTCGTCCCCTTGTCGTGTCCCCAGCTGCAGCAGCCATCGTGTGTCCGCGCCCACCCGGCCGGCCAGCGCCGCGTCGGCGCGCCAGCTGCGGTCGGCACTGTCGTAGCCTGTACCTAGCAGTGCGCCAAAATTCTGGTCAGGAGACAAAATGTCCAGCGGTGCCAGCGTTTCCAGATCGACGGTACCGGCCAGTGACCCGGATCGGACGCTGCCGGCGCCTTTCAGTATGGAAACAGACGACAGGCTGCCAAAGGATACGGCGTTCAGTCCGCCCTTGACGTCGCGAGCGCCGTCGTCCAGCCAGGGCAGGCGCACTCCGTCAATGCGGGTCACGACGCGATCCGCGTCCATGCCCCGGATGTTGATGCTGTTGTTGTTGCGGTTGAAATTGACCGCCGGATCACCGCGTCGCGAAAAATCTGTCCAGTCCGTGATGTTGCGCGCCCGCAGCTGATGCGAATTGACAACTGTGCTGCCCGGGGGCAGGGCAGTTGCCAGGGTATCGCCCTTGACGGTAATGCCGTCAAGCACGGTGACGCCGGCCGTTGTGATCTGGCCGGCATCTTGTCCCTGGCCTGCAGCGGGGGATGTGATACCCGAAGCAGCCAGTATGCCAGTGCACCATATGACGGTGCGGAGTTGATTTTTCATGTATTGGCTCCGAATGTCATTTTGCAAACAAACGCAGATGATAATTATTCTTGTTCTCAATTGCAATAAGTGTTTTTGACAATCATCAGAATGCGGGACAATGCCGAGGCTTAATGTCCGTTTCGCGATACCTTTCGTGCGAGCGCGGCGTTATGATCAGACGACAAGGCACAGGCAACGGAAACAGGAGACAAGATGCCAAGTATTTACGATCAGGATCTGCCCAAAACGGCAGCCAATTACGCGGTTCTGACACCGCTGTCGTTCATCAGCCGGTCGGCGCAGGTCTATCCCGACTATCCGGCCGTGGTCCACGGTTTCGGCGATCAGGCGATCCGTTATGACTGGGCAACGCTGTATCGCCGTTGCCGCCAGCTGGCTGGCGCGCTGACCAATGCAGGGGTCAAAAAGGGCGATACCGTGGCGGTCATGCTGCCAAACACGCCTCCCATGATCGAAGCGCATTTTGGTGTCCCCATGACCGGTGCCGTGCTCAATACGCTCAACACGCGTCTTGATCCGGCCACCGTTGCCTACATGCTTGACCACGGCGAGGCGTCTGTCATCATCGTGGACACGGAATTCAGCGATGTCGTGAAACAGGCCATTGCACAGCGCAAGTCAACGCGCCCCATTCTGGTCATTGATGCCATTGACCCGGTTTATCCCGGCCCCCATGACACCATCGGCCAGACGGATTACGAAAGTTTCCTTGCCGGCGGCGATCCGGAATTCGACTATGAACTGCCGGCTGACGAATGGGATGCGATTGCCCTGAACTTCACCAGCGGCACCACCGGCGCGCCCAAAGGGGTGGTTTACCATCACCGTGGTGCCCACACGGCGGCAATCTCCAATATTCTTGAATGGGACATGCCCAAGCACGCGGTGTACTTGTGGACATTGCCGCTGTTTCACTGCAATGGCTGGTGCTTCGCCTGGGCGGTTGCCGCCCGTGCCGGCGTCAACGTGTGTTTGCGCCGTGTTGATCCGCAGCTGGTGTTCGATGCCATTCGCGAACATGGCGTCAATCACTACTGCGGTGCGCCCATTGTGCACAGCATGCTGGTCAATGCGCCGGCTGAACTCAAAGAAGGCATACCTTCCGGTGTCAAGGCAATGGTTGCCGGTGCCGCACCGCCGGCCTCAATGATCGAAGGCATGGAAGGCATGGGCTTTGACCTGCTGCACGTCTATGGATTGACGGAAACCTACGGCCCGGCAACGGTCTGTGCCAAGCATGGCGAATGGGACCAGCTTGACGTGGGCGAGCGCGCCAGGCTGAATGCCCGCCAGGGTGTGGCCTATCATCTGCAGCGCGAAATCGCCGTCATGGATGAAAACATGAATCCGGTACCGGCCGACGGCCAGACCATGGGCGAAGTCATGTTCCGTGGCAACATCACCATGAAGGGCTATCTCAAGAATCCGGAAGCCACGCAGAAGGACCTGGCCGGGGGCTGGTTCCACAGCGGTGATCTGGCAGTGATGGATCCGGACGGCTATATCAAAATCATGGATCGCAACAAGGACATCATTATTTCTGGCGGGGAAAACATTTCCTCAATCGAGGTCGAAGACGTCCTTTACCGCCATCCTGATGTTCTGGCCGTAGCGGTGGTGGCCCGTCCCGACGACCGCTGGGGCGAAACACCGTGCGCGTTTATTGAACTCAAGCCGGGGGCTGCGGCCAAGGAACAGGACTTCATCGATCATTGCCGCAAGCATCTTGCCGGGTTCAAAGTCCCGCGAACAATCGTATTTGGCGAACTTCCCAAAACCGCCACCGGAAAAATCCAGAAATTCGCCCTGCGCAAGAAGGCAGAAGAGCTGCTGACAAGCAGTTGAACAGGGTTACACTAAAGAAGGGTCACCCGGGCATGGATGCATGCCCGGGCCAGACAATATTGCGGTTTTTGACGGGATATTCTCTATGCCTTCTTTCGATGTTGTATCTGAAGTCGATAAGCACGAACTGTCCAACGCTGTCGACCAGGCCAGCCGGGAACTGGGGAATCGCTTTGATTTCAAAGGGGTTGACGCCGGTTTCGAACTGGAAGACTTCACCATCAATCAATGGGCACCCAGCGCATTTCAACTGGGCCAGATGATGGACATTTTGCGCGGACGCCTGTCTGCGCGGGGCATTGACCTGCGCAGCCTGGATGCGCAAACACCAGTCGAAAACCTGGGTGGTGCCCGCCAGAGCATTGTCGTGCGTCAAGGCATAGAACAGCCCCAGGCCAAAAAGCTCGTCGCGGCACTCAAGGCGTCCAAGCTGAAAGTACAGGCCCAGGTCATGGGCAACCAGTTGCGTGTCAGCGGTAAAAAGCGGGATGATCTTCAATCCGCCATGGCTATCCTGCGGGAAACTGATGTCGACCTCCCCTTGCAATTCCAGAATTTCCGCGACTGATCCGGTTCACCACGCCGTACTGACGCCATCGCAGATGGCTCGTGCCGACCAGCTCAGCATCCAGGGCGGAACCCCGGGGTTCCAGTTGATGCAGGCAGCCGGGCAGGCGGTGGTGGATGCCATGGTCCAGCGCTGGGCCCCACAGCCGGTACATATACTATGCGGCCCGGGCAACAACGGGGGAGATGGTTTTGTCATTGCCAGGCTTCTGCAGGAACGGCGTTGGCCGGTTCGCCTGGCGTTGCTGGGCAGGCTGGACGAATTGCGCGGCGATGCACGGGCACATGCCGCGCAGTGGACGGGGACCGTGGATGTTGCAACGTCTGCTTTTCTGGACGGGGCATCGCTGGTCGTGGATGCCTTGTTCGGCACAGGACTGGCACGTCCGCTTGATGGCATGGCGCTTCACCTTGTGCAAGCGATCCGGCGTTCTGGCGTGCCCGTGTGTGCGGTCGATATCCCGAGCGGTGTCGATGGCAACACGGGACAAATCCGGGGCGACGCGGTCCAGGCCACACTGACAGTCACCTTTTGCAGGAAGAAGCTGGGCCAGCTGCTTTTGCCCGGACGGCTGCACTGCGGGGAACTGGTCGTGGCGGATATCGGAATCAGCGACGCGACCATACAGGAACTTGACGTTGTCGTGCACGAAAATCATCCGGATTTGTGGCGGCAGGCATTCCCTCGGGCTGACTCCAATCATCACAAGTACATGCGCGGACACGTGCTGGTGCGCGGCGGTGACGTGATGACCGGCGCGGCACGGCTGGCGGCGCAGGCCGCGGCGCGCGCCGGGGCAGGTCTGATATCCGTGGCTGCGTCTTCGTCATCGTGGCCAATTTATGCGGCGGCGCTGACCAGCGTAATGGTGCGCCCCTGTGATGGTCTGCAGGCGTGGCGCGCCTTGCTGACAGAAGCGCGCCACAATGTGGTGCTGATCGGCCCGGGCGTCGGTGCCGCTGACACCTTGCAGGACGAAGTGCTGACCGCACTGGATGGCTCGCGCACGGTGGTGCTGGACGCCGATGCATTGACCGCGTTTGCGAGTGCCCCGGACACGTTATTCAATGCGATTGCCGGGCCGTGTGTCATGACGCCCCATACTGGCGAATTTGCCCGCTTGTTCGGAACGCCGGATGGGCAAACAGGCAAACTGGAACAGGCGCGCAGCGCAGCGCGGCGCAGTGGTGCTGTGGTGGTCCTGAAAGGGGCCGATACCGTCATTGCTGCGCCCGACGGTCGCGCCGTGATCAATAGCAATGCGCCGCCCCAGCTTGCCACAGGTGGCAGCGGCGATGTGCTGGCAGGCATTATCGCCGGCCTGTTGGCCCAGGGTATGGACATGTTCAGCGCGGCCTCGGCAGCCGTATGGCTGCACGGGCGGGCGGCGTCTCTTTTTGGTCCGGGGCTGATCGCCGACGATTTGCCCGGCATGCTTGTGCAGGCCTTGCATGAGCTGAGTCACGGCGAGCGAAATGATGTACGTGGATAATGATGAAGCCGCAATGCGGCTGGCGCTGGATCAGGCGCACTGCGCCGCCGCTGCCGGGGAAGTCCCGGTGGGTGCGGTGGTGCTGGACGCTGACGGCCGTGTCCTGGGCTACGGTTTCAATCAGACGATTTCCCTCAATGATCCCAGTGCCCATGCCGAAATCATGGCACTGCGCCAGGCTGGCGCGCAGCTGAACAACTACCGGTTTCCCGGGGCGCGGCTTTATGTCACGCTGGAGCCGTGCCTGATGTGTGTCGGGGCAATGATCCATGCGCGGCTGGCCAGGGTGGTTTTTGGTGCTGCCGACCCCAAGACAGGTGCCTGCGGCAGTGTGTTCCGCATCGAAGATCTGGATCCCGTCAACCACCACACTTCAGTACAGGGGGGCGTGCTGGCACAGGAATGCAGCGCATTGTTGCGAGAGTTTTTCCGTGAACGACGCCAGCGAAAAAAAGTGCGCAATGGCAACGGCTTGCCTGATACCTCAGGTGTGGCATAGTAATGGCTGGCCACAACGCCTGTGGTTCACGTTAATTGTCAATGAAGGTGGCTATGTCCGGTATTACGCATCTTTTGATTATCGATCCACAAAACGACTTTTGTGATTTGCCTGCCAGTTACTTGCCGCAGAATCCCCTGAACACGGATCAGCGTCTGAAGCCTCAACTGCCTGTGCCGGGCGCGCATGCCGACATGCATCGTCTGGCGCACTTCATCCGTCGCGGCAAGGATCTGGTGGACCGCATCACCATCACGCTCGATTCCCATCACCATGTGGGTATTGAACGCCCGGCGCTGTGGCGACAATCCGATGGCAGTCCGGTGGCACCGTTCACACAAATCAGCAGTGACGATGTGCGTCAGGGAAAGTATGTGTTGAAGAACCCTGATTACACCGACCGTGTTCTGGATTATCTGGATGCGCTGGAGTCGGCCGGCCGCTACACCCACATGGTGTGGCCAACGCATTGTGAAATCGGCACGTGGGGGCACAACATCCACGCAGATGTGCTGGCCGCCTGCAATGTCTGGGAACAGCGTCACGCACGGCACACTGACAAAATCATCAAAGGGGACAATCCCTATACCGAACATTACAGTGCCCTGATTGCCGAGGTACCCGATGCGGACGATCCGGCGACCGGACTGAACCGCAAGCTGCTGGACAGCATGGCGGCGGCCGATACCTTGCTGGTTGCGGGTGAAGCGGGCAGCCACTGTGTGAAGGCGACCCTGGAACACTATGTTCAGCACGTTGACCCGGAACGGGTAAAGCGCATCGTGTTGCTTACCGACTGCATGAGCCCGATCAACGGTTTCGAGGAACCTTATCAGGCTTTCCTTGAGGACATGGAAAAGCGTGGTGCCCGCCTGATGACCAGCGCCGCGTGGCTCAAAGACAATACAAGCCCTTCATAATACAGTTTGATAAAATGTTTTTCTGACTGAGGGGACGGCCCTTCAGTCCTCAATCGTTTACCCGGGACGACCCGAAACAGCAAAAGGGGTCTTTCATGTCCTGGGTATTTTTGTTTGCAGCGGGTGTTCTGGAAGTCGTCTGGGCGTTTTTCATGAAGCAGTCGGCCGGCTTCACGCGGTTGTGGCCCAGTGCCATTACGCTGGGGGCGATGGCGGTCAGCTTTATTCTGCTTGCACTGGCGATGCGTGTATTGCCGTTGGGCACGGCATATACGATTTGGACCGGCATTGGTGCCGTTGGCGCCTTTGTTCTGGGTGTGCTCGTTCTTGGTGAATCGGCAAATGCAATGCGGA
>Ga0079225_10002800_pt1 | contig 10127 bp, 11 predicted proteins | sample Poulit2012_FD_76344 | JGI IMG/M metagenome (GOLD analysis project Ga0079225, IMG submission 76344) | Agricultural soil microbial communities from Georgia to study Nitrogen management - Poultry litter 2012 | ecosystem: Environmental > Terrestrial > Soil > Agricultural land | place: USA: Georgia...
CGTGGTGCTCTCGTGGCCCCGGTTGACCACGGGCGCACGGGCGGCGCGGCTCACAGTGGTCCTGGGGTTTTGTTTGATCCTGATCGTCGATGGATGGCAGTTGATCTAGGCCAGAGCAAGCATCGATGCATTTGACAATCATTCTCAATAGCGTGACGATTTCGTTGTGCCTCTCGTGCGACGCGACCAGAGCCGCCCAGGTGTGACCGCGGTGGGGGTCAGTGCCCTCGCGACGTTTCTGCTCGGCGCGTGCGGTGCGCAGCACGGTGCGGGAAGCCCGGACGGCGCCGACGGGCCGCAGGTCGTGGCGTCGTTCTATCCACTGGCGTTCGTCGCCCAGCAGGTGGCAGGCGACGACGCCTCGGTCGAGAACCTGACCCAGCAGGGGGTCGACTCACACGGACTCGAGCTCGACCCGCAACAGGTGGCCCAGGTCGTCGATGCCGACCTGATGCTCTTGCAAGACGGTTTTCAGCCCGCCGTTGACGAGGCGACCGCCCAGAATGCCGAGGGCCACGTGCTCGATGCCACCGACGTCGTCGACCTACGTCCGGCCCCCGGCCATGATCACGATCACGAGCAGGATCACGAGCAGGATGAGGGGGAGCACGGGACCCACCAGCACGGCGATCACGCCGGACACGACCACGAGCTCGATCCGCACCAGTGGCTCGATCCAGCGAACATGATCGCGTTGACCGAAGCGGTCAGCACCCGACTCGCCGAGATCGACCCCGAACGCGCCGAGGGGTACCAGCAACGTGGCGAGGAGCTGGTGAGCGACCTACAAGCGCTCGATCACCAGTACACCACCGGGTTGGCCGCATGTGAACGCGACGTCGTGGTCACCAGCCACAACGCCTTCGGCTATCTCGGCGAGGCTTACGGACTGCGCACCGTCGGCGTCGCGGGCCTCGAGGCCGACGCCGAGCCCTCCCCCGCCGCTATCACCGAGGTCGCTGAGCTCGTCGAGACCGAAGGTGTCACAACGATCTTCCACGAGCGTCTGGTCAGCCCCGCCGTAGCCGAGGCGCTGGCGGCTGAGACCGGGGTGGAGACCGCCGTGCTGGATCCGATCGAAGGGCTCAGCGAACAGACAGCCGACGAGGACTACCTTTCGCTCATGCAATCCAACCTGGCCGCACTGCGCTCGGCCAACGACTGCTCATGACCGCCGACCCCGTCGCAGTCGAGGCCCTCGAGGTCAGCCTAGGCCACCACCGAGTGCTGCACGGTGTGGACTTCCGGGTCGGTCCCGGTGAGGTGGTGGCGCTGCTCGGCGCGAACGGGTCGGGCAAGTCAACTGCGGTCCGCGCCATCATGGGCCTGGTGCGCCCAGCTGCCGGGACGGTCTCCCTGTTCGGAACACCGCAGGAGACGTTTTCCGACTGGCGGCGCATCGGCTACGTCCCGCAGCGCAGCACGGCCCAGAGTGGTGTGCCGGCCACGGTGACCGAGGTGGTCAGCACCGGTCGACTCTCCCGTCGTCGTGCGTTCCGCCGATTCAATGCGCGGGACCGTGCCGCGGTCGCCGAGGCGGTGGAACTGGTGGGGCTGACCGAACGTGCGCACACCAACGTCGCCGAACTCTCGGGTGGGCAGCAGCAGCGGGTGCTCATCGCCCGCGCCGCCGCCAGTGAACCCGATCTGTTGGTGCTCGACGAGCCGACAGCCGGCGTCGATCTGACCAGCCAGCGCATCTTCGCCAGCGCCCTCGCTCGGTTCGTCGCGTCTGGCCGTTCGGTGCTGGTCGTCCTGCACGAGACCGGCCCGCTGCGAACGCTGATCGACCGCGTCGCCGTGCTGCGGGGAGGACACGTCGTCCAGGACGGACATCCGGACACGGTGACCCTCCAGGTCCCGCATGGAACGAACGAGCACGAGCGGACCGATGTGCACCATTTCCGCGGCGCAGACCGAGGGCTGTACGGATGAACCTGCTCGCCTACGACTTCATGCAGCGAGCGCTGATCGCCGCCCTGCTGACTGGGTTGACCGCGCCGGCGATCGGCACCTACATCGTGCAACGACGACTGGCCCTGCTGGGCGACGGGATCGGGCACGTCGCCCTGACCGGCGTCGCCGTGGGACTGTTGACTGGGTGGGCGCCGGTGTGGACCGCGGTGGTCGTGGCGACGATCGGCGCCGTGGTGATCGAGCTCGTCCGGGAGCGGGGCCGCGCCTCCGGCGACGTGGCGTTGGCGATGCTCTTCTACGGTGGAATCGCCGGTGGTGTGCTGATCACGGGTCTGGCGGGCAGCACCGCCGCGACGCTGAACTCATATCTGTTCGGCTCGATCACCACAGTCTCGCCGTCCGATCTGTGGGTTGTCGCTGCCCTGGCTATCGGGGTCCTGGTGCTTGCCATTGGCCTCGGGCCCCAGTTGTTCGCCGTGTGCCAGGACGAGGTTTTCGCCCGAGCCAGGGGTGTGCCCGTCCGGTTCTACAACCTCTGTATCGCGGTGATGGCGGCCGTCACGGTGACCGTAGCCATGCGCACTGTGGGCTTGTTGCTCGTCAGCGCTCTCATGGTGGTGCCGGTGGCAACGGCGCAGCAGCTCACCAGTGGGTTCTGGTCCACGTTCCGATGGGCGATGGTGCTGGGAGTCGTGCCGTCGCTGGCCGGTGTGGTCCTGTCGTTCTATCAACCGGTGGCTCCGGGGGCGAGCATCGTCGTGCTCGCGCTGGCAGGGTTCGTGCTGGCCTGGCCGGTGAGCGTGGTGGTTCGACGACGGCGGAGCCGACGCACGTCAGACCCGCCGGCGGCGGCCTCCTACGTCGAGGGCGCGGCTCCGCCGTAACGCCGGTCACGTCGGGCGTAGATCTGCAGGGCCTCGAACAACTGGCGGCGATCGGCATCAGGCCACAAGGTGTCCAAAAAGACCAGCTCGGCGTACGCCGACTGCCACGGTAGGAAGTTCGACGTCCGCTGCTCACCCGAGCTGCGCAGGAAGAGGTCGACGTCTGGGAGGTCGGGGTTATACAGATAGCGGGCCAGCGTCGACTCGTCGACCGCGCCGGGACGCTGCCGCCCTGCCTCGACATCGGCAGCCAGCGCTGCCGCGGCGTCGGCGATCTCGGCACGGCCACCGTAGTTGACGCAGAACTGCAGCGTGAGCGTGGTGTTGTTCCTCGTGCGCTCCTCCGCGTCGGTCAGCTCGTCGATCACCGAGGGCCACAACCGGGGCCGACGACCTGCCCACCGCACACGTACCCCGATGGCATCGAGCTCGTCCCGTCGGCGGTGGATGACCTCGCGGTTGAACCCCATGAGGAAGCGCACCTCGGCTGGTGAGCGTTTCCAGTTCTCCGTGGAGAAGGCATAGGCGGACAGACACGAGATGCCGGCCTCGATCGCGCCGTGCACCATATCCAGCAGCGCCGCCTCACCGGCTTCGTGCCCTCGGGTTCGGGGTAGATCGCGCTGCGCGGCCCAGCGCCCGTTGCCGTCCATGACCACGGCCACGTGCCGCGGCATGAACTTTGCGGGGATCTCCGGTGGACGGACACCGCTCGGGTGCGGCCGTGGCGCGTCGCGGGGGGCAGGTGACACGCCCGCTACCCTAGACCCGCCGAACGATCCGGCATTCGGGCCCGAGGCGCCGAGGCCGGATGTGGGATCCGTTCACGTAGACGTGGACGAGATGGCACGCAGAGCACTGAGTGACATCGCTGTCCGGCACTGAGTGAACACACTGCCGGCAGAACAGCACCGCGGTGACTCACTGCCGCGCAGCGATCTCACACAACTCGGCACCGAGGCGTCGCGTCAGCTGATGATGCCGAACCTGCCGGTTCGGGGGACCTTCTCATTGGCGGCGATGAGGACGATGACGTCAACGGACCGACCGTGCCGGCGCTCAACATTCCGGCGAAGGTGGTTTTGAAGGCCTTTCAGCACCCGTCAGCCTGGCAAGGCCGACCCGTTCTGCCCAGAAACTCCTTGTCGTCGTCGCTCGCGCCGAACAACTCGACGTTGTTGCACCCTTGCCGGCCACGCTCGCGATAGCCTGACCCAGGTTCTGGTGCCGATGATGGTGTTCGTTGCCATGGGCTCTCGTTCCTCAGTGATTCCACCGCCATGCCAAGAGCCGTCGACGGAAACTGCACGTGATGTCTCGGAGGCGCTACCGGTGCTCCGTCGGCCCCTGGTCACCCGGGCGAACCAACCCCGTCTCATACGCGATGACCACAAGTTGGGCTCGATCACGGGCGTCGAGCTTCATCATCGCCCGGTTGACATGGGTTTTCACGGTCGCCGGGCTGAGGTACAACGCAGCGCCGACGTCAAGGTTGGACGCTTTACGTCCGACGAGTGCCAGGACCTCCCGTTCGCGTTCGGTCAGGCTGGCCAGGCGTTCCCGATCCGGCTCATGTGGGGGTGTCGCCACGAACGACTCGATCAACGAGCGCGTGGCATCCGGCGACAACAACGCCTCACCGCGGGCGACCGTGCGCACCGCTTCGCGCAGCTGAGCCGGTGGGAGGTCTTTGTTGAGGAAGCCACTCGCGCCGGCACGCAACGCCGCGAAGATGTACTCCTCCAACTGGTACGTGGTCAGCACCAGGACCCGGACCACGCTCCGCAACGACGACTCGGCCAAGATGCGACGGGTGGCCGCGAGCCCGTCGAGGACGGGCATCCGGACGTCCATCAGCACGACGTTGGGTCGGTGAGCCCGCGTCAACTCGATCGCCTCGACACCGTTACCGGCCTCGGCGACGACGTCGATGTCGTCATCCCCCTCGCACAGCATTCGCAGTCCTGCACGGACCAGTTCTTGGTCGTCGGCAAGCAGCACCCGCAGCGTCATTGGTCAGCCTCCGGTCGGTAGCCGAGCCCGGACCACATAGCCACCGCCCTCGCCCTCGACCGGTCCGCTGCTCAGCTGACCACCCAGCGCGCCGATCCGTTCGTTCATGCCACGCACCCCGAAACCAAGGTTCTCACCTGGTGTCACCCGGCCGTCGTCGCACACCTCGAGCCGTACGTCGGCCGTCGTGCACCGGATTGTGATGCGCACGGCCGTGGCATCGGAGTGCCGCAGCACATTGGTCAGGGACTCTTGCACGACCCGGTACACGGCGAGACTGATCGCCGGGCGCAACGAGTCGAGGCCGTCGTCGACCTCGAGCGACACCTCGACACCTGTCGCGCGCACCACGTCCAGCAGCCCCGGTATCTGGTCGACGCCGGGTGCCGGCTCGTCTTCGGTGGTGGTCAGGCTGTCGGCGCGCAGCACCTCGATGGTGCCCCGAAGGTCCGCGAGTGCCTCGCGGCTCGCAGCGGTCACGCGGTCCAACGCCGATCGCGCGCGGTCACGGTCGTTCCCGAGACTCTCGTTCGCGACCGATGCCTGGATGTTGATCACCGTCAGGGTGTGGGCCAGGACGTCATGCAGGTCGTGTGCCGTGCGCAGGCGTTGCTCGGTCAGCCGTCGTTGGTGGTCCTGTTCTGCCACCGTCAACTTCAGCTGAGCCTCCTCACGTACCGCACGTCGACTGCGGATGGTCTCGCCGAGCAGCAGGACCACACCGAGCAGCGCGGTGTCCTGCAGGGTGTCCAGCAGCACCTGTCCGGTGCTCGCACTGCCCGGTTCACCGACGATGCGGTACACGAAGGTGTTCGTCGCGAGCGCCGCCAACAGCGCGGTGCCCCAGCCCAGCCGTCCGGCGCGACCGACGGCGAAGACCGGCACCGCGAGCGCGATCACCATCTCGAACGCGGGAACCACCAGGGCGAATGCGAGCGAAATGCACACGCTCACGCCGACAAGCGACGCACGCGGCCATCGTCGAGCGAGCCCGGACCACAGCGCGACCATCAGCACGGTCACCACGCTCAGTGCACCGAACGGACGCGGAGCGTAGTCGCCGGACTCGATCACGGACAACAACAGGAGCGAAGCCACGATGACGACGAGCACCGCATCGACCGTCGGTCTGACCCATGGGCGTGCGCGCATGCGGGCAGCGTAGATGCCGCACGCTCGCGCGAGCCCACGATGCGCCACCTGCGGTAGATCCACCGTCGCGAATTACCGCACCTGACGTAGCCAGTCCGCGCTCACACGCGGATGTGTCGACGACGCGGGCGCCCGTAACGTCCCGAGACATGATGGCCAAGCCCTCCAACCGGTCGATCAGTACCCGGCACCATCGCTGGACCGTGACGGTCCTGCGGTGGTCCGCGGTCGCGTTCATGCTGTCCACACTCGCGCAGGCTGTCCTCGCCGGGATGTTCGTCACGGGCGACGTCGATCTGCTGGCCTGGCACGAGACCAACGCGAACGCCAGCCCCATCCTGTTGGTCATCGTGGCCGCGATCCTGGTGTGGCGGCCGGGTCGCGGGCCGGCCTGGCCCATCTGGATGAGCATCGGGCTCGCCGTCCTGGTCGAGGCGCAGAAGATGCTGGGTTACCTGCGGATGGTGGATCTACACATCCCGGTCGGAGTCGCGATCTTTGGGCTGTCGGTGTGGCTGGTCGTGTGGTCCTTCACCATTCGGCTACCGGACCGGCCACCTGATCGGCGAACCGACGAGCCGGTGGAGGTGCTCCCGTGACCGGCAACCCGTTGTCCCGACGCCGCTTCATCGGTGCAGTTGGCGGTGTCGCCGGACTGGCGATGGTGGGGTTCGCCGGATTCGGGCGAATGTCGGAGTCCGCCGGACAGACCCTCGTCAGCCGCGTCCGCCTTCCCGAGCCGTTCACCGTGCCGCTGCACGTGCCCGACGAGCTGCGGGCTGTGCCCGACCCTGGTTCCGAAGACCGGTATGAGCTGGGTCAGCGTCTCGGAGACGTAGAGATCATTCCCGGTACACGCACCGAGGTGTGGGGGTATGACGGCACATTCCCGGGGCCGACGATCCGCGCGCGCCGTGACCGGCCGGTAACCGTCACGGTCTCGAACGAGCTGCCGACGCCGACCTCGACGCATCTGCACGGCGGGGTGACGCCACCGGACTCGGACGGCTACCCGACCGATCTGGTCCTGCCGCCCGGGTACCAGCACGAGCCCACCGGGCACTCCCACATGGTGGCTCCCGAGCACTGGTTACTGCACCGACATCGCAAGGACTACGTCTACCCGATGAGGCAACAATCCGCGACACTCTGGTACCACGACCATCGGATGGACTTCTCCGCCCCGCAGGTGTGGCGAGGCCTGGCCGGCTTCTTCCTCGTCAGCGACGACGAGGAAGAGGCGCTCCCCCTTCCGAAAGGTGATCGGGACATACCGCTGATGATCTGCGACCGAGCCTTCCACGAGGATGGCGCCTTCATGTACCCGGCGCTGGACCCCAGCCTGCAGGACACACCTGGCGTCGAGCACGACTACATGGAAGGGGTGCAGGGTGATGTCACTCTCGTCAACGGCACGCCCTGGCCGTCGTTGGACGTGTCCGGGGCTCGGTACCGATTTCGGCTGCTGAACGCGTCGAACGCTCGTCGTTACCGGCTCGCGTTGGACCCGCCACCGTCGGGGGGCGACTCGTTCACCCAGGTCGGATCGGACAACGGCCTGCTTCGCGCTCCGGTCGGGCATGCCGCCATCCCGATGTCACCAGCGGAACGGTTCGACGTCGTCGTCGACTTCTCCCAGTATCCCGTCGGCACCCAGGTGCGGCTCGTCAACACGCTGGAATCCGGCCGCATGCAGAACGTGATGCAGTTCCACGTCGTGCGTCGTGCACGGGAGGACAGCGAAGTGCCCGCGCGGTTGGCCGACGTGCCTGTACTGGATCCGGCGCGGGCCGAGCGCGTCCGGAGATTCGATTTCCGCAACACCGTGGGCGATGACGGTCACCACTGGACCATCAACGGCCGGGCGTTCACCACCTCCCACGTCGAGGCGAACCCCGCACTGGGCAGCATAGAGCGGTGGCGATTCACCAGCGACTTCCACCACCCAGTGCATCTGCACCTCGCCCACTTCCAGGTACTCAGCCGAAACGGGCGCGACCCGTTACCCACCGACGTGGGTTGGAAGGACACCGTCGACGTGCGGCCGTACGAAACCGTCGACGTGCTGGCCCGCTTCGACGGGTTCCGGGGGCGGTACATGCTGCACTGCCACAACCTCGAGCACGAGGACATGGCGATGATGGCCAACTTCGATGTCGTCTAGCGCGCCGCGTGAGCCCACGACCCGGCTCGGTCCACCAGCGGAAGCGAACGCAGACCACGCTCCAGATGCCACTGGAGGAAGGCCGCCGTGATCCCGCTGGCCTCCCGACGGGCGGGCTCGTCACTGGCCTCGGCTCGCTCCCAGTCACCGCTGAGCAAGGCAGCGAGCAACCCCAGGGTCGAGGGGGTCGGGCTGACCGAACCGGAAACTCGACACGCATCACAGACGACACCGCCGGAGGCCACGGAGAAGAACCGGTGTGGCCCTTGCTCACCGCACCGGGCGCAGTCCGCGAAACTCGGAGCGAACCCGGCGATCGCGAGCCCGCGCAGCAGATAGGCATCGAGCACCAGACCCGAGGGATGCCGCCGCTCCGCCAGGGCACGCAGCGCGCCCACCAGCAACAGGTACTGCTGCACAGCGGGTTCGCGCTCCTCGGCGGTGAGACGTTCGGCGGTCTCGGTCATGGCAGCGCCCGAGGTGTACAGAGCGTAGTCCGCACAGATGGTCGCGCCGAAGGACGCCACGGTCTGCGCCTGGGTGACCACGTCGAGCGTTCGGCCGGTAGCCAGTTGCAGATCGGCCTGCATGAACGGCTCCAGGCGCGCTCCGAACCGGCTGGAGGTGCGACGCACGCCTTTGGCGACGGCTCGGACCCGCCCGTGCGTGCGGGTCAGGACGGTCACGATGCGGTCGGCCTCCCCCAGCTTGTGCGTTCGCAGCACGACACCCTGGTCCCGGTAGAGGCTCACCCATCCATTGTCCCCTGCCCGCACCCCTTGCTCGCGAACGCCACGTTCTCGTGGCGTGCCGCTGCTGAGGCAGGCTTGTACGCCTGGTCCAGCGACAGATTGCCTTGTCCAGCGTTCCCGCCCACCCAGCGTCCACAGCCCAGTACGGTCGCCGACGGTCCTCCACAGATCGCCCGAGAACGACGACGACAGCGTGACCAGCCTGCACACTCCAGGGATGGCGACCCTTCCGATGTCCGTACCTGCCGACCGCGTCGGCGTCATCCATCGTCGCGACGCCGTCGGCGCCGGCCTGACAGATTCGGAGATCACCCGGTTGGTGCGCTCTGGAATCTGGAAACGCATTCGTCGCGGTGCGTATATCGACGCCACCATCCATGCTCAGATGGACGCCGTCGAGCGCCATCGCGCCTTGGTCCACGCCGTCGTTGCCCAACTCGATACCCCTGCCGTCGTCAGCCACGTCTCAGCACTCGTTTTGCTGGGACTACCAGTTTGGGGCCACGATCTGCGACATGTGCACGTCTCTCGCGCGGATCTGCACTCGGCACGGACCGAGGCGGGGTGAAGCATCACGCCGGCGCCCTCCAGCCGCAGGAGATCACGGCCGTGGACGGTTTAGCGGTCACCGTACCGGCTCGAGCGCTCGTCGACGCGGCACGCTACACCTCCTTCGAGGCTGCCGTTGTCACTACCGATGCCGCACTGCACGGCACCGTGACGACGCCTACCGAATTGGGCAATGCGCTCGATCGCAGCATCGACTGGCCGGCCAACCGACGTGCCGTCCGCGCCGTCGAGTTCGCTGATGGTCGCGCCGAAAGCGTTGGTGAGTCGCGCGGCCGCGTGGCCTTCCGGCTCGTGGGCCTGCCCATCCCGGAACTACAGGTAGACCTCTACGACGGCGCCGGCCGGTTCATCGCCCGGGTGGACTTCTATTTTCGTGCGCAGCGAACCGTCGGTGAGTTCGACGGCCGCGTCAAATACGGTCGTTCCCTGCTCGCAGATGCGGACCCGACAGACATTCTGTGGCAGGAAAAGCTCCGCGAGGACGCGCTACGCGCCGCCGGCCAACAGGTAGCGCGGTTCATCTGGCCAGAGCTCGAGACCCCGCAGGTGATCGATCGGCGTTTCCGTGCCGCGTTCGACCGTGCCAGCGCTTCCACCTCGCGTCCGGGCGGGCACTGAACCAGGCAAACCCACGCTGAAGCAGGTTTGCACGCCTGGTCCAGTGGCAGAACGCCC
>Ga0079225_10002801_pt1 | contig 10126 bp, 9 predicted proteins | sample Poulit2012_FD_76344 | JGI IMG/M metagenome (GOLD analysis project Ga0079225, IMG submission 76344) | Agricultural soil microbial communities from Georgia to study Nitrogen management - Poultry litter 2012 | ecosystem: Environmental > Terrestrial > Soil > Agricultural land | place: USA: Georgia...
ACAATCGAACAAGGAAGGAGATCGATACATGGCCATCAAGGACCTGCTGATCGCCTATCAGGGTGACGAAGGCTCGCAGAACGCACTGCGTCTCGCCCTGCAGATGGCGCAGAAGTACGGCGCAACGGTGACAGGTGCCTATGTCTATGCGCCGGAACAGTACGAGAGCCAGATCCGCCACTGGATCGGCGATGATTTCCTCAAGACCATGCGGCGGGTGCAGCTCGAGGCGGTCGCCAAGGTCGAGGCGTCCTTTCGCGACTTCGTCACCGAGCATGCCCCGGATGTCTCGCATGACTGGATTTCAGCGACCGGGCCAGTCGGCCTGACCCTGGCACGGCTCTCGCGCACCTACGATTTCTTGATCACCGGCCAGTTCGAAGGCGCCATCCGCGTCGGTGGCCGTGCGGTACAGCCCGAAGAGCTGCTGCTGCGGGCCGGGAAGCCGGTTCTCATGATCCCGAAAAAGTACAAGGTCCGCCCCTTCCGGGAAGAGGCGGTCGTGGCCTGGGACGGCAGCCGCTATGCGGCCCGCGCACTGACCGACGCCATGCACATCCTCGGAACCAAGAAGAGCATCGACGTGGTGACGGTCAACAGAAACCGGGAGCAGGCGCTTCTCGGGTGGGCCGGAAAGCATGACGTGATCAGCCACCTGCAGCGCCACGGCATCAACGCGCGCCACGTGGAGCTGGAAGCCAGGGGGCGCCTCGGGCGGGCCATCCTCGACCACTGCGAGGCCCATGACCCGGACATGCTGGTCATGGGAGCCTTCGGCCGCGGCAAGCTGGGCGCGATGCTGTTCGGTGGCGTTTCGCAATATATCCTGGAGCATCAGTCGGTGCCGGTTCTGATGTCACATTAGAGCCGATCGCGCCTCGAACAGAGCTTGTCGCCATCGCCGGCTCTCATAGCGAACCGCCGGCACCTTCAAGGGCGCGGCCGAGCAGCGACGGGCGTTCTTCCTGATGGGCCTTTCGTCTTCCCGGAAGGCCCGCCTATAGTGCCGCCCGCCAAGGGGCAGTCAGCGGGCAAAGGTTCAACGGCGAGCGGAGCAAGCCATGGGTCGTTTCGGTGTCGGACAGGGTATCAAGCGTATCGAGGATCTGCGCCTGCTGCGCGGCGAGGGCCGCTACACGGATGACGTCAATCTGGATGGCCAGGCCCATGCGGTCTTCGTGCGCTCGCCGCACGCCCATGCGACGATCACCGGGTTGGATACCGAGGAAGCGGCCGCCGTCGACGGTATCCTCGGGATCTACAGCATTGCCGATCTCGAGGCGGATGGCATCGGCACGATTCCCTGCCTTGCGCCCATGAAGGGGGTGGATGGCAAACCCGCCCGCCAGCCCCCGCGCCCTGCCCTGGCCAGGGAGCGCGTACGCCACGTTGGCGAAGCTGTCGTGATGGTCGTGGCAGAAAGCAGGGAAGCCGCTGAAGAAGCCGCCGAACTGGTCATGGTCGACTACGAGCCGCTGTCGGCAGTGGCCGACACGGCCAAGGCCGTGACCGAAGACGCGGCTCAGCTTCATGAGGAAGCCCCCGGCAATCTTGCGCTCCACTGGCGTCAGGATAACGGCGCCGACATCGACAGGGTCTTCGCCGAGGCCACCCAGATCGCCCGCCTGGAACTGATCAACAATCGCGTCGTGGTGAACTCCCTCGAGCCTCGGGGCGCCATCGGCGACTATGACCGCTCGAGCGGGCGCTTCACGCTCATCACCGGCAACCAGGGGATCTTCCGCCTGAAGGGACAGCTCTGCGAGCAGATCCTCAAGGTGCCGGAGGAGCAGCTGCACATCGTCACGCCTGATGTAGGCGGCGGCTTCGGGATGAAGATCTTCTGCTACCCCGAACAGGTCTGCTGCCTCTTTGCCGCCCGACGCCTGAACCGCCCCATCAAGTGGATGGCCAGCCGAGGTGAATCCTTCCAGAGCGACACCCATGGACGCGATCATGTCACGACGGCTGAAATGGCGCTGGACGCCGAAGGGCACTTCCTCGGGCTGCGGATACGCACGATCGCCAATCTCGGCGCCTATCTCTCCAACTTCGGGCCCTACATCCCGACCGGCGCGACCACCCAGATGTTCACCGGCCTCTACCGGATTCCGGCGATCGATTCGGAAGTCCGCTGTGTTTTTACTAACACCGTGCCGGTGGATGCCTATCGCGGTGCCGGGCGCCCGGAAGCGGCCTATCTCATGGAGCGACTGGTCGAAGAAGCGGGACGGGTCGCCGGGCTCGATGCGCGCGAGATACGGCTGCGCAACTTCATCCGGCCGGAAGATCTGCCTTACGATTCGGGCATGGGGCCCGTTTATGATAGCGGCGACTATCCCCGCCTGCTGCGGGAGGCCACGCGTCTGGCGGACTGGGACGGCTTCAACTCGCGCCGTCTCGAAGCACTGCGCCGGGGCAAGCTTCTGGGCATCGGCATCGCCTCCTACGTCGAAGCCTGCGCCGGCATGGGAGAGGAGCAGGCGCGCCTCACCCTCGATGAGGATGGGGGAGTCACCCTCGTCATCGGCACGATGACCAATGGCCAGGGTCACCACACCGCCTATGCACAGCTGCTGAACGAGAAGCTGGGGGTGGACCCGGACAAGGTGCGGCTGATCCAGGGCGACAGCGACATCGTCAGGCACGGCGGCGGCACCGGGGGATCACGCTCGCTTCTGATGGGCGGCGTGGCGATCAACCGCGGCGCCGATATCCTGATCGAAAAAGGGCGGCAGCTGGCAGGACAGCTGCTGGAAGCGGCGACGGCAGACATCGAGTTTGACGAGGGCAGCTTCTCGATCGTCGGCACGGATCGCCGCGTGACCCTTCGCGATCTGGCAGAGGCGCTGGCACAGGACCGCATTCCCGGCGCAGAAGGACCGCTGACCGGCACTGGCGACTACAAGGCAGAAGCCCTCACCTACCCAAATGGCTGTCATGTCTGTGAACTCGAGGTCGACGAGGAGACCGGTGTCCCGAAGGTCACGCGCTACCTGGTGGTCGATGATTTCGGCACGGTGGTCAATCCCATGCTGGCCATAGGCCAGGTGCATGGTGGGGCCGCGCAAGGTCTGGGCCAGGCACTGCTGGAGCATACGGTCTATGACGAGGAAGGCCAGCTTCTGAGCGCGACCCTGATGGACTACTGCCTGCCGCGAGCCGACAACATGCCGAACATCGAGGTCACGCTGATCGAGGACATGCCCTGCAATACCAACCCCCTGGGCGTGAAGGGGGCCGGCGAAGCCGGTGCCATCGGCGCCCCGCCGGCGATCATGAACGCCCTGATCGATGCTCTCTCCCCCCTGGGCACGCAGAACATCGACATGCCAGCCACGCCCGAAAAAATCTGGCGCGCCCTCCGGGAAGCGCGGGCGGGAAGGCTCCAGGCCGCAGAATAAGGAAACCACATGAACCAGAAGACCGGCTACGATGCGCTGCCTGCAACGGCCTCGGCACAGGAACTGCTGTCCGCCCTTCGCCGACTGGCGGAAGAGGCGGGCGACGTCGTTCTCGAATACTATGCCCAGGGAGACGCGGTGGAGGTGAGAGACAAGGCGGATGCCTCGCCAGTCACGGCGGCGGACGAAGCCAGCGAAGCCTTCATTCTTGATGCTCTCAAACGGCTGACTCCCAATATTCCGATCATCTCGGAAGAGGCGGCGGAGGCCGGTGAGCTTCCGGAGGTCGCCAGCGGCGGCCGCTTCTGGTTGGTAGATCCGCTGGATGGAACCAAGGAGTTCCTCTCGCGCAATGGCGAGTTCACCGTCAACATCGCGCTGATCGAGCGGCGGCAGGCTGTGGCGGGAGTGGTACACGCACCTGCGCTCCGCAAGACCTGGCTGGGGACCCGCCTGGAAGGAGAGCAGCGCGCCTTCCATGGAAAGAACGATGAAGAACTCGTGGCGATTCGGACGCGAAGCCTGCCGACCGAAGGGGCGACGATCGTCGCCAGCCGCCGTCACGGCTCGGGTGGGGAACTCGATAGCTTCCTCGCCCGCTACCAGGTGAAGGACCGGGTTTCCGCCGGCTCATCCCTCAAGTTCTGCTTGCTCGCCAGCGCCGAAGCGGACATCTATCCCCGCTTCGGCCGTACGATGGAATGGGACACGGCCGCAGGTCAGGCGGTGCTGGAGGCTGCCGGCGGCCGGGTCGAAACCCTTGAAGGGCGGCCCCTGACCTACGGCAAGCAGGGCTTCGAGAATCCTCACTTCATCGCCTACGGCAGCCGCTGACTCTCTCCGCCTCACTTTATTTCTGGGAAGCCATGTCGCTCAAGTCGCCCCTCGTCACCGTCATGACCCGTGCCGCCATGAAGGCGGCCCGCCACCTGAAGCGGGATTTCGGCGAGGTAGAAAACCTTCAGGTCTCCCGCAAGGGCCCTGCGGACTTCGTCTCCACCGCGGATCTCAAGGCCGAGCGGATCCTGCGCGAAGAACTCGAACGCGCGCGGCCCGACTACGGCTTTCTGATGGAAGAAACCGGAGCCAGCGAGGGCAAGAACGGGGAGCAGCGACGCTGGATCGTCGACCCGCTGGATGGAACCAGCAACTTCCTGCACGGCCTGCCCCATTTTGCCATCTCACTGGCTCTGGAAGAACGCGGAGAGGTCCTCGCGGCCGTGATCCTCGACCCGATCAAGGATGAGCTCTATACCGCAGAAAAGGGCCAGGGAGCCTTTCTCAACAACCGCAGGATCCGGGTTTCAGGACGCCGGCGCGTCGATGAGGCCCTCTTCGCGACGGGCATTCCCTTCAAAGGAAAGCCGGGCCACCAGGTGTTTCTGAAGGAACTCGAACAGATCATGGCGGTCAGCGCCGGTGTCCGCCGCTGGGGGACCGCATCCCTCGATCTCGCCTATGTCGCCGCCGGGCGCTTCGAAGGCTTCTGGGAGCGCGGCCTGGAAAGCTGGGACATTGCTGCTGGCATTCTTCTCGTTCGCGAAGCCGGAGGCCAGGTAAGCGAGATCGACGGGCGCGCCATGCGCCTGGACAGCTCTTCGATCCTGGCCAGCAACCTCCATCTGCAGCGTGACCTCACCAAGCTGCTGCTCGCCGCTGACAGCGGATAGCGCAGATCGCCGGCGCGGATCTGCTCCTTTTCCGTGATATAGCCGGGCATCTTCTTCGTCCGGCTGATCGCGGCCCTACCAGCGACCCCGCCAGTTGAGCCAGGCGAGGCGCGGCATGCGGCTTGGCGGTGCAAGACCGACGCTGGGATTGAAGGGATCGTAGTCGGCAGCTTCCAGACGCTTCAGATAGAGCCTGGCGAGACTTCCCTGCAGCAGAACGGGGCTGGCATCTTTTGACGAGGGCGCGAGTTCCTGCGCTGCTCCCAGGTGTTCGTGAGCCCGCTTGGCCAGGCGCATCACGACGCCGGCGAGGGCTTCCTGAGACTGGAGCTCGAAAAGCGCCGCCTGGTCGACCCCTGCGACCGTCAGATGATCCTCCGGGAGGAACAGCTGTTTGCGCGCGGCATGAAAGGGAACGGCGCGCAAGAGGCCCACGGTCGCATAAGCGATGCCGATATGCCGCGCCGCACGGTGGAGACCTTCGTGGTTTCCCTTCGCTTTTCCCAGCAGCTCCAGCGCGGCGTGCAGCAGGCTTGCCCCGGTGGCTTCCGCATAGGCTTCGAATTCCGTCAGCGTCTGCGGCTGTCGCTGCTCCAGATCCTGCTCGCGGGCATCTACAAGACGATCGAGTTCCGCCCGCGGCAGGCGCCCTTCCTCAGCTGCTCGCGCCAGGACAGGCAAGATATAGTGGCGCCGCGGCCGGCCGGCGAAGAGCCCGTCCAGCGACTCGCGCCACCACTGCAGGCGGATCTGCCCGATAAGCGGCTCACTGACGACCTCGGCAGTCTTGGCCACCTCGTGGTTGAAGGCATAGAGCGCAAAGAGCTCCTCGCGGGCCTCGGGGACAGCAAAGAGTGCGCTCAGATAGCGATCATGATCGTGTCGCCGCACCTCGCGCGCGGCTTCCGTCAGAAGGTTCTGGGACATTGCCCGAGCCTATCGCCTCCAGTCCGAAACAAGAAGTAGGGCTCGGTCAGTCGCACTCGTCTTTCCTTGAGGCTGCAAGACCGCTGTGGTAACGCCACGAACAGAGGACAGGGGCAGATTGCATCGCACGCGATCGCGAAGTGATCCCGATCTGACCAGATCCGCTATAGTGCTGTGCGGTGGAAGGCACTCCTTGATCAAAATCGAGCAACTATCCAAGTCCTTTGGCGGCCTGCACGCCGTCAACAATTGCTCCTTCTCGCTGGAGGAGGGTCGAATAACCGGCCTCATCGGGCCGAATGGTGCAGGGAAAACGACGGTTTTCAACATGATCGCCGGCTTCATCAAGCCGACCAGCGGACGCATTCTCTTTCACGGCGAAGATATCACCGGCTTCAGTCCAGAGCGCCTGTTCCACCTGGGGATCGTGCGGACCTTCCAGATTCCCCATGAGTTCGGCCGCATGACCGTCCTGGAAAACCTCATGCTGGTGCCGCCCGGTCAAGAAGGCGAGAACCTCTTCAACGCCTGGCTTGGCTGGAGGAAAGTGCGCCGCCGGGAGCGCGAGGTTCTGCGAAAGGCGGAGGAGGTCCTCGCCTTTCTGGAACTCAGCCATCTGGGAAACGAGTTGGCGGCCAACCTTTCGGGAGGGCAGAAGAAGCTTCTCGAGTTGGGGCGCACGATGATGACCGACGCCAAGCTCGTCCTTCTCGATGAGCCGGCGGCCGGTGTGAACCGCACGCTCATGAGCAAGCTCGCCCGCATGATCCAGCAGCTTCACGAGGAGCGCGGCTATACCTTCTGTATCATCGAACACGACATGGATCTGATCGCTGAACTCTGTGATCCCATCATCGTCCTGGCCGAAGGAACGGTCCTGACAGAAGGGTCCATGGAGGCGATTCGCCGCGATGAGCGCGTCCTGGAAGCCTATCTCGGGCACAGCGGCGCACGTGAGGCGGAGAGTGCCACATGAGCCTGCTCTCAATGGAAAGGGTAACCGGCGGCTACGGCGAGGCCGACATCCTTCATGAGGTATCCCTGAGAGTCGAGCCGAAGGAAATCGTCGTCATCGTCGGTCCTAACGGCGCCGGCAAGTCCACGGCGATGAAAGCCGTCTTCGGTCTCCTGCGACTTCGGGCCGGGCATATCGTCTTCGACGGCGAGGACATCACGAACTGGAAGCCCGACAGGGTGGTGCGGCGGGGAATCTGCTTCGTGCCGCAGACGGAGAACGTCTTTCCCTCTCTCAGCGTCGAGGAAAATCTCGAAATGGGGGCCTTTGTCAGGGATGACGATATCCGGCCGGCGATGGAGCGAGTCTTCGACCTCTTCCCTCCCCTGCGCAGCCGGAGGCGGCAGGCCGCCGGCACCCTCTCCGGTGGTCAACGCCAGATGGTCGCCATGGGTCGAGCACTCATGCTGGAGCCGAAGCTCCTGCTGCTGGACGAGCCTACTGCAGGCCTCTCGCCGATTTTCATCGACCAGATCTTCGAGATCGTAAAGCAGGTGAACCAGGCGGGTATCGGCATCCTCATGGTCGAGCAGAACGCCAAGCAGGCTCTGGCGATCGCCGATCGGGGCTATGTGATGGCACAGGGCGCCAACCGCCATGAAGGCAGCGGCAGGGAACTGCTGGCAGATCGCCATGTGGCCGAAATGTTCTTGGGCGGGTGAGGCAAAGGCCGGCATGGAACTGCTGCAACTTCTGATTTACGGCGTCGTGCTGGGCAGTGTCATCGCTCTCGGCGCCATCGGTGTTTCCCTTACCTTCGGCATCCTCGGCTTCGCCAACTTCTCGCATGGTGACCTCATGAGTGCCGGCGCCTACGTGGCGCTGGTCTTCTTCACGATGCTCGCCTGGCCTCTATGGGTTGCCTTGCCAATTGCGATGATCGCGACGGCCCTGCTGGCTCTCGCGATCGATCGTACGCTTTATCGCTGGTTCCGGGGCCGCCATACGGTCATTCTCCTGATCTCCTCCTTTGGAGTGGCCCTGATCCTGAGATCTCTCGTCCAGATCATCTGGGGCCCTGACACCATCACCTACCAGACCGGCATCCAGATGCCGCACCGCTTCTTCGGGCTGCGTGTCCGGCCGGACCAGGTAACCATCCTGCTCTGCTGCGTGGCGCTTGTGGTGGCGGTGCACTTCTTCCTGCAGAAGACGAAGATGGGCAAGGCGATGCGCGCCATGGCCGACAACCCGAACCTGGCGCGCCTGTCCGGCATCGATACCGAACGTGTGATCCTCTGGACCTGGCTTCTCGGCGGTGGCCTCGCGGGGGCTGCGGGTGTCTTCCTGGGCCTCGATACACGCCTGCATCCGGAAATGGGCTGGACACTTCTTCTGCCGATATTCGCGGCAGTCATTCTTGGCGGTATCGGCAAACCCTACGGTGCCATCGTCGGCGGCTTCGTCATCGGGATCGCTCAGGAGATGTCCGTGATCATCCTGCCCGCCTCCTACAAGCCGGCTGTCGCCTTTGCGATTCTCGTCGTGATGCTCATCGTTCGCCCGACCGGCCTCTTCGCCGGCAGGAGCACCGTGTGATGGAACTGGCAGGCCTCCTCAGCTATGGCATCTTCTTCCTCACCCTCGTGGGGATCTACGGCCTCCTGACTCTCGGTCTCAATGTCCAGTGGGGCTACGCCGGCATGCTCAACATCGGCGTTGCCGCCTTTTTCACGGTTGGCGCCTATACCAGCGCGATTCTGACGACGGCGCCCAGCAGCGCACACCTCGGGGGCTTTGCCCTGCCCTTACCCATCGGCTTCGTGGCAGCCATGCTCCTGTCGGGGATCCTGGCGCTGGCCGTCGGTCTCATCACCCTCAGACTGCGGTCCGACTACCTGGCCATCGCGTCCATCGGCATTGCCGAGATCATACGCCTCACCCTCAAGAACGAAACCTGGCTCACCGGCGGGGTTCGTGGGCTGGCGAACATTCCGCGCCCGCTGCAGGGGGTCATCCCGGGATACGATGGGCTCCTTTATCTGGCCCTCGTGATGGGGATGGTCGCGCTCATTTACTGGGCCAACGAGCGGGCCTGGCGCTCTCCCTGGGGGCGCGTGTTGCGGGCGATCCGCGAAAATGAGGCCGCGGCTCGCGCGATGGGCAAGAACAGCCTGCTCTTCCGCCTGCAGGCATTTGTGCTGGGCGCGATGGTGATGGGTCTGGCCGGCGCACTCTATGCACACATCGTCCGCTTCATCAGCCCCGAAGCCTTCAATCCGCTTTTTGCGACTTTCCTGGTCTGGGTGATGCTCATAGCCGGCGGCAGCGGGAACAACCGCGGCGCGCTCCTCGGCGCCTTCGTGATCTGGATCGTATGGTCGGTCACGGAGATCATGGTGACACGCCTTCCAGAGGACCTGGTCACCCGCGCGGGCGCCTTGCGGGTCCTGCTGATCGGCATTCTGTTGCAGGTGATTCTCCTGGTCCGTCCTCAAGGTCTGCTGCCAGAACGTCCCCCTCGCCCGGAACGGCAGAGTTCCGGCTCAGATCGCCAGTGAGTGGCGATCGTAGCCATCCCTCAAGTGACGGTCGAAGGCGGCCGCGACAATCCGCACCAGCGGACGCCCTTCAGGTAGAAGCGCAAGCTCGTCCTTCCGCAAGGTGACGAGCCCGTCCGAGATCATCGGGGCAAGACGTGCCAGAGCATCGGGAAAGGCGATAGTGCCCCCATAGGCCTGCAGGTCCACCCGGTAATCGCACATCAGGCTATTGATGATGTCGCGGTCGCGCCGGTCTTCCTCGGTAACGGCTATACCCCGCGCCACCGGGAGGCGGCCTTTTCCCAAGGCTCTGCGATAGTCGGGCACGGACGGCACGTTTTGAACGTAACCCTGCGGCAATGTCCCGATGGCCGAAACCCCGAGTCCGAGCAGCACATCTGCGGCATCGACGGTGTAGCCCTGGAAGTTTCGCTGCAAACGGCCGCTTTTGCGAGCCTGCTCGAGGGGGTCGTCGGCGCGGGCGAAATGATCGAGCCCGACGCGGTGATAGCCTCTGCTCAGCAAGCAGCGGGCAGCAGCCTCGGCCTGCTGCAGCCGCTGAAGCTCGCCCGGCAGTGCCGCTTCCGGAAGCAGGCGCTGATGGGATTTCATGTGGGGCACGTGGGC
>Ga0079225_10002803_pt1 | contig 10124 bp, 9 predicted proteins | sample Poulit2012_FD_76344 | JGI IMG/M metagenome (GOLD analysis project Ga0079225, IMG submission 76344) | Agricultural soil microbial communities from Georgia to study Nitrogen management - Poultry litter 2012 | ecosystem: Environmental > Terrestrial > Soil > Agricultural land | place: USA: Georgia...
CCTGCCAGCCCCCGGCGAGCACCGCGAGCAGGAGAATTGCCGCACCGAGCAACACCTCCACGGTGTTGAGTGCGCGAAAGACGATGCGACCGATGCCCAGGCCCAGCGGCAACGTGATTCCCGGTGCCCGGAATTTCAGTGGCGCCTCGAGGAAAGAGATCGCGAGAACCATCCCGAACCAGACGAAACAGATCGCTGCGATGGCGAGAACCACGTTCCGGTAATCCCCTCAATTTTGAGCTAACTAATGGCGGACGCAGGTTGACTCAGATCAAGTTCCTAGTGCCGGCTTCCGTGGCTTAATTCTACACAGCGCCGGGCCGGACGCTCTACGATCGAAACTCTTCAAGCCATCTCGAAGTCAACTGGGGGATTAACGGCATCTCACATAGACGCGCCAGAATACCGCTGTCGCAGAGTAAAGCGGCGCTCTTTCCGAACTTCCGGGACAAGGAAAGTACACGGTTCCAATCCCCCGACCCGTCGCCATCCGCGCGAAGATGGGACGTACTATGCTCAAGCGCGCACCACGACCAGGCCAATTGAACCCCGAGCGCTCCTTAAGAGTTGAACCACATACGGTCAGAGTAGAGGGGTTTAAATGAAGGGGATCGTGATGAAACCGGAAATGCAACCTCCCGTTCATATTCGAGCCACGGCAAACTCTCATTAGAGAGAGCGAGCAGACTCTACTCAACGGCGAGATCTTTGGCAGCAGCAACATAAGCCTCGACGAATCCGTCGTGATGAGTTAATCCGGCTAACGCGGGCAACGCGTCGAGGAAGTCGACGGGAACGCTAGAGGCCGCCGTGAATAGCACTGGTGCTGCCGAATCGTCGAGCGCGAAGTTGCCCAATGCCGCCCGCCTGATGAATTCGCGCCAACTAGCGATGAGCCGTGCACCGGCGTGCGGAACCTCGCCTGCGGCGAGGCGGTCAATGATCGTGGGCAGCACGAACTTCGGGATGCGGTTGGATGCATCTGCACCCAGCCGGGCGAGCGTATCGGCGATCGCGGGATTGGAGAAGCGGGCGAAGAGTTCGCCGATGTAGCCGGGCAGGTCGAAGCCAGCCGGCACCTGGAGCGTGGGTGCGGCGTCTTCCTCCATGTAGGTGCGGACGAACTCGGCGATGGTCGGATCATCCAGGGCCTCGTGCACATACTCGTGGCCGGCGAGTTGCCCGAGGTAAGCGACGGCCTGGTGTCCACCGTTGAGCAGGCGAATCTTGATCGCCTCGTAGGCGTGCACATCGGCGACCATCGTCGCTCCCGCGGCACCGAAGTCCGGGCGCCCCGTCGGAAAGTCGTCTTCGATCACCCATTGCTGGAACGGCTCCGCGGTCACCGGCCAGCGGTCCTCCACACCGAGGCGGTTGCGAATCCGGTCGACGTCTGCCTCAACTGTGACCGGCGTGATCCGGTCGACCATCGTCGACGGAAACGCCACTTCGGAGGCGATCCAATCCGCCAGCTGTGCATCGACCAAGCGAGCAACGGCTTCCACGCTCCGCCGGGCCACCGCGCCATTTTCGGGAACGTTATCGCAGGAGAGCACCGTGAAAGCAGGGATGCCCCGACGGCGACGCTCTCGTAGGCCGGCGACGATCCAACCGAAGACCGTCTCCGGTCTCGTCAGGTCCGTGTCGGTCTCTGCAATCACGAGGGGATCGTTGGCGGCTCGTTTTCCGCCGATCGGATCCTCGACGTAACCGCCCTCGGTGATCGTCAGTGACACGATGCGCACGCCCGGATCCACCAGCTGATCGACCACCGCCTCGGGATCATCGGGGGCGTGCAGCACGCGGCGAATCGATCCGATGACGCTGATCTCGTCGTTGCCGTCAGCGTGCCGGAGCGTGAGGGTGTACAGGCCGTCTTGCGCGTTCAGGGCATCTCGCATGCGGGCGTCTCGTTCGAGCACCCCGACGCCGCAGATCGCCCACTCCCGGGCGTCACCCGTGTGAAGCAGGCGGTCCAGGTACATCGCCTGATGCGCGCGGTGGAAGTTGCCGACGCCGAAATGCACGATTCCGATGCGAATGTCATCGTCGAGGTAAGCCGGGGTCGACACCGCGGCGGGAAGGGCCGCCAACACGGACTTGTCGAGCCGAGCCGTCGGTTCACATTCACGTGACATACGAGGCACTCAATCCTTGGAGATGGTCGCTGGGACGTTATCGAAGTCGATGATCGCGTCCTGCTCGATCAATGCGGTGCGTAGCATGTCAAAGTCCACATCCGACATCGTCATGCCGTGCGTCACGGCGAGGGACGCGGCAGTTCCTGCGCCCTGGCCCATAGCCATGCAGGTCGCCATAACGCGCACCGATCCGAATCCAGGGCCATCCGCGCTCAAGCATCGGCCGGCGGTCACCACATTCACGCTGCCCTGCGGGACGAGGCAGCGAAAGGGCACGTTGTAGGGTCGTCGCAGAAGCACGAACTCATTTTGATCAATGCTGTCTGAGTGGTGGATGTCGATCGTGTGGGCACCCTTGGCGATCGTGTCCGGGAAGGCTTTGGGATTGATGATGTCATCCTGAGAGAGTTTATACAGTCCGACGATGTGATAGGTCTCGCGCACGCCGGTCTGGATGCCCGACTTCGCCAGCCAGGCGTTGCGAAACTCGGGGAACTCACGGCGCAGAGTGTCGATGAGGGCATGCATCTTCTCACGCAGGCTGATCTCTGTTCGCGTGAACCATTCCGGATCGCTGGCGTCGGTCGGCTCACGGAGGACATTGATGCTGACGAATCCGTCCCGGAAGAAGCGGTTGATCCATGGCCCTCCGAAGAGCGGGACCTCGCCGGCGGCATGAAGTTCCGCCAGACGCGCGCGGATCGACTCGGACACGGGCAGGATTCCGTCGACTGCGTCTCCGAAAACGTACTCCAATGCATCGGTATCGACCCCACCGAGCTGGAACCAGAGCGTCGCAGGCTGGAGCACCTCATCCTTGACCGTCGGCAGGCCCGCAGCGCGCACGACATCGGCGTCGCCGGAGCAGTCGATCACGGTCTTGCAGCCGTAGGCTGTGCGCCCGGCCTTGTTCTGAACGATGACGTGGGTGACAGCCCCACCGTCGACGACGACGTCGGCGAACCACGTGTGGAAAAGCATCGTCACCCCACTTTCGACCAGCATCTGCTGGGCGGCAAGCTTCATGATCTCATCGTTTACCGGCCAGTTGCCGCTATCGCGTTCAAGCTCGGCTCCGCCGAGCTTGGCCGCACGGCGCATCAATTCAAGGGGGATCCCTCCGATATGCTGTTCGCCTCCGACGCGGAATTCACTGATCGGAGTGACGAGAGCGCTGGTCGCCATTCCGCCTACGAATCCGTAACGCTCAATCAGCAATGTACGGGCGCCACCTCGTGCAGCTGCAATGGCTGCAATGACTCCGGCAGGTCCTCCTCCCACGACAATGGTGTCGAACTCCCCGAAGACCGGAGTCGTCCTTGGTGCCTCCACCACATACGACGCATTTTTCTCATTCGCCATGCTCTATTCGGCCTCCGTTGCCCTGTCTTGAGTAATATCCCGCCGAGAAGCGGCCCGACGAGAACGGTCTCTGTTAGCGATACACGCTTTGTCTGCTGGTGCTTGAGTATATTGATTTACTAAAAAATTTCCAACACCACTTCCAGAGCAAATGCCTGTATATGAGAGCAGATCAGACGATACTGAGAAAAATTGACCATGCTGAGGTAGTTCGTTATACTCGAATGCGATGGGCGCCAGATTTCTTGTGGCCCGCTGGTATCAAGGAGGATAGAAATGCGTTGGACTCGAGTACCCCTCGCCATCGCCGCCGTCGCTACCGCAAGCCTGGTGGTCTCGTGCAGCGGTGCCGGAACGGAAACGGGAACGGACACGTCCGGGGCTGATGAGGTCAATCTTCGAATGACCATTTGGTCGGCGGATCCCGATCACGTCGAGATCTTCGACTCGCTTGGGAAGGAGTTCGCCGAGCAGCACCCGCGCGTCTCAAGCGTGAAAATCGAGAGCTTCAACCTCGCTGAGCTCGACACCCTGGTAACGACACAGATATCCGCTGGCGACGCCCCCGATGTCAGTTGGCTACCTGTTGAGAGCAGCGCCGAATACATCAATGCCGGTGCCCTGGTCGACTTGCAAGACAAGATCGATGATGTAGAGGATTTCGACTTCGATGACTTCATCCCCTCTCTCCTCAAGCGGTGGCAGGTGGACGATGCCATCTACGGAATACCGTTCTCGACGGGGCCACTCATCATGTACTACAACAAGGACCTCTACGCCGAGGCCGATGTCAAGGACCCAGGCCAGCTCATTTCCGAAGGGAACTGGACCTGGGATTCTTTTCGGGAAACATCGGAGCAGGTGACGGAGGCTCTGAACATTCCCGGCTATGCACTTAACGACTTTGACTTCAAGAACTGGACGCGGTTGCTTCCATACTTGAACGCCTACGGCGCTTCGCCATGGAGTGAGGATGCTTCGACGTGCACGCTCAACGAACCTGAAGCGGTCGATGCGATGTCGACGTTCCACGGAATGACGTTTGACGACGGTTCGATGCCAGTTCCTGGTCAGCAGGTCGATTTTTGGGGCGGCGGCGTTGCAGCGACATCGGCCTTCCTCGGCTCTGCTACGAACCTTTCCGATGTCGCCTTCGATTGGGGCATAGCACCGACCCCCGCGGGCCCTGCAGGCGACGTCGTCGCAACGGGCCAGGCATCCATCGTTGCGTTCGCCGCCGGCAACAACACCGATGAAGCTGCCGATTTTGTCGCGTTCCTCGGCTCGAAGGATGCGATGGCCAAGTATTCAGGGTTCTTCCCGCCGATCCGTGAGAGCGTGCTTACTCCGGAGACGCTCACGAAGAATTCTGAGGTACTCACGACGGAGGCCGTTGCACCCATCATTGACGGCATCAAGGAAAACGGTGAGGTGTTCCCAGTCACCGAGAGCAATGCTGTCGTCACGGACGCCCTGAACTCTGCGCTCGACGAGGCTTTCTACCAGCCCGGGATCGACGTGGAGGAGGCGCTCATGACCGTCTGCGGCGCAGTCGATCCGCTACTTCCCTGACCCGGAGCACAGCAACATCATGACGACGCAGCAGTCACCTGGAGCTTCGACGTCCGCAGCGTACCGGACGTCGAAGCACAACAGGAACAGACCGAGTCCGCTTCACGCGGGCCGTAACATCTTCGGGTACGCGCTACTCGCCCCACAGACACTCGGTATGCTCGTCGTCGGGCTCGTCGCGATCGGCGGCCTGATACAGCTCAGCTTGACCCGTGTCAACGTACTAGCCGGCACGCGAGATTTCATCGGCCTCGACAACTACGCTCGTATCTTCACCGATCCCAACATGACGGTCGTTCTCTCGAACACCTTCTTCTTCGTGGTGGTGTTGAGCATCGGTGGGACTGTGCTAGCGCTCGCGCTCGCCGTCCTACTGAATCAGCAGATCCCCGGGATCAACATTTTCCGCGCGATGATCTTCATTCCGGCGCTCGTCACGACAGTAGCGTGGACTTTGGTCTGGGGATTCATCCTCCAACCCGGCGGGCTACTCGACGGTATCGTTGGAATCGTAGGGGCTGGCCCTTTCCCATGGCTTCGCGGTGAGTGGCTTACGCTCGCAGTCTTCGCCGTAATCCAGCTTACAAAGAACGTCGGCATCAACATGATGATCTTCCTTGCCGCGCTGCAAGCTGTACCGCAAGAACTACTGGATGCCGCACACGTCGACGGAGCGGGACCCTGGACGCGTTTCCGACACATCATTCTGCCTCAGATCTCTTCCGCCATCATCATGGTCTTCATGCTGATGGTTAGCGGGTCATTCAAAGTCTTCGAGCTCGTGCTGCTACTCACAAATGGCGGTCCCGGAGTTGACACCTCTGTGCTCGCGTTCGAGATCTTTCGGCAGGCGTTCCGCCTCAACGACATCGGCTACGCAGCCGCACTTTCTGTTTTCCTGTTCGCACTCGTGATCGCTCTGATCGGCATCATCTGGCAGTTCCGAAAGAAGATAGTTTTCCATGAATCGGAGTAACAGCCTTTCGCGCATGACGCGCCACCTCCCGACGTATTTGCTCCTAAGCATCATTTCTTTGCTTTTTATCGGGCCAGTGCTGTGGATGGTTAGCGGGTCGTTCAAGTCAATTGGTGAGATCCTCCAGTACCCACCGAAGCTACTTCCCGAAGTATTCCGGTGGGAGAATTACGCGCAAGTATTCTCGCTGCAGCCGTTCGGGCGCCAGATACTGAACTCTGGCCTGTTGATGGTACTGATATGCGCAGTCACCCTGCTTCTTGCAATCCCCGCTGGGTACGCTCTCGCTAGGGTACGCCCAGCCGGTTCCGCCTTCTTTTTCCTCATCCTGCTCAGCGGCGTCTTCATCCCACCCGAAGCAGTCATCATCCCACTCTTCCAAACTGCGGCCGATCTCGGATGGGTGGATACCTTCTACCCACTGGTGATCTTCACATCGGTATTGTCGACTGGTCCGGTCGCGATGTTCATTATGCGGCAGGCGTTCCTCACCCTTCCTGCTGAGTTTGAGGAAGCAGCGACGATCGATGGTTCGAGTCGTGTACGTACCTTTGTACAAATCTTCCTTCCATTAGTGCGTCCTTCGATCGCTTCGGCCGTGGTATTCACAGCGTGGTTCAGCTGGAATCAGTTCCTCGAACCACTCGTCTACCTGCGTTCGCAGACTATGCTGACGGTACCTGTAGCGCTCACCCTGTTTGAGGATGCCCTTGCCGGGCCGAGGTGGAACGTGCAGATGGCCGCGACTACTCTCTCTGTTCTGCCTGTACTCGTGGTATTTATGCTCGCCCAGAAACATGTCGTCTCTGGCCTCACTGCTGGCGGACTCAAATCCTAGGGTGATGCGCCCCCTAGCGAAAGGAACAGCGTGCCCGCATCTTTCTCGCAACCTCTCCGCCTCAACTATTTGCAGTACTCGGTGACTTCGAGCAGGCAGCAGTTTGGGACGATCCTCCGGATACTCGAGCCCGATGCTCCAGACGAGGTCGCGAATCCGCGCGTCGTCTACCTCCTGCCGTCTACGCCCGAGTTAAGCCATAGATCGGGCGATGGCCTCGATGAGGCGCTACGGAACGATCTCCACAATCAGTATGGAATGACCTTCGTGGCGCCCACTTACTCGGACTGGCCCTGGATGACCGATCTGCCGGATCAGCCCATGCTGCAGCAACTGATGTTCTTCATCGAAGAAATCGTGCCGTTCATCGACAACCGGTATCCGTCGGCGCCGCGACTACTGATCGGGTATAGCAAAGGAGGATCGGCTGCTCTGCAGATCTTGCTGCGCTATCCCGAGAAGTTCGCTGCTGCTGCGGCGTTCGACTCTCCAGTAATGAAGAGTACACCCGATCAATGGGAGATGCCGTTCTTCTGGTCGAATCCTGACCATTTCCGGAACTTCTCCATCCCGGAGCTATTACGCACTCGTACCAAAGAGCTAGGCAACGTTGCACGAATCGTGCTGCATGGATACGGAAATTTCGGAAAGAACGCCCCAGAGTGGAGCCGCGATCATTTGTCGGAAGCGCATGAGCTACTAGACGAGCTCGGAATCGCGCATGTCTACGACAACGAGCGATACTATGCTCACCGCTGGGATTCCGGATGGTTACCCGAAGTAGTGAAGACCCTCTCCCAGATGACGGATAACGCCCGGTAGCGTCTCAACCGTTCAGAACTCGAGGGGCAGTTGAGTCACGTTGTATAACCTGCGGGGCTGGGTCTTGGAGAACCAGTTCTCCTTCTCGGGCCGCCCCGATCTGATCTAGGAGCAATTCCACAGCCACCCGGCCCAGATCTCCCAGCGGCATGGCTACAACCGTGAGGGATGGACTTAGGTGGGGAGCGAACCAGGTGTCATGGATGCTGACGATCGACACGTCGCGAGGAATCTGGTGTCCCGCGGCGACAACACCGGCATGCACACCTAGCGCACTCGTTGCCGAGACAACAATCATCGCCGTGGCGTTCCCGCCACTAGCGTAGTAGCCCTCGACGGCGGTTCGGGCCGATCCGGCGTCCCATCCCCCCACGATCGCCGGATGGGAAGTCAGTCCCGCTTTCTCCATCGCCGACAGGTACCCCTGGTATCGCCGTTGCGATGATGATCCTTCCGCGCCGACGAAGACAATGCCCGTGTGCCCTAGTTCGATCAGATGCTCGGCGGCAAGGGACGCCGCACCGACATCGTCGAGCCTCACTGTGCGGAACCCATCAAGTGCGTCCGCATTAAACAGCACCATAGGCATCCCCTTGGCGGTCTGCAAAGAAGTGTGATCCTCTGCGTAACCGCCCTGGATGAGAAGCCCATCAACTCTACGTCCCTGCGTGAGCCGCCGCAGCGCGTCCGGATTTGATGCGAGCTCCGCGGCGTTGAGGAGCATCAACGAATAGCCCGCGGAAGTCGCAGCGGCCTCGGCGCTCTCTACCATCTCCGAATAGATTGGATCGGTGACGTGGTAAAGAGCGAAACCAAGGAGTCCGGTGTGCGCACTTCGCAGTGCCCGCGCGGACGCGTGCGGGGTGTACTGAAGCATCTCAATCGCCGAGGTGACGCGGTCACGTGTCTCGTCGCGGATCTTCAGGTTCGGGTCGTTGTTGATCAGCCTTGATACGAGACCGGGAGAAACCCCGGCAAGCTTTGCTACTTCCGATAGACGCGCACTCCTTGTCATGCGCGCCTCCTCCCTGCTGGTGTACAGTCTATCGTAGCCCGTTTCCCGCATACCGGTCCCAAATTATAATACGTAGTTCCACGCTGGTTGGTCGTCAGCGATGCTGGGTCGTGGGCGAAATCTTCGCGGGCAGTTTTCCAGCCGAAGTATTTGCGGAGTTGGTTGTTGCTCTCGGTGGCGATGTCTTGATCGGGCGGAAGCTCTGCCGGCTTGGGGCGGCAACTCGCGTAGCTCGCTGTCTCGGCGTGAGCGACGGACCTCAAACGTCGTATGCGTGAGATATCTTGCGAATGCTTCGATCACCGCGAACAGCAGTGCGTTGGTATGGACTCAGGCGGCTACACTCCGTCTTAGAAGTCGCCACAAAAAGCTCATCGGTTCCAGCCGCTTGACTCCGCGATCTCCAACGTGGATTACGTGCATGGGCTCCGAGCAAAGCTCGGCTTCGCGGTTGCGGGCAGCAACGCGGTCGGGGATCAGGTCGAGCTGCTGCCACGATGAGTCCGTGTCGAGCCAGAACGACTCGGACGACATCACCAGACTTCCCGAGTTGCGTGTGCCTGGTTCCTCTCAGGATCGCCGATCCTCCGCGTAGCCTGGCCAGTCTCACGCAGTCGTATTCGTTTACCCGATTCCCATAGCGCGGCGTCGGCGTGTAAACGCGAACCGAATGGAACACTATGGCGCGACGAAGAGGACGGTCAGGAACCTTCCGTTCAGAATCGCGGCGTTGATCGCCTGGAACGCTTGCACATAGATGCCGTCATCGGCTCGCCCGGAAGCCGGGGCTGATCGCGATGCTGAACACAAAGAACAGACCGCGAGCAACCCATTGGCGACGATCGCGACGACCAACAGCGGGCCAAGAATGAGCGCGTGCATCATGTTCCTCGTTGCTCAGGCTGGCAAAACGCGGTCGATGGTGGTTGCGACGGCTCTCGGCGACGCACGCCCGGAAGCCCGCTTCGCTAAGGGCACCCGCACAGGCATCCTCAGGAATCGTGGCAACGCGAAACTCGCGACCGAGCACCTCTCCCAGTACGCTGGCGACTTCACTCATGCCTGCTCCGCCCCACCGAGGACGCTGTACGGCGCAAAGCTAAGGCTCCTCCCTGACACTCGGCGATGGGTCCAACTAGAGTAGGATGGAATCCTATTAAGGACTGGAGGGTCGATCGTGCGGACTACGCGGCAGTTGAGTATCACGCTTCCCAACGAGATGGCCGATGCTCTGCGTGAGCGGTTGCGATCTGGTGCCTACGCCAGTGAGAGCGAGGTCATTCGCGACGGCCTACGTGCGTTGTTCGCTCGCGACCAGGCGGTCGAAGCGTGGCTGCGTGAGGAGGTCGCCGCCTCCTACGACGCACTGGTGGTCGATCCGAACGATGTCGCAACCGC
>Ga0079225_10002804_pt1 | contig 10120 bp, 10 predicted proteins | sample Poulit2012_FD_76344 | JGI IMG/M metagenome (GOLD analysis project Ga0079225, IMG submission 76344) | Agricultural soil microbial communities from Georgia to study Nitrogen management - Poultry litter 2012 | ecosystem: Environmental > Terrestrial > Soil > Agricultural land | place: USA: Georgia...
TCCAGGAGGTGCATCAGCACGTCCGTGGCGAAGTCGCGGATGGAGGCGTCGCGGTACGGCACTCTGTAGCTGCCTCGGGAGGGCGCGCTCGTGCTCTTCTCCAGCGGGCGGCCTTCCTCCAGCCAGGCTTGCCTGCCGCCGTCCATCAGCCGTGCGTCCTCATGACCGTTGTACTTGAGGAACCAGAACGCGTAGGCGGCCCACCAGTTGCTCTTGTCGCCGTAGATGACCACCGTGTCGTCGCGGCTGATGCCCTTGCGGTTCATCAGGTCGGCGAACTCCGCACCGCTGAGGTAGTCGCGCACCGGGTGGGTGTTGAGGTCGGTCACCCAGTCGATTTTCACGGCACCGGGAATGTGGCCGACGTCGTAGAGCAGCACGTCCTCGTCGGATTCGACGACCACCAGGCCGGGCTGGTTCAGATGGGCCGAGAGCCAATCGGCGGTCACCAACCGTTCCGGGTGGGCGTAGGACTGCAGGGCGGGGCTGGGGTCTGTTGGTACTGGCACGTCCCCGAGCCTACCGCCACTGCGGTTTTCGCCGCAGCGCCGGTGCTGGTGCGGATCCTGATGCTTTTAATGTCGGGCCCGCGGGCGGCGGGGTGGCCACCGGTGGGGAGCGTCGGCTGGCCGGAACGGTGACCGCGCAACGTCGGCGGCGGAGGGCGGGATTCCGCGAAATACCGGGTGTCCCGCGGCGGCGGTCACGCCCCCAGAGCCACCTCGTAGGCCACCGCGAACCGGCGTGTTCCCCGGGTGGGGCCGAACAGCGCGGCGCCGTTGGCGCTCCAACTGACCACGCGCAGCAGTTGTTTGCCCGCCGCGAGGCGGCGTCGGACGACGTCGGACAGGGCGGATCGGAGGCGCTCGGTGTCGTAGCGGTCGATGTCCCGCGGCACCTGGATGTCCCACATGGTTTCTTCGACTGGCATGCAGGCCAGTGTGGCGTTGGTCACAGTCGATCGGGGGGAGGCGGCCCGGTGTGCCGCGCCTCGGCTGGATTGCGATCAGGTCACGGTCCGGTTGCGGGCGTCGCGGGGCCGTCGCGCCGACGCCGAGCCGCATGTTGGCGTGTGCGGGGGTGGTCCTGGGGTGCCCCGCGGTCATGGGGTGCCCCGCCAGTCATCCAGCCGCACGTTTGCGTGCGGATTTTGCCGAAAACCGCACGCAAACGTGAGTTTCGGGGCTGGGTGGCAGGGCCCGGGGGCGGGGCGGCAGGGCCCGGGGCTGGGTGGCCCGCCCCACGTGTGCGCGTGCGCCGATTAGCGGGCCCCTGGGGGAGGGGTCACCTCCACAGCGGAGCGATCGGCAAGCCCAGGCGGGCCAGTAGCGTGCGCAGCAACGGCAGGCTCACCCCGATGACATTGGACGGATCCCCCTCGATGCGGTCGATGAACCAGCCGCCCCGCCCGTCGAGGGTGAAGCCGCCGGCCACCCCGACGGGTTCGCCGCTGTCGATGTAGGCGTTGAGGTCGGTGGGCGCGGGATTGGCGAAATGCACCGTGGTGGAGCGTGTTTCGGATTCACCGGCGGTCACCGATCCGTCGTTCACGCGCAGCACACAGTGTCCGGTGTGCAGGTGGCCGGCCCGCCCGGCCATCAACCGCCACTGCTGCAGCGCCGCCTCGGAGCTGCCGGGCTTGCCGCAGAGCCGGTCACCGATCTGCAGCATCGAATCGCACCCGATCACCACCGCGTCGGCGGCCACCTCGTCGGGCAGGTTCTCGGCCACGGCGTGCGCCTTGGCGGTGGCCAGCTCGGCGACCAGCCGCTCAGGGGCGTCACCCCCCAGCGCGGCGATGATCGCGTCCTCGTCGACCCCGGAGACGACCACCACCGGGTCGGCGCCGGCGGAGCGCAGCACCGCGAGTCGGCCCGCCGAGGCGGAGCCGAGAACCAGGCGGGTCACCGCCGCAGGTGGACGCGCTCCAGCAGGGTCACCCGCTGCCAGCTGAAGATCGAATAGCGCAGCTTGTCCGCCGGGTGGCCCCACAGGTTGCGCGGCGCGGCGGCCGGCTCGCCGCCCCCGCCGGCGGCGCCGGCGAAGACCGCCACCAGAGCGGCCAGGTCCTCGGTGGACGGCTGGCCGCGCAGCACCTGGACGAACGGCGCGGCGGTGGGTGTCTCGGCGCCCTGGGGGGTGCTGGTCTGCTCGGTGCTCACAGCGGAATGTTCCCATGCTTCTTCGGCGGCAGCTGCACGATCTTGCGTTCCAGCAGCCGCAGCGAGTTGGCCACGTACCCGCGGGTGTGCGACGGCGGGATCACCGCGTCGACGTAGCCGCGCTCGGCCGCCACGTACGGGTTGACCAGCGTGTCCTCGTACTCCTGCTGCAGCTCCAGGCGCAGCGCGTCGACGTCCTCGCCGGCCTTGGCCGCCTCGGCGAGCTTCGAGCGGTAGACGAACCCGACCGCGCCGGAGGCGCCCATCACCGCGATCTGGGCGGTCGGCCAGGCGACGTTGACGTCGGCGCCCATCTCCTTGGATCCCATAACGCAGTAGGCGCCCCCGTAGGCCTTGCGGGTGATCACGGTGATCTTGGCGACGGTGGCCTCGCCGTAGGCGTAGAGCAGTTTGGCTCCCCGGCGGATGATGCCGTTGTACTCCTGATCGGTGCCGGGCAAAAAGCCGGGCACGTCCACCAGCATCACGATCGGGATGTTGAAGCAGTCGCAGGTGCGCACGAACCGGGCCGCCTTCTCCGAGGCGTTGATGTCCAGACAGCCGGCGAACTGGGTCGGCTGGTTGGCGACGATCCCGACGCTGCGGCCCTCGATGCGGCCGAACCCGACGACGATGTTGCCGGCGTAGCCGGACTGCACCTCGAGGAACTCGTCGTCGTCGAGCAGCCGGGTGATGACCTCGTGCATGTCGTAGGGCTGGTTGGGCGAGTCGGGGATCATCGTGTCCAGCTCGATGTCCTCGGGGGTGAGGGTCTCCTCGATGGAGCCCTCGGCGACCGGTTCGGCGTAGCGCGGCGGGTCGGCGTAGTTGTTCGGCGGCAGGTAGGACAGCAGGTCGCGCACGTAGTCGAAGGCGTCCTGCTCCCCGGAGGCCACGTAGTGGGCGGTGCCGGACTTGGCCATGTGGGTGTGGGCCCCGCCGAGCTCCTCCATGGTGACGTCCTCGCCGGTGACGGTCTTGATGACGTCGGGGCCGGTGATGAACATCTGGCTGGTCTGGTCGACCATCACGACGAAGTCGGTCAGCGCGGGGGAGTAGAGGTGCCCGCCGGCGGCGGCGCCCATGATCAGCGAGATCTGCGGGATCACCCCCGAGGCGAGGATGTTGTTGTGGAAGATCTGGCTGTAGAGGCCCAGCGAGACCACACCCTCCTGGATGCGGGCCCCGGCGCCGTCGTTGATGCCGATCAGGGGGCGGCCGGTCTTGATCGCCAGTTTCTGCACCTTGACGATCTTCTCGCCGTAGACCTCCCCGAGGCTGCCGCCGAACACGGTGGCGTCCTGGCTGAAGACGCAGACCTCGCGGCCGTCGATGGTGCCGTAGCCGGTCACCACACCGTCGCCGAGCGGGCGTTTGTCGCCCATCCCGAAGTTGGTACTGCGGTGGCGCGCCAACGCGTCGAGTTCGACGAACGAGTCCTCATCGAGCAGCGCCAGGATCCGCTCGCGGGCGGTCAGCTTGCCCTTGGCGTGCACCTTTTCCACGGCGGCCTCGCCGACCGGGTGCCGGGTCTCCTCGGTGCGCCGCTTGAGGTCGGCCAGCTTGCCGGCGGTGGTGTGGATGTCGATCTCGTGCTCGGCCGCAGGTTCGACGGGGGAGTCGGCTGCACCGGCGGCGGAGTCGGTTGCGCTCGTCATAACCGTCGAGCTTAACCGCGTTTGCCGCGCCGCTCGCCGCGGGTGGGCCCGACCTCTGCGTGTCGGCGGGGGCAGGCGATAGCCTGCCCCCGATGCGCACCGACATCGCGACCCTGCTGTTGGACCGGGCCGGGGACCGCCACCCGGGGCTGCGCACCCGTGAGCAGGACTGGAGCTGGGACGCGGTGCTCACCGAATCGGCGGCCCGCGCGGCGCTGGCCGCCCAGCTGCGTCGCGACGGCCCGTTCCACATCGGGGTGCTGCTGGACAACGTCGCCGATTTCGTGTTCTGGCTCGGCGGGGCGGCGCTGGCCGGGGCGACCGTCGTCGGGCTGAACCCCACCCGCGGCGCGGCCGAACTGGCCGCCCAGATCCGTCACGCCGACTGCCAGCTGATCGTCACCGACCGTGCCGGGGCGGCGCGGGTGGCCGCACTCGACGGGGGCCCGGGCCCCGACCGGATCCTGGCCGTCGACGACGACGGGTACGCCGCGCGCGTGGCGGCCTGCCGCACGGCGCCGGCCGCGGCGCCCGGGGTGGGCGCCGACACGCTGTTCCTGCTGCTGTTCACCTCCGGCACCACCGGGGAGGCCAAAGCGGTCCGGTGCACCCAGGGCCGGTTGGCGCGCATCGGCTACGCGGCCGCGGACAAGTACGCCCACACCCGCGCGGACGTCGAATACTGCTGCATGCCGCTGTTCCACGGCAACGCGATCATGGCGCTGTGGGCCCCGGCGCTGACCCGCGGCGCCACCGTCTGTTTGACCCCGACGTTCTCGGCCACCGGTTTCCTCGACGACGTCCGGTTTTTCGGAGCCACGTTCTTCACCTACGTCGGCAAGGCGCTGGGCTATCTGCTGGCCACCGCCGAACACCCCGATGACGCCGACACCACGCTGCGCCGCGGATTCGGCACCGAGGCGTCCCCGGCCGACCAGCGGGAGTTCCGTCGCCGCTTCGGCGCCGACCTGTTCGAGGGCTACGGCTCCAGCGAAGGCGGCGGCGCGGTGGCCCGCGCACCCGACACCCCGCCCGGCGCACTGGGCCGGCCCGCCCACGACGGGGTGGCGGTGGTCGACCCGCAGACGCTGCGCACCTGCGCACCCGCGGTGCTCGACGCCGACGGGCTGCTGTGCAACCCGCAGGAGGCGGTCGGTGAGATCGTCGACAAGCGGGGGGCGGCCGGCTTCGAGGGGTACTACAAAAACGCCGCCGCCGACGCCGAACGGCTCCGCCACGGCTGGTACTGGACCGGGGACCTGGGCTATGTCGATGCGGCCGGGTTCCTCTACTTCGCCGGCCGGCGCGGCGACTGGATCCGGGTGGACGGCGAGAACATCTCGGCGTTGACCGTCGAACACGCGCTGCGCCGCCACCCGGGGGTGATCGCCGCCGCCGGCTACGGGGTGCCCGACCCGCGCTCGGGGGATCAGCTGATGGCCGCGATCGAGGTGTCCGACCCCGACGGTGTCGACGTGGCGGCGCTCGCCGCGTTTCTGGCCGAGGAGAAAAGCTTGGGCCGCAAGGGGATTCCCCGGCTGGTACGGATCTCGGCGGCGTTGCCGGTCACCGGCTCGAACAAAATCCTCAAACGGCAACTGCAGGCCGAACGCTGGCACACCGACGATGCGGTGTACCGCTGGGCCGGCCGCGGCGCCCCCGACTACCGGCTGATGAGCGCGGCGGACCGGCGGGCCCTCGACGCGCAGTTCCACACCTACGGCCGTCAGCACCACCTGTAGGCGTGCACCGGCCTATCATCACCCCAATGACCGAACGCGCCGCGGCCCGGCCCGCCCTCGACGACACGGCGCTGCGTTCGGCGCTGGCCGGCCGGTGGCGCCGCATCGACGTCGTCGAGCAGACCGGGTCCACCAACGCCGATCTGCTGGCGCGGGCCGCCGGCGGCGAGGACATCGGCGGGGCGGTGCTGGCCGCCGAGCACCAAAGCGCCGGGCGCGGCCGGCAGGGGCGCGGATGGTCGGCCCCGCCGCGATCGCAGCTGTCGCTGTCGGTCGGGGTGGACGCCGCGGCGGTGCCGGCCTCGGCGTGGGGATGGCTGCCGCTGGCCACCGGGGTGGCGGTCACCGACGCTCTCGCCGAGCTCACCGACCTGCCGGTCGGGCTGAAATGGCCCAACGATGTGCTGGCCGGTCCGGGCGACGCGCCGGGCAAACTGGCCGGGATCCTCGCCGAGGTGGCGGCACCGGCGAAGGCCATCGTCGTCGGGGTGGGGCTGAACGCGGCGATGAGCGCCCAGGAGGCGCCCGCGCCGCAGGCCACCTCGCTGTCGATGCTGGGGGCGCCCACCGACCGCACCGCGCTGGCGGTGGCGCTGCTGGAGGCCCTGGCCGAGCGGATCGGCGCCTGGCGCGCCGCCGGCGGCGCCGACCGGCGCCTCGTCGCCGACTACACCGCCCGCAGCGTCACGGTGGGCCGGCGGGTGCGCGCTCTGCTGCCCGGTGAGAAGACCGTGCAGGGGATCGCGGAGGCCATCGACGAGATGGGGCGCCTGCGCGTGGCCACCGGCGCCGAGACCGTGGCCGTCGCCGCCGGCGACGTCACCCACCTGCGGCCGGTCTAGGGGCGCGCGCATGCCGTACCCGGACAACGTCCTCGCCGACGACGAGCAGGTGGTGCTGCACCGCCACCCGCACTGGAAACGCCTGGTCGGTGCGGTGCTGACGGTGCTGGTGGTCACCGCGGTGGCCACGTTCGGCGCCGCGGTGGTCAACACCCAGCACTGGGAGCCGACCGCGCGCAACGTCGTGTTCGCCGTGATCGCGGCCATCTGGGCGGTGGTGGTCGGCTGGTTCAGCGTGTGGCCGTTCCTGGCCTGGCTGACCACCCACTTCGTCATCACCGACCGGCGGGTGATGTACCGCCACGGGGTGCTGACCCGCAGCGGCATCGACATTCCGCTGGCCCGGATCAACAGCGTGGAGTTCACCCACCGGCTCATCGACCGGATGCTGCGCACCGGCACGTTGATCATCGAATCAGCCGCGCAGGACCCGCTGGCGTTCTACGACATTCCGGGCGTCGAAGGGGTCCACGCGCTGCTGTATTACGAGGTCTTCGACACCTGGGACGACACCCGCGCCGAATCGGACACCGGGCGCGGCGACTGACGGTGGCGCCGGGTGGGCCGGCGGAACAGGCTCACCACGTTGGTGTTGCGCTCCCCGGCGGGACCGTCGCCACGGCCGTCCTCGATCGTCTCGGCCAGCGCGCCGTCGTCGAGCACCGCGCTGAGGGTCTGCCCGGCGTCGGCCCTGCTGGGCTTGCCGGAGAGCTCGTCGGGGAAGACCCACCGGCGAAACGCCCAGAACCGGAACACCATCTGCAGCAGATTGCCCAGGAGGTAGGCGGCGACGAAGTCGGCGATGTTCTCCACGGTCAGCGAGACCATCGGGGCGCGCAGCTGCAGCACGTAGCTGGAGAACCACAGCGGCGCCATCGACAGCAGCACCCCCACCCCGCTGAACGCGAAGAACAGCAGCGCCTCGTGGTGGCGTTCGCGGCCGCCCCGGTCGCGGAAGCTCCATTCCCGGTTCAAGATGTAGGAGGCGATCACCGCCACGATCCCGGAGATGATCTTCGCGGTCACCGGCTTGGGTTCGAGCACGGTGAGCTTCAGCGTGTAGAACAACGCCGAGTCGATGATGAACGTGGTGCCCCCGACGATGGCGAACTTGATCAGCTCATGGTGGCGTTCGGCCAGGGGGCGAATCACCCGAGGCAGGCGCGCGATCGTGGCGTCGGTGAATGACACAACACGCCAGTCTACGTTTTGGTGGACCGCCATGTAAAAACACCGGGAAATCGCCGTGCCGGCGGCATGACACCATATGTAGCCGTGCCCCCCACCCCGCATGGCCGCGTCACGCCCGCCGACCCTGGGCGCCATCGGCACCGCAGCCCCCGGGTCGCCATGATCGGGGCAGGTCAGCTGGCCCGGATGACCCACCAGGCCGCGATCGGGCTGGGCCAGAGCCTGCGGGTGCTGGCCGAGACCGCCGACGACCCGGCCGCCCAGGTCAGCCCCGACGTGGTGGTCGGCTCCTATCGGGATCTCGCCGATCTGCGCCGCGCGGCGGCCGGCGCCGCGGTGGTGACCTTCGACCACGAGCACGTGCCCGCCGAGTTGCTGGCCCGGCTGGCCGCCGACGGGGTCACCCTGGCGCCGCCGCCGGCGGCGCTGCGCCACGCCCAGGACAAGCTGGTGATGCGCCGGCGGCTGGGCCGACTCGGCGCCCCGATGCCCCGCTTCCTGGGGGTGGAGTCGCCCGCCGACCTCGATGCGGTGAGCGGCTTCGCCGCCGAGGTGGGCGGCCAGACCGTGGTCAAGGCGGCGCGCGGGGGCTACGACGGCCGCGGGGTGGTGATGGCCGCCGATCCCGCCGAGGCCCGCGCCCACGCCGCGCGGTACCTGGCCGGCGGTGTTGCGGCCGTGGTCGAGCAGCGGGTGGTGATGCGCCGCGAGCTGGCGGCGCTGGTGGCGCGCTCGCCGTTCGGGCAGGGCTCGTCGTGGCCGGTGGCCCAGACCGTGCAGCGCGACGGCATCTGCGTGCAGGTGTTGGCCCCGGCCCCGGACCTGCCCGCCGCGCGGGCCGAACAGGCCCAGCGCCTGGCGCTGCGGATCGCCGCCGAACTCGGGGTCGTCGGGGTGCTGGCGGTCGAACTGTTCGAGACCCTCGACGGTGAGCTGCTGGTCAACGAGCTGGCGATGCGCCCGCACAACTCCGGGCACTGGACCATGGACGGCGCGGCGACCAGCCAGTTCGAACAGCATCTGCGGGCGGTGCTCGACTACCCGCTCGGGGCGACCGGCGCGATCGCGCCGGTGACCGTGATGGCCAACGTGCTCGGCGCCGCGCAGACCCCGGCGATGAGCATCGACGAGCGCCTGCACCACCTGTTCGCCCGGATGCCGGAGATCCGGGTGCACCTGTACGGCAAAACCGAACGGCCCGGCCGCAAGATCGGTCACCTCAACCTGCTCGGCACCGACTCCGGCGACCTGGCCGACCTGCGCGCCCGCGCCGAACTCGCGGCACACTGGGTAGCGCACGGCCGGTGGAGCGACGGATACGACCCGCATCGCGCCGGCGACGTCGAGCAGCGGCGCAGCGGCAGGCCCGCCGACGAGCAGAAGGAGTGGCAGTCATGACCCCCAGCACCCCGCCGCGGCCCCGGGTCGGGCTGATCATGGGCAGCGACTCCGACTGGTCGGTGATGGCCGACGCGGCCCACGCGCTGGCCGAATTCGAGGTGCCGTTCGAGGTGGGGGTGGTCTCGGCGCACCGTACCCCGCAACGCATGTTCGACTATGCGCGCGAGGCCGCCGCCCGGGGCATCGAGGTGATCGTCGCCGGTGCCGGCGGGGCGGCGCATCTGCCCGGCATGGTGGCCTCGGCGACCCCGCTGCCGGTGGTCGGGGTGCCGGTGCCGCTGGCCCGCCTCGACGGGCTGGATTCGCTGCTGTCGATCGTGCAGATGCCGGCCGGGGTCCCGGTGGCCACCGTCTCGATCGGCGGGGCGCGCAACGCCGGGCTGCTGGCGGTGCGCATCCTGGCCGCCGCCGACACCGCGCTGCGCGACCGGATGATCGCCTTCCAGCAGGAGCTGGCCGAGACGGTGCTGGCCAAGGACGCCGCGCTACACGATAAAGTTACCGGCGAGTAGCGAGGAGGCTGTGATGGCTGGATGGACCGGGAATGCGTCGTTCGACGTGTTCGCGTTGCCCGAGGAGCATGAGGAGCTGCGCTCGGCGATCCGGGCGTTGGCCGAAAAAGAGATCGCCCCGCATGCCGCCGAGGTCGATGAGGCGCCGCGGTTCCCCGAGGAGGCGCTCGCGGCGTTGAACGCCTCGGGGTTCAACGCGGTGCACGTGCCGGAGGCCTACGGCGGTCAGGGCGCGGATTCGGTGGCGACCTGCATCGTCATCGAGGAGGTCGCGCGGGTGTGCGCGTCGTCGTCGTTGATCCCGGCGGTGAACAAGCTGGGCACCATGGGGTTGATCCTGGCCGGCTCCGAGGAGCTCAAGGAGCAGGTGTTGCCGTCGCTGGCCGCCGGGGAGGCGATGGCCTCCTATGCGCTCTCCGAGCGCGAGTCCGGCAGCGACGCGGTGGCGATGCGCACCCGCGCGAGCGCCGACGGCGACGACTGGGTGCTCAACGGCACCAAGGCGTGGATCACCAACGGCGGGCATTCCACCTGGTACACGGTGATGGCGGTCTCCGATCCGGACAAGGGGGCCAACGGGATCTCGGCGTTCATCGTGCACAAAGACGACGA
>Ga0079225_10002805_pt1 | contig 10119 bp, 6 predicted proteins | sample Poulit2012_FD_76344 | JGI IMG/M metagenome (GOLD analysis project Ga0079225, IMG submission 76344) | Agricultural soil microbial communities from Georgia to study Nitrogen management - Poultry litter 2012 | ecosystem: Environmental > Terrestrial > Soil > Agricultural land | place: USA: Georgia...
CAAATAGCAATTGTTCTTAACGCATCTGTAGCCATTTTTTCAACGGCTGTTTCAATCATTTGTCGATCCTTTAATAGACGTCTTCCCTCAGGCAACAAAATAAATGAAGAACGGGGCAGTAAAATATCTGGTGCACCTTTTGTAATTAAAAAACGCTTTCCATTTTCATCTTCAACAATTACGCTCATTCGTTTACGCTTTGCATCAAAAGGAATTTCTTTAACAATTTTATACGTATCAAACAATGTATAATTTAAACCAAATTTACGAGAAACAATTTGTAGAGCTCCATCGGTTGGATCACCATCAATGACATATTTACCATTTTTAACGAGCAATTGGGCTTGGTTACAAAGCATACCATATTGTAACATCACTGCTAAGTTCGGATGCTTGTTCGTTATTTTTTGATCATTTAAATAAAAATCCCCTTGGGCCGTTTCACTAGACCCTGTCACTTGAATCCACTCATTATTTAAAAATAATTGTTTAACTGTCATTTTATTTTCCGTAATTGTACCCGTTTTATCTGAACAAATGACAGAGGCGGACCCTAGTGTCTCAACGGCTGATAATTTCCTAATAATCGCTTGTTTACGAATCATTCGTTGGACACCTAATGAAAGAACGACAGTCACAATCGCTGGTAAACCTTCAGGAATTGCAGCAACTGCAAGTGAGACACCCGCTAAAAACATCTCGTATGTCGGGTGACCTTGTAAAATACCAATGGCGACGATAAATGCAATGAGCATTAAGACAACACCAATGAGTACTTTGCCAAGTTCACTTAACTTCATTTCTAATGGTGTCGGTACTTTTTTAGTTGTTGCGATAAGTTGAGCAATTTTCCCCATTTCCGTTTTCATACCTATTCCAACAACAATTCCTAAAGCTGAGCCACTTGTAATGAGTGTTCCTTTAAAACACATATTTTCTTGATCTGAAGCTGGAAGTGATTTTGTTGCGAGCGTTTGTTCATGTTTAGAGACCGGCAATGATTCCCCAGTAAGAACTGATTCATCAGATGCAAGACTAGACGTTTGCACAATTCTTATATCTGCTGGCACACGGTTGCCCCGAGATAAACGCACAATATCACCGATGACAAGTTCCTTCGCACGAATTTTTTGCCAACTTTCATCTCGTAAAACATTTGCCAGCGGTGCTGAAAGTGTCTTTAATTTTTCTAATGATCGTTCGGCCCGTTGTTCTTGAAAAAATCCGATACATCCATTAATAATGACGATAACGATAATCGCAATTGCATCAACATATTCACCTAATAAACCAGCAATTAATGTCGCAGCTAAAAGTAATAGAACCATAAAATCTTGAAACTGTTTAAAAAAAATAATCCATTTCGATAATGGCTTTTCTTCAATTAATTCGTTCAAACCGTACAGCTTTTCTCTTTGTTTCACTTGTGCTTCTGTCAGACCAGTATGAACGTTTACAGACAATGCTTCTTCAATATCTGTTTGATTCATTTGATACCATTTCATATATTTGCCTCCATATACAAAGCTAATCGTCGATCATTACGAGTTGTCAATAAACTTCTTCATTACGAATATGTATGCATACTTGTCCTAATTAATGCTATAATTACCCGTGAGGTGATCATATGCCTTTTGATGGAGTCGTTACTCGTGCCGTGACAAATGAACTCAAACAACTATTGATCGGTGGACGAATTACAAAAATACATCAACCAACAGCAACAGAATTACGCCTAACGATACGCCAAAAAGGTGAAAATTTCTTATTACTCCTTTCAGCGCATCCAAATTATGCTCGCTTTCACTTAACGGATGAATCATTAATCAATCCGGAGACACCACCGATGTTTTGTATGCATTTACGAAAGTATTTACTTGGTGGGTTTATTCGCGATATTAAACAAGATGGCTTGGAACGGATCGTAACGTTTACAATCCAGGCACGCGATGAGATTGGTGATGCAACATTAAAACATTTAACAATCGAATTAATGGGCAGACATAGCAATATATTGTTACTTGATGAAAATAAACAACAAATTATTGATTGCATCAAACATATTAGCCCATCACAAAATCGTTACCGGACATTACTACCGGGTCAAATGTATAAAGAACCACCGCCACAAAATAAATTAAATCCTTTAGAAACCGATGGAGATGAATTTTTACGGCAGCTTGATTTTAATGCTGGCCAACTTGATCGGCAAGTCGTTAAACATTTTTCCGGAATATCGCCTTTTTTAGCTAAAGAAATTGTCGCACGCGCACATTTAGGAGAATTGGCCCAGTACAAAAAACATTTTTTAAACATCCAATCATTGATCCAAAACCACGAATATGAACCGACAATTTATCACGACAAACAAAGAGAAGACTTTCATGTCGTCCCAATCACAACACATCAAGGTGAGCAACAATCTTTTACGACGACACAACAAATGCTTGATACTTTTTTCAGTGGTAAAGCAGCTAGAGACCGCATAAAACAACAAGCAAATGATTTACAACGCTTAATCAAAAATGAATTAAGTAAAAATAAACGAAAATTAAACATTCATAAAAAAACGATCAAACGTGCGAAACAAGCGGATAAATACCAACGTTTAGGTGAATTACTTACAGCACATCTACATTTAGTGAAACAAGGTGATCCATCAATCAAAGCCATTGACTATTACGATCCTGAACAAAAAGAAATTTCCATCCGGTTACAAGAAGATCTGACACCGAGCGAAAACGCCCAACGTTATTTTACGAGATACCGTAAATTAAAAGCTTCTGAAAAAATCGTTACAAAAGAAATTCAAAAAACTCGTATGGATATTGATTATTTAGAACGTATACTCCAACAAGTCGAATCAGCGCGTACAGAAGATTTAGCAGATATTCGCGAGGAATTGCGTGAGGAAGGTTATTTGCGGGAACAAAAACGTAAACAACGAAGAAAAATTAAAAAACCGCAACCAGAATTGTTTATTGCATCAGATGGGACAGAAATATACGTTGGTAAAAACAATCGACAAAATGAATATTTAACGCGTCGCCTTGCTCACCGTGATGATGTGTGGCTACATACGAAAGACATTCCTGGTTCACATGTTGTCATTCGTTCAGCTGACCCATCAGAAAAAACATTATTTGAAGCGGCCGAGCTTGCTGCGTATTTTAGTCAAGCTAAACATTCCGCTTCTGTGCCTGTCGATTATACACACGTTAGACATGTTAAAAAGCCAAGTGGTGCGAAACCTGGTTTTGTTATATATACCGAAGAAAAGACATTGTTTGTCACCCCGAAAGAATCGACTGTTAAACAATTGAAAGAGCCCGCATCATCGTAAATTGTTGACAAGCAAAAACACCTGAGAAGAGGAAACAGACACTCTTTTTCAGGTGTTCATTTATAAATAAACCTTTTCAGTTAATTGATTAATAAACGCATTAACTTGCGACAATTGGCGCACTTCATCTTGATAACAAACCCACGTATCACGAGTGACGAGCTTACCTTTGACTTTTAATGGTTTATGAGGATATTCATCCATTAACGATCCTGAAACACTTTTTGGTAAAACAGCCATACCTAATCCTTGCATCATAAATTGTTTACATGTTTCAATTTGATCCACGTGAATTGCCTTAATCGCTTGAATGTTCGTTTCATGGGCTAACCATTCATCAACAAGCTCATCCATTCGATCATCTGTTTTAAATGAGATAAGTGGGCGTTTTTTCAATCCATCATGCAAGAAATCTTCTGTATCAAAAACATATAATGGATCGGCTAACAAATGTAAACATGTACTACCTGCTAGTTTTTCGCCACGAATAATACAGACATGATAATTTTGATGTTCGCGTTTAATCGTTTCACTAATGCTTGACACTAAATCAATTGAGACATTCGGAAATTGTGCGGTAAAATCCGATAAAACTTCCGGTAAGTAACGTTGACTAATGAGTGACGAACAAGCGATTGATAATGTGCCTCGTACATCACCTGTTGATTGTGCGAGCACATTTTTTAATGCTTGTTCACGGTCAATGATTGATTTCGCATAATTTAAAATAATTTCACCTGCTGCCGTTAAAACTAATCGTTTCGGTGTACGAATAAATATTTTTTCAGCATAATAATCTTCAATATAACGTAACCGTTGGGAAACAGCTGGCTGTGAAATAAGTACTTTTTTAGCGGCCCCGCGAATCGTCCCAACCTCTTGTAACGTTAATAAAAGCTTATAATCATCAATTCTAATCAATGATGACCACCTCGATGCCTTATTTTCTCACATTTTATCAGCCTTGATAAGATTATAATTCATCTCGCCATTGTATTAACGATGCTTTTTCAGCAGCTGTTAGTTGCTCTTCATCTTGTAACATTTGCACAATTTCTGCAAAGGATGTAATGGTTTGAACTTCTAGATTTGCCTGCTTGAAATTTTCAGCCGCTCGTTGTAAACCGTATGAAAAAATAGCGAAAACATCAGTCACTTGGGCACCTGCTTCACGTAATGCTAATGCAGTATCGATCGATGAACCACCTGTTGAAATCAAATCTTCTACCACAAGAATTCGATCACCTTTGTTAAAGTGACCTTCAATTTTGTTTTGCTTCCCATGTGATTTATGATCCGATCGTACATAAACCATTGGCAAATCTAGTGCATCTGCTAACCATGCGGCGTGGGGAATTCCTGCTGTCGCACAACCGGCAATGACATCTGGTTGAACCGAAAGATCATTGACCATTTTTGTAAATGCTTCGACAATATGTTGTCTCACCTTAGGATAAGACATTGTTAACCGATTATCACAATAGATCGGTGATTTGATGCCCGAAGTCCACGTAAAATAATTGTCTGGGTTAATTTGAACGGCTTGAATTTGAATTAAGTCTTTAGCAACTATTTTATTCATTTAACGTCCACTCCTTTATGACTTGTTCATAGGCTAAACGAGGATCATTTGCTTGTGTAACGGTTCGTCCAACAACGATCATACTTGATTCATGTTGTTTAGCAAAAGCTGGCGTTGCAATGCGTTGTTGATCATCTGCTGTAGATTCTTGTAAACGAATTCCTGGGGTAACTGTTAAAAAGTTAGGACCACAAATACGTTTAATCATACGTGATTCATGAACCGAACATACGACACCGTCTGCTCCACTTTGTTTCGATAATTTCGCTAAATGTGTGGCATAATTTTGCAAAGAATCATCGATTTTTAACTGTTTTTGTAATACCTTTTCAGCAAATGAGGTTAAAACAGTTACGGCAATAAGCGCTGGTTGATGCGACCCTTTTGCCCCACTTAATAGACCTTCTTTTGCTGAGGCGATCATCGCTTGTCCACCAGTTGCATGCACATTAACGATATCAATTTCTAATCCTGCTAAGTTTTTCATCGCTCGTTTAACTGTATTTGGAATATCGTGTAATTTTAAATCTAAAAAAATTTGATGACCGTTACTTTTAAAATGCTCAACAATTGCTGGTCCTTCATGATAAAATAATTCCATACCAATTTTTAATGGCACACCATGGAAATCATTTGTTTGGATGAATTTTTTAGCCGTTTCGCCTGTTGGAAAATCGAGTGCTAAGTAAACATTTTTCATTATGCATGACCCTTTCCAATCGCCTCTTTGACAGATGAAAATCCATAATCATTTAAAACATTTGGTAAATCACTAATGATTTTTGGGCACACATATGGATCTTGAAAGTTAGCCGTTCCGACAGCTACTGCACTTGCACCGGCGAGTAAAAACTCTAATACATCTTCAGCTGTCTGAATACCTCCCATGCCAATAATTGGCAGTGATACATGTTGACTCACTTCATAAATCATGCGAATCGCTATCGGCTTGATCGCAGGACCTGACAGACCACCTGTTTGATTAGCGATCAACGGTCTTTTTGTCGTTAAATCAAGTTGCATACCTGTTAACGTATTAATCATTGTTATCCCATCTGCACCGGCATTGGCAACAGCTAAGGCCATTTCGACAATATTTGTCACATTTGGCGATAATTTGACATAAACCGGATGTTTGCTAGCCGCCTTAACTTTTTGAGTAACTTCCGCAGCCATTTGTGGGTCAATACCGAATTGAACGCCACCTTCTTTAACGTTTGGGCAAGAAATGTTTAATTCTAGTGCTGCAAGAGCATCTGTTTCATTGAACGTACGGGCAACTGTTTCATATTCTTCAACCGTACTTCCAGCGATATTTGCAATAACAGGAACATTAAACTGCTTTAAAAAAGGAACTTCTGTTGCAACAATTTTTTTAACACCCGGATTTTGTAAACCGATTGCATTTAACATGCCACTTGGTGTTTCTGCCACACGTGGTGTCGGATTACCAAGACGTTCTTCACCAGTAGCAGTCTTCATAATAATCGCACCGAGTTTACTTAAATCATAAAATTGACTATACTCTCTGCCAAAGGCAAAACAACCTGAAGCTGGCATAATCGGATTTTTTAACGATAAACCGGGCAACTCAATCGCTAACTGACTCATAATTTAACCTCCTGTGTTGCAAATACAGGGCCATCTTCACATATTTTTCGATAACCATTGCCAAATTTAGTCGGAATGACACACGCATAACAAGCCCCAATCCCACAACCCATTCGTTCTTCTAAAGACATATAACCTTCTTTATCTTTTAATAAATGTGTCACGGCTTGGATCATCGGTAATGGACCACACGTATAATACGTATGAAAAGAATGATTTACTTCAATAACATCCGTCACCAAACCTTTTGTTCCATACGTTCCATCATCAGTGACAACGAGTGTTTCACCAAATGTTTTAAAGGATGATTCATAAAAAACATCTGCTTTTGTTTGAAAGCCTAAAATATTTTTAACCGTAACACCTTTTTCACTTAGTTTTTCCCCGAGAAAATGTAACGGTGGAATACCTACGCCGCCACCAATGAGTAATACAGTCGATGATTGATTGATATTCAAATCAAAGCCATTACCATTTGGTCCCATGACCTGAATAGTCATACCTGCCGTCATACGAGCTAATTGCCTCGTTCCATCCCCAACAACTTTATAAACAATTGTCACTTGATGAGCTGCTTGATCAACAGATGCAATCGATAATGGACGTCTGAGCGTAAAATTTGGAATGGCTATGTGTAAAAATTGACCTGGTACAGCTGATTGAGCCACATATTTATTTTCCAAAACCATTTCAAAAGTCAAGTTAGCGATCGTTTCATTACTGACAATTGTCATTAGATCTTCTCGCATTTGCTATACACTCCTTTTATGATCGATTGGCCGTGCACTAAATGTTGTCGATTCAATGACCGTTAAAATAACTTCTGCTGTATCTAAATTCGTTAACACAGCAATCCCATGTTCAACGGATTCACGACGAATTCGAAAGCCATCTGAACGGGGTTTTTGTCCTGAAGTAATCGTATTAACGACTACTTGAACTTTTCCTTTTTCTATAATCGATAAAACGTTCGGTTCTTGAGCTCCGATCTTGGCAACTTTTGTGACAGGTATATGATGTTGTTGGACAAATGCTGCCGTGCCTTCAGTTGCATAAAGTTCAAAGCCTAAATCGTGAAATCGTTTCGCTAATTGAATGACTTCTTCTTTGTCTTTATCAGCAACGGTGAGTAAGACGGCTCCATCGCTAGGGACTTTTAAGCCAGATGCCAAGAGACCTTTATATAACGCTTTTTCTAAAGTTTTATCATAACCGATCGCTTCGCCTGTTGATTTCATCTCAGGGCCTAACGTTGTATCAACACTACGTAATTTTTCAAATGAAAAGACAGGTACTTTAACAGATACTAAATCTTGTTCAGGTAAAATGCTCGTCGTAAAGCCCATTTGTGCCAATGTCTCACCTAAAATACACCTTGTGGCAAGATTTGCCATCGTAATATGCGTAATTTTACTTAAAAACGGGATTGTTCGGCTCGCACGTGGGTTCACCTCAAGGACATAAACATCATCGTCTTTAATTATATATTGTATATTAATAAGCCCTTTCACATTGAGATGTTTGGCGATTTTAGCTGTCGCTTGTAAACATTTTTCTTTAATGGATTCATTCAATCTTTGTGGCGGATATACCGCAATAGAATCTCCTGAGTGTACACCTGCTCGTTCAATATGTTCCATAATGCCAGGAATGATTGTCGTTTCCCCATCACTAATCGCATCAATATCAATTTCAATACCGGTAATATATTGATCAATTAATAACGGATGTTCTAAATTAATATCACTCATTTTATTTAAATAATGATCTAATTCTGCATCATTATGAACGATCTCCATCCGGCTACCCCCGATGACATATGACGGTCGAACGAGTACTGGATAACCGATGGCTTGAGCGACCCGTTTGGCATCCGATAATTGAGTGACAGCTTCCCCTTGTGGACTTAATAAATTAAGTTGTTTTAATAATTGTTCAAATCTATCACGATCTTCTACTTGATCAATCGCATCCAAGCTTGTGCCGAGAATTTTAACCCCGCGACGCTCAAGCCCAGCAGCTAAGTTAATCGCTGTTTGCCCACCAAATTGAACGACAACTCCTTCTGGTTTTTCGACATCGATAACATGCATGACATCTTCTAACGTTAGCGGTTCAAAATACAATTTATCTGATATTGTAAAATCGGTTGAAACTGTCTCAGGGTTATTATTAATAATAATCGCTTCATAACCCATTTCTCGAATCGCTAAGACAGAATGGACTGTCGCATAATCAAATTCAATGCCTTGTCCGATTCGAATCGGCCCTGAACCAAGGACAAGAATTTTTTTCCGTTTGGAACGTACTGACTCATTTTCTTGTTCATACGTACTGTAAAAATAAGGTGCCTCAGAAGAAAATTCAGCGGCAACCGTATCAACCATTTTATAAACAGGTGTGATTTTTTGCTTAATTCGTTGTTCATAAATAGCTTGTTCAGATAAATTTGTACAACGCGCGATTTGTCGATCAGAAAAACCGAGTTGTTTAGCTTTTGTTAATAATTCATTTGTTAATGAAGTTTCTTGTAATTGATGTTCAAGGTCGATCATTTGTTTGATTTTGTGCAGAAAATAATTATCAATTTTTGTTAACTGATGAATGTCTGCAACCGTTAATTCACGCCGAAAAGCTTCGGCAATGACAAAAATTCGCTCATCATCTGCTTCGATTAACCGTTCTTTTATGACATCTAAAGGTAATTGGGCAATATCGTTTAACCAAAGATCCTCTGTTCCACTATCTAAGGAGCGAATCCCTTTTAAAAGTGACTCTTCAAAGGTCCGGCCAATAGCCATAATTTCTCCAGTCGCTTTCATTTGTGTCCCTAATGTTCGATCACCAGCTGTAAATTTATCAAATGGAAATCGAGGTATTTTCGTGACGACGTAATCAAGATTTGGTTCAAACATGGCAGATGTCGAGCCTGTCACTGGATTTTCAATCGCATCAAGTGTATGCCCAACGGCGATTTTTGCTGCCATTTTAGCAATCGGATAACCGGTCGCTTTTGATGCTAAAGCAGATGAGCGGCTCACCCGTGGGTTAACTTCAATAATATAATATTGAAAGCTATGAGGATCTAATGCAAGTTGAACATTACAGCCACCTTCAATTTTTAAGGCTCGAATAATTTTTAATGACGTATGGCGTAACATTTGATATTCCCGATCACTTAATGTTTGTGATGGTGCAACGACAATCGCATCACCTGTATGTATTCCAACGGGGTCAAAGTTTTCCATATGACAAACGACGATCGCTTGATCCTTTTTATCGCGCATCACTTCAAATTCGATTTCTTTAAAACCAGCAATACTTTGCTCAATTAAGCATTGATTAACGGGTGATAAAGCAAGCCCACTGGTGACGATATGGATGAGTTCTTCTTTCGTATAACACATCCCACCGCCTGTCCCCCCGAGCGTATATGCCGGACGAACGATCACTGGATAACCAATTTGTTCAACAAAGTCAATCGCTTCTTCAACAGATGTAACGATTTCACTTTCAGGAATTGGTTCATTTAACTGTCTCATTAAATCACGAAACATCTCCCGATCTTCTGCTTGCTGAATTG
>Ga0079225_10002806_pt1 | contig 10116 bp, 9 predicted proteins | sample Poulit2012_FD_76344 | JGI IMG/M metagenome (GOLD analysis project Ga0079225, IMG submission 76344) | Agricultural soil microbial communities from Georgia to study Nitrogen management - Poultry litter 2012 | ecosystem: Environmental > Terrestrial > Soil > Agricultural land | place: USA: Georgia...
CCGAAAGTAGAAGAAGCGATTGATACGTTTTCTTCCTATGAATTAGAACAAGAAGAAATCATCGATTTAAATGAGCTTTTAATGGAAGAGTTCACGAATACTAAAGAACGTCTGAACGAACAGAGTAAAGCATTTGAAAAAATGACAGTGATGGAATCGGACGATGATCTCAAAGAGGTTATCGAGCATCTTGATAGCGTAGTTAAGCGATCAGAAGAATATGTGGATGCTCGGAATCATTATACCGAAAAACTAGCCGAAATGGTCGATGAATATGATCCAGATGTAACAATGGAGGAAGTCGCAGCTGATCAACAGATTCAACGTGAGGATGTCTCAGATGCTGTTTATAACGAAATGGGTTGGTTTGTTCAAGGGCTTGGCTATAGTCCGGATATGCTAGTGTCAGAAGAGTTGGAAGAAGTAGCAGGTGTTAATACTGAAAATGAACTACAAGTGGAACTGATCGGCGAAGTACAGATTGATGATGGGTATGTTGTACAAGGGAAAAGTAACTTGCCTGAAGATGCTGAACTAGAAGCGGCTGTTTATTTGCATGGCGAAGAAGTGAGTAAAGATCATACAGCTTATACGAATGATGATGGATCATTTGAAATTGACATACCAGATCTTGATATAGAAGATGGAGGAATCGAATTACAAGTTAGATTCCGACCTGCAGATCAAGTGGAAGACTTACAAGAGATTTATGGTGAAGTAGGAGAAAATATGGAAGGGGATTATATTTATTTATATCCTTCTATTAAGCGCAAGTATTCAGAAGCAATGATGATTGCTCATTTTGATGCGAACGAAGTTGATGAGGTTACCTTTGAAAAACCGGAATGGGATGTGCCGGCAGATTATGGTGAGTTGGATATTTGGATGGAGGTAGAGGACTTAGAGGAACACGAGGCTTATTATGATGTGCATGTTCGCAGTAATTTTGCTGAAGGAACACAAATCAGTGGTGATATTGATGTACCAGGATATGACTCCGCGGGATTCCTAGAGTCAACGTTGGTCCAACCGGATGGTTCTTTCAATATTCAATTACAGAAGCCAGATGTCAATGAAGATGACGATGTGCATATTGTCTTAGAAATGCTACCGAACTCTTTACTTTTTGCTTATACGGAAGAACTTTACGGTGAAAAAGGCGAGTATATAAAAGGAGATTTAGTAGAAAAACATAAAGGGGGTCAGAAGATTCGTTTTGAATATTCCGTACAGAAAGAAGAACAAGTAAAAGAGGATTAACCTAACAGTATGTAAAATAATAAAATGATACTTTACCTATATTTATGGCGGTAATGCGAATAATATCATCCCCATAAAGTAGACATTGGAAGATTTTTGCGTTTTTATGATGTAGAAGAAGGAAAGTAAGCCTAGTTATAGTAAAGAAAGTCGAGGAATTTACTGCGCAAGTTCATCATTATACGATAACATTTAGTGAGTTTTTTAAATTGTTGCTTATGCGGTTACAGATGATGAGCAAATAGCAGAGCTTGGAGTGGCGGGAAATGAGGAAGTGATGCCAGGATCTTTCATTCATGATATAAAATGGTTTGCATCAGAAACATTTAATCGATATCCAAAGATAACGCCCGCTCTTTTTGCCTTCATAGTATTCGCAATGAAGCTAATGGAAGCGGGGCAAAATATCATAATAATAAGTTTGCAGTCGATGAAAATGTGCTCATCAACGGTTTCTTAGCAACTAAAAAATTTACGGTAGACCTTTTGATGAATTAAAAAAGTGTCGGCAGGCTCCATTATTATACCTGACCGACATTTTTTTAATTTAAAATAATCTAACAATAAAGTCTGCTATGACAAGCATGACTAAGGAAACAGCCCAACCTAAAGTAGTTGGTACAGACCAAACTAATAATTGTTCTTTAACGTCTTTAATGCCTAGCATACGGTTGACAACCCAAAATAAACTGTCATTGAAATATGAGAAGATCATCGCACCTAAAGCAGCTGCTTGTGCGGCTAAGACTAAGTTCACATCTAAATTAACAAGAATAGGAGCCGAAATAGAAGCACCAGTAATCATCGCAACGGTTCCACTACCTTGTATCAAGCGAACAATTGTTGCAATGAAAAATGGTACTAATATTGCCGGAATGGGCCAGCCTGCGATTTGTTCGGCAATATAATCTCCAGTTCCGCTAGCGCGAAGGACACTTCCTAATGCTCCACCCGCCCCAGTGACAAGCAAGATTATACCTGCAGTAGTAATACCTTCTTCCATACGTTCTAATGTCTCTGACTGACGTAAATGATTTGTTAACGTATAGATGGCAATGATCAAACCTATTCCAACCGCAATGATCGGATCACCAACGAATTTTGCATAAGAAAGAACCGTATCATTTACAGGAAACACGCCCGCTTCATTTAAAGCATCAAGCGTCGTATTCAGAAAAATCAAGATAATAGGTACTAATATAGGCATGATTGATTTTGAAAAAGAAGGTAAGCTTTTGGATTTTTCTGCAGCAGCTTCAAGAAACTCTTCATATGCCTGTTTATTCGTTGGACGAATATAGTCGTCACCTTCTTCATTAGGGAGTTGGTAAATTTTACGGCCAATCCATTGTGCATATAACACACCAACAATTACAATTGGAACCGCAAATATAAGCCCTGCTAAAATCATCATCCCAATATCTGCGCCAAAAATACCTGCAACACCTAATGGACCTGGCGTTGGTGGAACAGCATGATGTGTTGCTGCTAAACCTATACCAAGTGCAACACCCAGTGTTACAACTGATTTACCAGTCTGTCTAGAAAGCGCCTTCACTAAAGGGTTTAAAATAACAAATGCTGAATCAACGAAAATTGGAATTGATACAATGTATCCTGCTGCAGCCATCGCCCATTCTTCCTTTTTCTTTCCAATCTTAGCGATTAATGTATAAGCAAGTGTTTCTGCAGCACCTGAGACTTCTAAAATTCTCCCCATCATGACTCCAAAACCAATGACTATTCCAATGGAACCTAAAGTGCTACCAAAACCATCAGTTATTTCCGTTACTACTTCTGATGGATTCATACCGCCAACAATTCCTGTGACAGATGCAGCTATGATCAGGGCAATAAAAGCATGAACTTTTGTTTTTAATACTAATAAAATAAGTAATGCTACACCTATAATTAATCCAAGAATCATTTGTGTACCTGATACTTCCATGTCGAACTCTCCCTTCACTTTGCTATACTTATTAAAAAAGGCTGAAGATGAACAAGTATCCCCAGCCAGTCCCAATTATTAATTACATCGTTTCTTTTGTAAATTTCGGGGCATAGTGTGCTGCTAATTTAATACATTCTTCCATACTGACACTTGATGCAATGTTTTTTCCTGCAATGTCAAAAGCAGTACCGTGGTCAACAGACGTTCTTAAGAAAGGCAATCCATTTGTAATTGAAATGGTACGATGGAAATCAGTCATTTTAGCTGCGATATGGCCTTGGTCATGATATAGAGAAAGCACTGCATCATACTTTCCTTGAAGTGCTTGATGGAATACAGAATCAGCCGGAACTGGACCAACAGCATCAATACCGTCTTTCTTCGCTGCTTCAATTCCCGGTGTTATTTCATCTACTTCTTCCATTCCGAATAGACCACCTTCACCACTATGTGGATTTAAACCTGCAACAGCAAGTTTACGACTTTCAACACCTAAGCGCTGTAAAGCTTGGTCACAGCGGTTAAGATAATTCCTTACTCTTTCTTTTGTCATTTGATCAATCGCATCTTTTAAAGATAGATGACGTGTTAAAAAGAAAATACGCATATTATTTACTTCGAACATCGTTAAAGGGTCTCGTGTATTCGTTAAATCTTCAAGCATTTCCGTATGACCAATATGAGGTACATTCGCTGCTTGTAAAGATTCTTTATTAATTGGAGTCGTAGCGATAGCTTTAGCTTCTCCATTTTTTGCTAGTTTTACAGCGGTTTTAATGTAGTCAAATGCCGCCTGTCCGCATTGAGCTTGGACTTCTCCATATTCAAACTCATCTAAGTTAATATTATTCAAATCAATAAAGTCTATTGTGCCATATTCGTATTTTCCCTCTTGTAAGTCAGTAATCGGGTGAATTTCCAAACTTCCACCAATGATTTCGATAGCTTTAGCAAAAATTTGTTGATCTCCTATGACAACTGGTCGGCAAGCATCATAAATCTCTTTGCTAAGTAAAGCTTTTGCAGTAATCTCGGGTCCTATCCCTGCTGCATCTCCCATTGGTATTGCAATGATTTCTCTTTTCTGATTCATGTTAAACTTCCTCCTTAAAATTTAATTACGAATGTTATTGTACCTTTATGGAATGTTGTGTTTTAAGATATTTCACACTATCATAAATAGCCTTTTCGTTTCCAATTAATCCACCTTTTGTAATAATCGATTGTCCTGAAAACTCCCCACCCATTAGCCTTCCATATGCTGCTAACGGAAACACTTCCTTCTCAAGCTTAATACCTGTTGCACTTGTGACAGCACATAAAGAAGCTGTTACATCTCCACCACTTGTAAAGCAACCTTGAACTTCATGGTTAGTCTGTTTCATCACAAAACGGGTAATCATCGCCAAACCATCTGTAATCTTCTTTGCTAATACACTTTGAGTAGTGTGTTGTTCTGCTGCTAATTTTGCTAAATCGACTAAGTTTCCATGATTCACTTCTGTCGTGATGATTAAGATATCATGTTGATTAAGACGTTGTAATGCTTCCTTTGTTCCACGTTCCACTTCTTCTCGCCATGTAGCTAAAGTAGCAAGTTTTTCCGCCGAAATATAAACAGGGGGCGTATGTGATTTTTTTTGTAAATATTGTAATTGCTTTCTAGCCAAGGAAGTAATACTGCCAACTGTAACAATAATCTTTTTTCTTTCTACTAGTTGATCAAAATATGCTGTCGCATAAGCTGCAGACAATGGTCCAGGATCAACTGGTACCAACGTAGTATCCTGTATATGCACCATCGCATGTGCAATGGTATCTATATCTCCGTCACGCACAGCATCGATGACAATAATTCTGTTCCCTTTATTTATCTCGGTCGAAATAGAGTTAGACAATGCTTTAGTATTCGATAATACTTTATCCAAGCCAATATAACCAACAGCATAATCACTTTGTTCTGCAATAATTCCTGGAATATATGAAGTTGTTATTCCTTTAATTGGATCTTTAGCAACATCCGTTTCTTGGACTGGAACACCGTTGACGAGGAGGTACCCACCAGAGGAAATTCTCCCTGAATCCGGAAAGGCACCTACAACAATTGCTACACTCTCGTTGCCAAGTTCATTTAATACGGTATCGATTTCTAAGCCTATTTTACCACGAATCGTACTATCGATTCGTTTGCAAATTATTTTAGCTCCCCAATCACGAAAATACTTCATCGCATCCGTTACTTTTTCAATGACGACTTCATCTCCGGCATACCTTGTATCTGTATCGATACAAAGAGCATCTAAATCAATAGAGACATCGATGTCATTGCTTTGTACAACAGTAGCACTTGTAAAGCCTTGTTTATTCAGCAGTACGCCTGTCGCGTTAGCACCAGTTAAATCATCTGCTACAATTCCTATCTTCATGTGATTCACCCCCTCGTTTTATTGATTTATTTTTTTTCAAAGAACTTCTATATAATTACTCATGTCATTTTTTACAGTTGTATTTATATCGTCATCTGTAATGAAGCCTGTTAAATCATGTAAATTGCATACCTTTGAAAATGCCTTTTCCCCGATTTTACTGGAGTCTGAAAGAAGCCAAGTGCTTTCTGCCGATCGGATCATCATTTGTTTTAAGTATGTTTTCTCTAAGGTTGGGGACGAAATTCCTGCTTGGATGTCAATAGCATGAGCTCCTAAAAAGAATAAATCAACATGGATGTGATCGACAAATTGGATTGCTTCTGGACCGTAAATAGCACCAACATTATTTTGCATCTCTCCTCCAATAATTATGACTTTTAATTTGCTCTCAACTAATTCAGCCGCAATTCTTATATCATTTGTAATTATTGTTAGATTGTGCTCATTTTTTAGAAGTTTCGCTAATTCTAATGTAGTCGTTCCAGAATCTAACATTAATGTTTGACCGCTTTCAATAAAGTCTAGCGCTTTCACAGCTATCTGTTTTTTTTGTTCATTGTGAAATGTTTCCTTCGTACTGAAGGGTGTTTCAGTAACGAGTGGTTTAGGCAAAACTGCACCGCCTAGTGTTCTAATTAACTGTCCTTCATCTTCAAGTAAAGCTAAATCACGCCGAATAGTCATCTCCGATACGTGTAACTCTTCGGCAAGCTTGTCAATTTCTACTTTACCTTGTCTATTTATTTGACCCATTACTATTTTTCTACGTTGATGTGCTTGCAATTCTCACACTCTCCTATACACGTGTTATTATCTAACATTACTTTTAATAAGTCAATGATTATTTGTTTGTATTTAACAAATTGATGTTATTAAAGAACATTTGATTTTCTTTTCAGATTATTTAGAGAAAGGGAGAGGATACGTTTTAAATAATATTTAAGGTAGTAATTTTAAAGAGTGATATGAATACATAGGGTTTATAGCCTCATTATTTAATTTTGAAAAGTAAAATTGATCCACTCTTTATCCGGTATTGCTTTTCCTTAGACTCAAAAAAGTGCTTTATGAATAATTCAGGATATATTACTTTAACTAATTTGTCTTAATAAATAAAAGGAACTTACGCACATTGCAACATAAGTCCCTTTTATCATGTGAATGTTGCATTATGATTTCAAACAATCATAATTGCTTTCTATTCCATTTAACGATCACCTGTCACTGCATGTACGTTTTGAAACACATTAATAATATATAGAATAACGGGTGGAGCTAGTGCTAAACCACCTATCCAAACACATAAATGATTAATGCGATAGGTGCACCTACTACCGGCTGAATGATGAGCATACTGATTAATAAGATGGGCAAGCCGAGGTTGTATAACCAAAACTGCCATTTGTCTAAGTTACTATTTCCCGCTTCTGGATAAACGGAATAAATGACACCAATGGCAACTGAGGTGGACCAAAAGTTTTTGCGGTTGTGGAGCTGATTTACAATTAATCGATACAGGTGAAGATGCTGCGACTACGGTTGAGCAAGATGAGGGTGGATTCCAAAATCAAGTGAAGGGAACCTTTTTGCATGCTACGATGAAGGTAAACCAAATGGTAGGAGAAGAAGGAAATATTGATGTTAATTTAAGAGACGTGTTTTCCAATGTGTTTAAAAAGCATACGAAAGAAGAAGGAGAGCGCCTCTTTATTTCAGGTACGAAAACAACGACACCAAATGAGGCAGATATTTCCACTACTTGTCTAAAACCATGGTTGTTTTCATGGTGTTTCTAGTTTTAGCGATTACGTTTCCGTTTTTATTTACTTCTACGGTTAATTTTCAAAATCCGAATGCACTTCCAGGTATGATTATTATTGATTCTTTTGCAGTTTCCTTTTCGTTGTTAATCTTCTTTTGGGAGATGAATGGACCGATAAATATAAGTTTTTATGAAGTGGTAAAAATGGTTTTGTCGGTGGGCTGCATCGCTCGTAACTACATTGTTTTTGTTTTCTTTCTTGCCTGTCTATGAATTAAATATCACTGGTGCCACCATTGTAAGCTTAGTAGAGGAAATAGGGAAATTAGTGATTATTGGTTATGTTATTAAGAAGTTAAATCCTAAATTTATATTAAACGGATTACTCATAGGAACAACCTTTGGGGCTGGCTTTGCGGCTTTCGAATCAGCTGGTTATGCTTATAGATTTGGAGTTGTGTTTGGAGAAGGTACAATGATATCCGTGATCCTCTTGCGGGCTTGGATGTCGATGGGAACACATGTCGTATGGAGTGCGATTGCAGGTGCGGCGCTAGTTTATGTTAAGGGGAATGATCCCCTTAAAAGCGATCACTTCCTACATGCAGACTTTTTGAAGTTATTCGCGGTTTCTATTATATTACACGCAGTTTGGGATAAGCCGTTATATGTCCTACATAATTTTAATTTGCTCTTTATCATACTTATTGTGATTGCGTGGATATTTGTCTTTTCGATTATTAATGCAGGATTTAAACAAATCGTTCGAATAAATAAGGTATAGGAAGAACCAATTTTTAGTAATAAAAAGGGACGTACGTGATGAGCGGCGTACGTCCCATATTATTTGGTCTCTGTTCGGAGATTACTTCAATTCAAATGCTTCCGCAAGTAATGTTAGTGATTGATGTCGTGCTTCCTTATCAGTAATCATATTTAAGATCATGATTTCATCTACTTGTGCTTCTTTCGCTATCTCTTCTAATTGTGCTTTGACGTTTTCGACAGTTCCAATAATAAATCTTCCCTTATTTTGTTCTTTGACGGCCTTTTCTTCTGCTGTATATACATGTTCTGCAGCTTCCTCAACAGTCGGTGGTGGCAAACGAAATTGCCCTGTTCCCCAACGTACCCATTGAAGTTCAGCGGGACCAGCATAGTAGGTTGCCTCTTCATCTGTTTCTGCACAAATAACAACCATTGATAAAATACTGTAAGGTTCATCATTGTAGATGGATGCTTGGAAATTTTCCTTGTATTTACGCAACATTGGTACTGCCCAATCTGGATTAATCTGACCCGCGAAGGCAAAGCTGAGCCCTAATTTAGAGGCGATTTGCATCCCGCCATCACTGGAGCCAAGCATGAATAACTCAGGTCTTAGTGCAACATCTGGTGAGGCTGTAATTGTTGCAAAAGGGTGTTCAGTAGGGAAATCACGATTGAAATATGCGAGCACTTCATACAATAACTCCATCACATCATTTCCTTGTAATGGTTCCTTGGCATTGCGTAAGGCGATATTCGTCATGCCATCCGTACCAGAAGCTCGGCCCATTCCAAGGTCAATTCTACCAGGATGTAAAGCTTCTAAAATAGAGAAGTTTTCAACGACTTTTAACGGACTATGATTTGGTAACATGATACCACCTGATCCGATGCGAATATTTTCCGTCATTGCTGCAGCGTGTGCACTTAATAAATCTGGTGAGGTACTCATTTGATAAGTTGTATTATGATGTTCCGCAAACCAATAGCGTGTAAAGCCTAAACGATCGGCTAATTGCACAAGATCAGTTGAATGCTGCAACGTCATTGTTGGAGATTCTTCATTATAAATTGTCGCTAAATCAAGTACAGATAATTTTAAACGATGTGAAGACATGAAAATCCTCCCTAAAATAGTTAGTACCCTAATTAAACAGTGTGATGATCTGAAAGTCAATGAAAATCAAGAGATGAAACAGTAAAATGGAGTAGAATCAAGCTTTGACTACTATTTAAGTCCATGGTATAATTAGCATGCTAATAAAGGCTCGGAGGTCAAAACAATGGTGGAAGAAGATGTTCGTAAATTACTCCAAACACTCACGACAGCATCTCGTAAGTCATATGCACAAAAATTTAGAGAATTAAATCTACATGTCGGACAGGAAACAGCGCTTTGTCAACTTTGGAATAAGGACGGTATTTCACAAACGGAATTACGGAAACAAATGGGTTGTGAAGCATCGACATTAAGTAATATGCTTAGAAAACTAGAGCAAGACGAAATTGTCTACCGAGAAAAAGATCAGCAAGATGCACGTAGTATTAAAGTGTTTTTGACTGAAAAAGGGAAACAATTGCAAGAACCAATCCGGACGATTTGGGAACAACAACAACAGAAAATCCTCGATGGAATATTGCCAGAAGAATTGTTATTAATGCGACGTCTTTTGCAGCAAATGGTGACGAATTTGAATGGTAGATAGTGTCATTTTTTATATTGATGTTAATTATCCAGCATATTAGGTAAAATAGATACTATCTAAATAGATAACAGAGAGTTTTATATGGATAAAAGGAGTTATTCGATTGTCAAAAAAACAAAGGTGTCAGACGAATCAAACAATGCAATTTACGGTGAAAGAGTCGACAACATTATTACCATTTTTATTAGAAGTGATGCCAAAACGCGGGCGTAATTCAGTTAAGTCCATTTTAAGACGAGG
>Ga0079225_10002808_pt1 | contig 10113 bp, 7 predicted proteins | sample Poulit2012_FD_76344 | JGI IMG/M metagenome (GOLD analysis project Ga0079225, IMG submission 76344) | Agricultural soil microbial communities from Georgia to study Nitrogen management - Poultry litter 2012 | ecosystem: Environmental > Terrestrial > Soil > Agricultural land | place: USA: Georgia...
CAGTTCCCCGGCGACGAGCAGTCCCCCCGACGTTTGGGCGTCGGCGAGGAGCACCAGGTCGAGTTCTTCCCGGGAACTGGTGAGGTGCGGGCGCACCCATTCCAGGTTCCGGCGACTTCCGCCTGGGATGTGGCCGGCGGCAGCGGCCTCGTGCGCACCCTCGAGGTAGGGCACGGCCGCTCCGTCGATGACGAGGGTAACCCCGGAGGCCCGTGCCATCTTGTACGCGTGCCCGAGCAACCCGAACCCGGTCACGTCCGTGGCCGCCGCCACCCCTGCTGCGAGCGCTGCTTTCGACGCGTCGCGGTTGAGCGTCACCATCGATTCGATCGCGTGGCTGAAATCCTCTCCGGTGGCCTTGTGCCGGTTGCTCAGTACGCCCACGCCAAGAGGTTTGGTCAAGGTGAGCGGCAGCCCGGGCGCGGCGGTATCGTTACGCAACAGCCGGCTCGGATCCGCGATGCCCGTGACGGCGAGGCCGTATTTGGGTTCCTTGTCGTCGATGCTGTGTCCGCCAGCGAGGTGGCAGTTCGCTTCGCGGCAGATATCAGCCCCGCCCCGCATTACTTCCGCCGCGTGCGCAAAGTCGATGGTCTCCCGCGGCCACGAGAGCAGGTTGAGCGCGACCAGGGGGTCCCCGCCCATCGCGTAGACGTCGGAAAGCGCATTGGCAGCGGCGATCCGCCCGAAATCGTAGGGGTCATCGACGATCGGGGTGAAAAAGTCTGCCGTAGCGATCACCGCCTGCTCTCCGTTGATCCGCACTGCCGCTGCGTCGTCGCCGTTGTCCAGGCCCACAAGCAGGTTCTCATCGTGGAAACCCGGCAGCTCGCCAAGGAGCTGCTCGAGCTCGTTCGCGGGAACTTTGCACGCGCAGCCGCCACCGGCAGCATATTGAGTGAGTCTCACCATCTGTCCTCCAGGTCAACATCGATCCTCCCATTCTTACAGGGTCTAGGCTTAGACATGGAGGCGTACCTCGTCTGGTGACGGGCGCGGTCTTCAAAACCGTTGTGGCCGAGCAACTCGGCCAGGCGGGTTCGATTCCCGTCCGCCTCCGCCAAGACTCAGGCGGCTCGAGTAACCATGGAAGGTGCGAGTGAAGGACCCACGGCGAGCGCTGCCCTCGGTGGATCGGGTGCTCGGCGAGCCTGCACTCGCCGATGGGGTGAAACGGCTTGGAAGAAAATTCGTCAAGGACCAGGTTCGCACGGCCCTCGCGCAGTTGCGGGCTGGGGTCGGGGCTCCCCCGACTTCGAGCCGGGCGCCCAGCGACGCATCGGCGGCGAGCCTCGCCGCTGCCGTCGCCGATGCCCTGCCTCCCGCGCCCACGAGCTTGCGGGAGGTCATCAACGCAACCGGAATCATCGTGCATACGAATCTCGGCCGTGCGCCCCTGTCCGAGGCAGCGCAGGCGGCGCTGATCCGAGCGGCCGGTGCGACGGACGTCGAGCTCGACCTCGACACCGGCCGCCGCGCGCCGCGCGGGGAAGCAGCGATTGCTGCGCTAGCGACTGCCGCAGGGGCCGGGGCACACGTGGTGAACAACGGCGCCGCCGCGATCGTCCTCGCCTGCCACGTGCTTGCACCGGCGGCGAACATCGTGCTCTCCCGAGGCGAGATGGTCGAGATCGGCGACGGTTTTCGCATTCCCGAACTCATTGCCGCCACGGGCGTGGAGATCCGAGAAGTCGGCACGACGAACCGGACCCACCTGCGGGACTACCTGGAGGCGATCGACGCGCAAACCGGCTTCGTGCTCAAGGTACACCCCTCGAATTTCCTCGTTGAGGGCTTCGCCGGCGGGGTCGGAATCGACGTGCTCGCCCAGGAAGTGGGCGTTCCAATCGTCGTCGATATCGGTTCGGGCCTGCTCGGTCCGCACCCGCTCCTTCCCAATGAGCCCGATGCCCGGACAGCGTTGCGCCAGGGCGCCTCGCTCGTGATCGCTTCGGGGGACAAACTCCTCGGCGGCCCCCAGGCAGGTCTGCTGCTGGGTGACCCCGAACTTATTCACCGACTCCGCCGCCACCCCCTGGCTCGCGCTTTGCGGGTCGATAAACTCACTCTCGCCGCGCTCGAAGCGACCCTGCTCGGCCCTCCGCCGCCGGTGTCCGCTGCGCTCGCCCGAACCCGCGATGACCTCCGCGAGCGCGCGCACCGGATTGCGTCCCAGGCGGCACCGGCCCTGCGGGTGGTCGACACCGAGGCCGCCGTGGGCGGGGGCGGCGCACCGGGCGTCGCTCTCCCCTCGGCTGCACTCGCCCTACCGGCAACGTACGCGCCGGTGCTCCGAGCGCACCGTCCCGCGGTGATGGGGCGGGTGTTCGGCGGGGAATTGCTCCTCGACCTCATCGCCGTCGACCCCCGCGACGACGCTGCGCTCGCCGACGCCGTCAATGCTGTTCTCAACGAGGGCGCATGACTCAGCGGTCCGTGGTCATCGCGACGGCCGGGCACGTGGACCACGGTAAGTCGACGCTGGTGCACGCGCTCACGGGGATGAACCCAGACCGGTTACGGGCAGAACGCGAGCGCGGGCTCACCATCGAGCTCGGGTTCACCTGGGCAGATTTTGCTGGCACCACCGTGGCGTTCGTCGACGTCCCTGGGCACGAGAAGTTCATCTCTACGATGCTCAGCGGCGTGGGTTCGGTACCGTTGGCACTCTTCGCCGTCGCTGCCGATGACCCGTGGATGCCGCAAGCAGCGGAACACCTTGCCGCCCTTGATGCCCTCGGTGCCCGCGATGCGATCTTCGCGATCACCCGCTGCGACCTCGCCGACCCCGCTACAGCAGTCCGTTGGGTCCAAGAGGTAACCGCGAGCACCTCGCTCGCGGGAGCAAGCATCCTCCCGGTGAGCGCCGTGACCGGAGCAGGTATGGAGCCGCTGCGCCGGGCGCTCGGCGAGCTCGCGGCGGCAGCGCCGCGGGCAGACGAAGGCGCAGACGTGCGGATGTGGATCGACCGCAAGTTCACCGTCGCCGGAACGGGCACGATCGTCACCGGCACCCTTCCCGCGGGGAGCATCACCGTTGGAGACGAGTTGCATGGGCCGCAGGGGACCGTGCGGGTTCGCGGCTTGGAGTCGCTCAATGTCCCGCGGGATCGGGTCTCCGGGAGTACGCGAGTGGCGCTCAACCTCACGGGCGCCGTCGAGCAGCTCGGGCGCGGTGACGCGCTTTGGCAACCTCAGGCATGGCACCTCACCGACCTCGTCGATGTTCGTTTACTCACTGGCGAGGGCCGCGCCCCGCGCACCCCGATGTGGCATATCGGCTCTCGTGCCAACCAGGTGCAAATGCAGATGCTCGACGGCACCCACGCCCGGCTCAAACTGCAGCACCCGATTCCGCTCCGCCAAGGCGATCGCAGCCTGGTGCGTGACCCCGGCGACCGGCGGGTTTGGGGCGCGCTCGTCGTCGACCCCGACCCCACCCCGCTGCGCTCCCTCCCCCGCCGAGCCGGTCTCCCCCCGCGGGCGGCCCGGGCCCAGGAACTGCACGCACGGGGAGCGCAGCCTGATCTCACGCATGAGGTGGCGACCCGGGGAGTGGTGCACCGCGACACCTTGCGGCGGCTGGGGATCCGCGAGGGTGGGTCCCAGCCTTGGCAGATGAGCCCGGCTTGGCAAACGGAGGCGCGCCGGCGGATCGAAGAGGTGGTGCGCGAGCACGATCGGCTCCACCCGGCTAACCCCGGGCTCGCACCGACCGAGATCGTCAATGCCCTCGCCGCGCACGGCCTGCACGTTCCGGCCGCGGAACTCCTCACTGAGCTTCTCCCAGCGGGGCTGCGTATCGAGGCAGGCAGGATCACCTCGATGGCGGCGTCGCTGCCCCCAGCGGTGGAGGCGGCGCTTGGGAAACTACTGGCCGACCTTGAACCGGACTCGCTGTGGGCGCCAACGCTGGAGCACATCCGGGAGCTCGGTCTCAATGACAAGCACCTGGCGGCCGCGGCCCGGCTCGGACGGATCTTCCTCCCCGCCCCCGGAGTGGTGCTGCCTGCGGGGGCGGCGAAACTCGCGTTGCACACGCTGCGGGAACTGCCTCAGCCCTTCACCACGAGCGAAGCCCGCAAAGCGCTCGGCACCTCCCGCCGCGTCGCGATCCCGATCCTCGACTTCCTCGACCGCGCGCGGGTCACCCGGCGCCTTCCCGACGACCGGCGTGAGATTCGCTGACGCCTCACGGGTCCCGGCGGGGCTTCGGAAGGCGCCGCACGTCTCGGAAGCCCGCGAAGGCGAGTAGCGCCAAGGCGAGCGCGAGGATCGCGTACACGGCGCCGTCGGCACCGTGCATCTGTTCCCCGAGGATGATCGCCGCGACGACGAGGAGCATCGGCTCGACGTAGCTCAGGAGGCCGAACAATGGGATCGGCAACATGGACGAAGCTCCGACGTATGCCGACATCGCAATGACGCTACCGATGCCCACGGCGATGAGGAGTCCGAGTTCGGCCTGCCATCCGGGGCGGTCCCAGAGGAAATACAGCGCGACCGGTGAGGCGAGAGTCATCTCCACGCCGAAGGCGGCGAGGTTGTCCAGCTGCCAATAGGTACGCCCGACGAAGTAGGCGGTGAACGGCAGACTCACAGCGAGGGTCACCCAACCGAGCTGTGGGGTCGCGGTGATCTTCACGGCGACGGCGAGTCCCGCCAGTGCCACGACCACCCATTGAATGGATGAGATCGCCGAACGGAGGATGAAGCGCCCGCCGAGTACGAGGCAGATGGGCAGGAGCAGGAAGCCGAGGGAGGAATCGAGCCCGTACCCGTTCCGAGGTGCCCACATGAACAGCCACGTTTCGAAGGCGATCGTCCCCGCGAGGGTGAGGAATGCGAGCGGCATCCACCAGTGTGAGCCCAACCTCACCCAGAATTTCATGAATGCCCGCCGGCCACCGGGGAGCAGTAGGAGCGGGGCATAAAGCACGGGCATGGCGAGCACCCGCCACGAGAACAACACCTCACCGGAGGTTTGAGCCCGGCCCGCGAGGTAGAAAATCCCTGCCAGGAGGGTTGAGGCGACGATGGAGGCGACAATTCCCGGTGCCTTCGAAGGCTTCGCCACAACACTCCTTTCACGCCGCTGGTACTGATCCGCGGGCGCCGCTTGCCGTCCTCACCATATCGACATGCAAAAGCGCCGCCAAAAAACCTTTGGCGGCGCTTTCGTTAGTGGCTTCCAGGGAGTTGGGGGAAGCCCCTAACCCTGTTGCTAGTCCTCGGCGGCCTCGGAGTCGGTGCCGACGGCGACCGGTTCGAGTTCTGCCTTCGGCTCGCGCTTGACCTGCGTGAAGGTGAACTCTCCGAGGAGGCCTTCGCCCTCGGCGTCCACGTACACGTTGTGGCCGGGCTCGAGTTCGCCGTAGAGAATCTTCTCGGAGAGTTGATCCTCGATGTCGCGCTGGATCGCGCGGCGCAACGGTCGAGCACCGAGCACCGGGTCGTATCCACGCTCGGACAGCATGACCTTGGCGGCCTGGCTGAGTTCGATCCCCATGTCCTTATCCTCCAGCCGCTCGGCGAGCCGGCCGATCATGAGGTCGACGATCTCGAGGATTTCGTCCTGCGTGAGCTGCGGGAACACTACGACGTCGTCAACACGGTTGAGGAACTCTGGGCGGAAGTGCTGCTTGAGGTCCTCGTTCACCTTGTTCTTCATGCGCTCGTAGTCGTTCGAGAGTTCACCCGTAGCCTGGAACCCGGTGAGGACACCCTTGGAGATGTCGCGGGAACCGAGGTTGGTGGTCATGATGATGATGGTGTTCTTGAAGTCCACCACGCGGCCCTGGGAGTCGGTGAGTTTACCTTCCTCCAGGATCTGCAGTAGCGAGTTGAAGATGTCGGCGTGCGCCTTCTCCACCTCGTCGAACAGCACCACGGAGAACGGCCGGCGGCGCACCTTCTCAGTGAGCTGCCCGCCCTCGTCGTAACCGACGTAGCCCGGAGGGGACCCGAACAGCCGCGAAACGGTGTGCTTCTCACCGAACTCACTCATGTCGAGCTGGATGAGGGCATCCTCTTCGCCGAAGAGGAATTCCGCAAGCGCGCGAGCCAGTTCGGTCTTCCCGACCCCGGTGGGGCCAGCGAAGATGAACGAACCACCCGGGCGGCGGGGGTCCTTCAGCCCGGCACGGGTACGGCGGATTGCCTGCGAGATCGCGACGATCGCGTCGTGCTGGCCAACGACCCGCTTGTGCAGTTCGTCTTCCATCCGCAGCAGGCGAGAGGATTCTTCCTCGGTGAGCTTGAAGACGGGGATCCCGGTAGAGGCGGCGAGCACTTCGGCGATGAGTTCCTCATCCACCTGGGCGACCGTGTCCATGTCCCCCGTCCGCCACGCCTTGTCCTTCTCCTGGCGTTCTTGGGTGAGGCGTTTCTCCTCATCCCGCAGCCGGGCGGCACGTTCGAAGTCCTGGTCGTCGATCGCCGATTCCTTCTGGTGGCGAGCGGTAGCGATCTGTTCGTCGAGTTCACGCAGCTCCGGCGGCGCCGTCATCCGGCGGATCCGCAGGCGCGCGCCTGCTTCGTCGATGAGGTCGATGGCCTTGTCAGGCAGGAACCGGTCGTTCAAGTAACGATCAGCCATCGTCACGGCGCCTACGAGAGCGCTGTCAGTGATCGTCACCCGGTGGTGCGCTTCGTAGCGGTCACGCAGACCCTTGAGGATCTCGATCGCGTGGCTCACGGAAGGTTCGTCCACCTGGATCGGCTGGAAACGACGTTCGAGGGCGGCGTCCTTCTCGATGTGCTTGCGGTACTCATCGAGAGTGGTTGCCCCGATCGTCTGCAGTTCCCCGCGGGCGAGCATCGGCTTGAGGATGGAGGCGGCGTCGATCGCGCCCTCAGCTGCACCTGCGCCGACGAGGGTGTGGATCTCGTCGATGAACAGCACGATGTCCCCGCGGGTACGGATCTCCTTGAGCACCTTCTTCAGGCGTTCCTCGAAGTCACCGCGGTAACGCGACCCGGCGACGAGCGCCCCGAGGTCCAGGGTGTAGAGCTGTTTGTCTTTGAGCGTCTCGGGAACGTCCCCGCGGACGATATCCTGCGCGAGTCCCTCGACGACCGCCGTCTTCCCCACACCGGGTTCACCGATGAGGACGGGGTTGTTCTTCGTGCGGCGCGAGAGGATCTGCATGACCCGCTCAATCTCGTTCGACCGGCCGATGACGGGGTCGAGTTTGCCGTCGCGGGCGGCCTGAGTGAGGTTACGGCCGAACTGGTCGAGCACGGCAGAGCCTGACGGGGTGCCCTCGGCGGGACCGCCGGCAGAAACTGCTTCCTTCCCGCCCTGGTATCCAGTGAGGAGCTGGTTGACCTGCTGGCGCACGCGAGCGAGGTCGGCACCAAGCTTGGTGAGGACCTGCGCGGCGATACCTTCGCCTTCGCGGATGAGGCCGAGCAGGATGTGCTCAGTTCCGATGTAGTTGTGGCCGAGTTGGAGGGCTTCCCGCAGCGAGAGTTCCAGTACCTTCTTCGCACGCGGGGTGAAGGGGATGTGACCGGTCGGGGCTTGCTGGCCCTCGCCGATGATTTCCTGCACCTGGGCCCGGACCGCCTCGAGCGAAATGTTCAGCGATTCCAGCGCCTTCGCGGCAACCCCATCGCCCTCGTGGATGAGGCCGAGCAGGATGTGCTCAGTTCCGATGTAGTTGTGGTTGAGCATCCGCGCCTCTTCCTGGGCAAGGACGACGACGCGACGTGCTCGGTCGGTAAATCTTTCAAACATGATGGCAACTCCCTTTGCCGGTTCCGGCTTGCATTAAGGCTAACGACATTGGTCGCCAAAACCTGCCGGTGTTCGCCGCAGGCAGAGAGGATGTTCGAAAGCGCAGGTTCGCGCGCTCACATGCGCCGTTGGCAGCGCCCGCACCAAAACAGGTTCCGACCGGCGAGTACTTGGGTCCGGATCCTCGAACCGCACCGCGGGCAGGGGTTGCCGTTTTGCTTATAGACGGCGGAATCTCGCCGTTCGAGGTCCACCTCCTCACCCGCGGCGAGCCGGGCCTCCACCTCCTGCACCTCCTCTTCAATCGTCACGATCCGATGGGTCGCCACGCCCAGGGGCATGAGGCGCACGAGATCGTTCCAAATGGTGAGCCAGGAGGACCGCTTGACTTTCTTGCCCGGGGTGAAGGGACTGAGCCGGTGGCGCCAGAGCACCTCTGCCCGGTAAACGTTGCCCACTCCGGCGAGGACTTTCTGATCGAGCAGCAACTCAGCAATGGTCTTGTTCGATCGCTGAATCCGTTCCCACGCCTGTTGCTCCTCGGCGTCCAGGCGCAACGGGTCGGGGCCCAGGCGCGCTTCAATGGCGTCGACCTCCGCAGGGGTGAGTACGTCGCAGATATAGGGCCCGCGGAGGTCGGCGACCCAGCCGGGGTTTTCGATCCGCAGCCGCACCTGCCCCCAGATTTCCTCGCCCTCCTCACGAGGGAGAACCGAGAAGTAGCCGATGAGACCGAGGTGGACGTTCAGCCAACGCTCGCCGGTGAATTCCGCGAAGAGGTGCTTGCCCCACGCCTTAGCACCGAGGAACTCCCTGCCGTTGAGGAGCTCGGCCCCCGCAGCGAATCGGCCCTGCGGGCTGGAAACACGTACCGGAGCGGGGGCGAACGCGTTGTTGAGATCGTGGGCGAGCCGGTGGATGGTGTGGCCTTCGGGCATGGTTCTCCTTACGTGTCTACCACTTGAATACCACGGCGGGGGCTGCGGTAGCGTATCGGCAATGCCTTCCGCTGATCCCCACATCCAACCGCGGCCTGCGCGGGTACTCGCCTACGGCATCAACGGCTCGGCAAGACGCACCGGCGCGGCGGGCCCAGCGGGCGCGGGACGGGTCTAGATGGACTTCCCCGCCGATGCTTTCTACACCGGGCTCGTGGCCGAGGTGTACAGCCTGTTGAAATCGGCTTCCTTTCCGGCCGAGCGCTACGCCCGCCTCATCGAGAAATATGGTGAGCCCGCCCTCGAACTCGGGTGCGGGGACGGCGATCCGCTGCTCGAGCTGCGGGCACTCGGCCTCGACGTGGACGGCGTCGATTCCTCGTCCGATATGCTCGCCCGGCTTCGGGGCCGAGCCGAGCGGCGCGGGCTCGTGGTGAACGCTTGGCTCACACCGATGGAGGCGATGGATCTGCCCCGCCGGTACCCGACGGTTTTCCTTGCCGGGCCGACGTTCACCCTGCTCCCCACTGACGACGCGATGCAGGAGGCACTGCACGCGATCCGGAGTGCGTTGGCCGGGGGCGGCGCCGCCATCATTCCTCTGTTTGTTCCGCCGGTCGCCTCCGAAGAGGTGGGCACGACCGCGCGGGAAGAAACCGGGGGCGGAACCGTTTCCTGCACGGTCGTGGCCGCGGAGAGGGACGAGGGGCAGCGCACGCAGCGCCTCACCCTCCGGTATGAGCGCTGTGCACGTGGGAGGCGCGAAACCCTTGAGCGTGACTGGGTGCTCCACTGGGTCGACCTGCCGAGGTTCGAGGAACTTGCGGGCAACGCCGGCCTGCGGATCACGTCCGCGCCGCCTTCCATCGGCGCGGACCCAGCCGACGTCGTGCTCATCCGCGGGTGAGCTACGTATCGACGAGCACGGTGAACGGGCCGTCGTTCACCAGCGCGACCTTCATGTCTGCGCCGAACCGGCCGGTCGCGACCGTGATTCCTCGGCTCCGCAGTTCCGCCGCTACCTTCTCCACCAGGGGCTCCGCCTGCGGCCCGGGCGCGGCGGCGGACCAGGAGGGGCGACGGCCCTTGCGGGTGTCTCCATACAGGGTGAATTGAGAGATGAGGAGCACCTCGGCGCCCGTATCCGCGACGGAGGCCTCGCCGTCAAGAATTCGCAGTTCGGCGATCTTACGTGCCATCTTCACGGCCTCGGCGTCGCCGTCATCGGTGCCTGCCGCGACGAGCGCCACGAGCCCGATGCCGATCTCTCCGACGATCGCGCCCCCAACCCGCACCGACGCCTCGGTGACGCGCTGCAACACCGCCTTCACTCGCGGTCCTCCTCAATCCACTCCACGTATCCCACCGGCCGCCCATGCCCGCGCACCGGTTCCCGGGCCCAAGAAAGATCTGCACGGACGCCGAGCGCCGCGA
>Ga0079225_10002810_pt1 | contig 10112 bp, 8 predicted proteins | sample Poulit2012_FD_76344 | JGI IMG/M metagenome (GOLD analysis project Ga0079225, IMG submission 76344) | Agricultural soil microbial communities from Georgia to study Nitrogen management - Poultry litter 2012 | ecosystem: Environmental > Terrestrial > Soil > Agricultural land | place: USA: Georgia...
CTTATTTCCAAAAAGTGATAATCTATTTTGGTTTGCGGGACTCGTTTCGCTCAAATTACAAAAATTCGGCACGCATTCACACTTGCGGGACTCGTTATGGGTAATTCTTAAAAAATTGGCATGTATTTTCCAATTGAGTGACAACTTTTGTGTAAAACTCAAGTAGTAGTCTCGCATCCAGTGTTTGCAAGCTATCCGGTACTTATATCAACAAAACTGGAATATTTCAACCATACTTTTGCTCGTTTTTTCTAGTTAAATTAATTACAATAGTTAATGTGAGGTGAAGTGTGGTGTTGCAAAATTTTAATTGGAAGTTATTTACTGTATTAGTCATTTTAGGTGTAATTGGTGCATTAGGATTAATTCCATATGAGTTAGAAATGTACGATCCGACTGAACTTCCGGCTGATGTAGAGGAACTTGATGAATGGACAGTTGTTACGATTAATTTGTTATCTCAAACGTTTCTTGTGGCGGTAGCTGTTTTTTTCGGGATGTTAACTTTAAAACGAACAGGATTACGTGCGCCTTTTATTGAGGCCTTCGTTGCGAAAGAAAAAATGCCAGCTGTTTCCGGGAAATGGCTAGGTTTGGCCATTAGTATTAGTTTTGTTGGGTCATTGTTCGTTTTGCGTCTTGATAAACACATTTTTATGCCTCAGTTGAATTTACCAGATTCAATGGATCTGTCGATGACATGGTGGCATGGTTTGTTGGCAATGTTGTATGGCGGAATTACTGAAGAGCTGCTCGTTCGCTTTTTTATGATGGGATTAATTGTCTGGTTGTTAGCTGTCATTTTCCGTAAACAAGCTGGCGAGATTCCACCAATATTTTATTATGTAGCAATATTTTTAGCAGCAATTATTTTCGGCATTGGCCATTTGCCAGCGACAGCACAACTTTTTGGCGGCTTAGACACGCTTTTAATCGTAAGAGCATTATTATTAAATGGTTTACTCGGGTTATGGTTTGGTTTTTTATATTATCGCAAAGGGTTAGAATATGCGATCATTGCACATATGTCAGCTGATTTATTTGTTCATGTTATATTAGCCACATGATTCATTTGTTAAGTAACATCTTTAACTTAAATACTAATTTCATGTCTATAGCAAACATGTGCAAGCTTTTTTTACTTGTGTAATAAATGGACGGTAAAGTTATCCATTTGTCAACATTCAAGCTGAGTAAGGTTTAGCGACTACACAATAATGTTAAAATTTTTATCTAACATAGGCGATATATGAGATTATTAATTTTAAACCGCTGTAAATGTTAAAGTGATTTAATAGTCTATCATCAGTATCAAAAACAATGTCATCATAGTTAAACAACTTTGAAAAAGACGAGCAAGTAAAATTAAATAGACCCATTGATCAAATGATCGCTACCTTTATTGTGAACGAAGCAGGAAAAAGACCTGACACGTTCATCATAAAGGTTTTTTTATGGAAACAGATCTTCAACTGAAAATTATGAATGAATCCTAGTCGTTAAGTTTCTTGCTTAAACTTGTTACCACGAAACATTGATCATCCATTTTTTATCGAACACCTCAAGTCTACTTCCACCTTAAGCCAATTTTCCAAAAACACCTTATATAAAACTTTTGATCTACAAATTCACAACTATGTAACAAATTTTACATGTAACAGTGATTTAGGTCACGGCCGGATAAGTCCTGAACTTGATAAGATAAACATGCATCAATTGGTACAAACGTCATGAGAATTAATGACAAAAATGAGTTAGAGCCAATTGTGCGTTAGTCTCGTCATTATTTAAAATTTTGCAATCATGATTGACCAACGAAATTTTAAGCAAAGCAAGTAAAAATTATTTCAAACCATTAAAAGGAGGAATGCCCGATGATACAAACGGTTGCGTGGGTTACAAGTTTAATATTTATTTTAATCATCGCTGCGGTTTTTGTTTGGGTTTTTCTAAATTCTAGCAAAAAAGAAGATTACACGAAAGTTGTTAGGAAGTGGTATAAGACCCGTAAAGTTTATGGAATTATAGTCGTTTTACTCATGTTAGTTGTAACAATTTACACGCTTAGAGAATTACCATACAATGAACCCGTTTATAAAGAAGGCACAGATGTTTATGAAGTTGATGTTGAAGCGATTCAGTTCGGTTGGAATATTAGTGAAACTGAATTTAAAGTTGGTGACTCAGTTGAATTTAATGTTACGACACCTGATGTCACGCATGGATTTGGTATTTATGATGAAGACATGGAACTGATCGCTCAAACACAAGCGATGCCTGAATATACAAATACCGTTTATATGACATTCGATGACCCAGGAACTTATACAATACTTTGCTTAGAATATTGTGGCTTAGGTCACCATTTAATGACGGCAGAAATTACAGTTCAATAATAATATGAGAGGAGTTGGGAAAAATGATCTCAGAATCACATCAAGTTAAATTAAAACCAAGAAATAATATGATTGTTTCATATCTTGTTATTTCAGGTGTTGTCGTACTATTAATGATTATTTTAGGAATTTTAATGCTGTTACAGCAAGGTGGTGTCATTGATTTAAGTTCAGCCACATTTTATCAATTGTTAACGATGCATGGAACAGGGATGATTGGGGCAGTGGCCTTAGCAGCAGCGGCAATTATGTGGTATTTTCTTAGCCATTATGTCCAATTATCGGAAGCTGTTTTAAAAACAAATTTAGTTTTATTTTTAATTGGTGTTGTAATGGTTATCATTGGTATATTTTCGTTTGAATATGCGAGCTCATGGGTGTTCTTATATCCATTACCAGCGATTTCGGCAGGTGCGTGGGGGAAAATTGGTGCGTTACTATACCTCGGTGGCATGCTCGTTTTAGGGGTTGGATTTTTACTATTTTATGTTGATACTGGACGAGCGATTATTAAAAAATATGGTAGTTTAGCGAAAGGATTAGGCTGGGATGTCATCGCTGGGAAAAAATCGGAAAAAGATGCTCCAGTGTCGACCGTTGTTGCAAGTACGATGGTTACAATTGTTAATATTGCCGCATTATTATCCGGGGCAACCGTGTTAATTATGAACATGATTACGGTTGTAAATCCAGCATTTTCCTTTAATCCATTGTTAGCGAAAAACTTAACATTTGCGTTTGGGCATATTTTTGCCAATGCGACCATTTATATGGCAGTGATTGTCGTTTATGAAATTTTATCAAGACGAACGAAACGACCATGGGCATCAAACAAACCATTTTTAATTGCTTGGACGATGTCTACGATATTTACGATGATGGTATATCCACACCATTTATTGCAAGATACCGTCATGCCAAAAGCGATTTTAATTATGGGACAAGTACTTTCTTATGCGAATGGATTACCTGTTTTAATCATTACAGCGTATGGGGCCTTAATGATTGTTTATCGCTCAGGCATTAAATGGGATATGGCATCTGGATTACTCTTTCTCTCAATGTTTGGTTGGACAGCGGGTGTTGTCCCAGCCATCGTCGACTCAGCCATTGTCGTTAACCATGTCATGCATAATACAAAATGGGTACCTGGACATTTTCACTTATATATGGGCTTAGGTGTCGTAGCGATGATCTTTGGGTTTACGTATTATTTAGCAAAATATGATAGTACGATCCAAACGAACGCACTTGATCGAATCGCATTTGTCGTTTATATGGTTTCATTATTAGGGGTAAGTGGTGGATTTTTAACATCCGGTGCGATTAGTACGCCACGAAGATTTGCAATGCATTTTGAACAATGGATGGCCCCTGCAAAATTCGGTGCGTTATCAGGGACATTAGCCTTCATCGCCATTGCTATATTCGTTTTACATTTTGTTCGCTATTTAATCGTCCGTAAAAAGACAGTCGAACTTCATTAATTCATGAATCATTTAGGGGGGATTTGACGTTGAGACAAAGTTTAATAGGTGTCATGATATATGTCATTTTAATGTTCCCCCCACTTGTACACTTGCTAGAGTCAATTATGATTACCCATATGCTCGTTCAATTGCCCTTATTAATTATTTCTGGTAGTTTAATGGGACAATTTTTTCAAAAAAAATTCCCACGGTTCTTTCAATCGTGGAATAAAAATGGTATTCCAGGAATCACTTTATTTATCATTATTACGACTTATTGGATGATTCCACGAATTATGGATGAAACATTAACAATAACGACAATTGAAGTGTTTAAGTTTATTAGTTTACCATTTTTAGCGGGTGTTCCTTTAAGAGATAGTTGGAAAAAATTGGCGGATTAGGTAAAGGGTTCGTCGTGCTAAATTACATTCCCATGTTTGCCTTTATGGCTTGGTTGTATATCGATTCACCGATTCAAGTTTGTAACAATTATTTAGAAGCGGAACAGAGACAATTAGGCTGGGGATTTCTTTTCATAATGTTAACGATGATCTTTTATTTCGTACAATTTGTCTTTACCGATCAGCGAAAACATCAATTTTAATGTACGTCAATATATTGTAGATTTATTACTTAATGTTCAAAATACTGTCAAATATTTATAAAAATGAGTGATCCAAATCACAGTTAAACGAACTGAAAAAACGTATGCTAATAAGCAAATAAGAAAGTTATGAGGAGGAATAAACATGCAATTTACTGCCAAAGATACGCCAGCAAAAATTATTATGACATTCCCACAGGCGAGCGATTTATTTAAAGAAAACAAAATTGATTTTTGTTGTGGGGGTGATCAACCATTAAAAGATCAATGTTTTGAACAAAATATAGATGAAGAAGAGTTTTTACACGAATTAAATGATCAATATACAACTTGGAAAGAAGAAGGAAACATTGCGAAAGATTGGGAAAAGGTCACATTAGAACAATTAGTTGACCATATTATTCACCACCACCATTTGTATTTAAAAAAAGAATTGCCTGCGTTAAGTGAATTTGTTGCAAGAATATTTTACGTCCATGGTGATGATCAACCTCACTTAAAACAGTTGCATAAACTGTATCATGATTTTAAATTAGATATGGAACAACATATGATGCGAGAAGAGAGTGAACTTTTCCCGCTTGTGTTCCAATTTATTAAGTCACCCGAGCAAAGTTTGCTTGATGAAATTGTCGAGTTAAATGAAGAGCTAGAGAAAGAACATGATGATTCAGGTGATTTACTTAAGGCAATGCGTGAGCTAACGAATGGCTTTAATGCGCCACCACATGCTTGTGGAACTTATCGAGTCACTTATGACCGGTTGGCAGAACTTGAATCAAATACGTTCGAGCATATTCATTTAGAAAACAACATTCTGTTTAAACGTCTTCAATAATGTTTAATAGATGATTTAGTTATCAAAGTAAGTGAGTTAACTATATCGATTTATCTCAAATCGATCCATGCAAAAATTTATGAGATTATCGACTATCAAAAAATCATTAACCCCATATAATGATTGGATATCGTTTGATAGAGCATCTCCCACGGTCTAAAGTAGAAAGACCCAAGGGGGAGTGGGAGATGCAATATTTTTAAAAGTTGCACGAACGACCATTTCCTTCATTCTATATGAAATCCTTCGACCATACAGTCTTCACAGTCATTTTTTCTACGTAAATATTCAATGTATTGACTTAAGAGTTAAAGTTGTCATATTTTGCTTTGAAAATTTTCAGCAAACGACAAATTGATTTAAAAGACAATGATAAAGTCATCAGACGATGTTCGATCAAATCGCCGAAGATTATATTTTGATCAACCTTAAAACTCTCTGAATTTTTATGGATTTTGTAAATTGTTTAAATACTTTTAAAAATCTTGTTGCACATCTTGTGAGATTATGGGAAACTAGATTTAATCAAATCTAGTAATATTCTGTACTTTCTAAATTCAATAGTTGAAAAGGAGCTGGTCATCGATGCTAGTTAAACATGAGTACGTTACAAAAGACAAAGTTGTTGTTGTGAAAGAAACAGATTCAAAAGAAGCTGCTTTAAAACGCTTAACTGACAGTGGCTATCGTTGCATTCCTGTGCTTGATGAGGCAGGAGAAAAGTATGTCGGTAATATTTATAAAGTAGATTTACTAAGAGAAGAGATCGATGATGAACTTGATGGAACGATTGCTCGCCTCATTCGTGATCAAGAAGATGGACATATTAAAGAAGAGGCACCATTTTTTAATGTGTTCAGTACCATTAAACGATTACCGTTTTTAGCGGTCGTTGAAGATGATCAAGAATTTCTAGGAATTTTAACAAATGCGAACGTCATTTCTGTATTAGAACAAGCGTGGGGTGCTGAACGTGGTAGTTACTCATATACGATTGGTACGATTGAATACGCAGGGGCGTTACAGCAAATGTTAGAAATTATTAATGAATACTGTACGGTTGAAAGTGTTATCTCATTAAATAATGACTTAAAGTTCGTCCGCCGTGTTTGTATTGTTTTACCTAAAGATGTCACCGAAAAAACAGCTGATCAAATTTCTGAAGATCTTGAGGCGAACAACTTCACCGTTATTCATCGTGAAACATTAAATAAATAAATTTCATCACTTTACTTTATGTGAAAAAACAAAGATTTTCCGCTAATATGTTCGTTAAAAGCTATTCATGGTAAGTTTACATGGATAGCTTTTTAAATATATTTTTGGACAACTAAGGAGCTATTTGAGAATGAATTTAACTGATTGGCAACGATTAAACATTAAAAATTTAGCTTACGATACGATGAATTTAGCGAAATATCATCCCAAGATGGATATATGGCAAACGGAACATTTCGTCGCTGTTAATAGTCATTTACCATCATATAATTTTAATATGATTACACCAATTGCTAGTTTCGCTGAAGCGGCGAAAGAGCAATTGTTAAATACCATTGAAACATTTAATAAACAACAACTACCGTTTAATATGTGGTGCTACACACATGATATCGAACTGACAAATTTTTTACAAAAAGTTGGATTAACAGAATATGACACAGCATACAAAGCGATGGTTGTCCAGCTTGATGAATGTTTAGAAAAAGACGTTATTAATCAAGCCATCCAGATTGAGCGAGTGACATCGCTTGAACAGCTGAGAATATTTATAGACGTTTTAACGATGATTTATGAAGAAACAATAGAACAACAAGCGATTAAACAATATTATGAGCAATTAAGTCATATTATTTTACAGAAAAATATTTCAACACATTTATATATTGGAACATATAACGGTAAGGTTGTGGCAACAGGTGCACTGACATATAATGAACAGTCAGTCGGCATGTATCATATTGCTACAGATCCAGCTTATCGAGGGTTTGGAATTGCATCTGAGGTCATTCGCTATTTGCTAAATGTTGCCAAACAATCATCAGCTGTATCTTGCACGTTGCAAGCATCTCCAGCAGCAGAGCGCATTTATGAATCGTTTGGATTTCAGACGATAGGATATTTAAAAGCTTATGAAAATAAAAATATGTTGAATGATTAGTTGTTTAGCAATTGTTTGTTATAAGGAAGAGGCGTTTTGACCCATAAATAACCCCGAGCGATTATACCATTGAATAAACGTCGGGGGATTTTTTAAGCAGGTTGTTTTTGAGCTTTTAAGATAACAAATATAATGAATGCGATTGTAAGCATAATTAATGCACTGACAATAAATGGTGAGCCAAGCATTTCAGAAACGAAGCCAGAAACGGCTGAACCAGCAACAACACCGAGTGAAAAGAATGCATAAAAAATTCCGTATGCTTTCCCACGATCAACTTTTGTCGAAGCTTCCGAGACGATTTGGTTCATTGAAGGGAAAATAAGGGCGAAACCAAATCCATAAATAATCATCGCGGCAATACTGACGGGAAATGTTGTTAAATAATTAAGTATAAATAAAGATAAGCCAATAAAACAGATCCCGGTTAACACGAGTGACATTGATGAAAAATGATCATACATTCGATTTAATGGGGTTAAGAAAACGATCAAAGCGACAATACCAAAGATACTTAACAGCATTCCTGTCGTTTGCGAGGTCATATTTAAAACTTCGACTTTTAAGGGTAAAGCGAATGCAAGTGTCCCATTGCTGACCATTAAAGCAAATGCTGCTAATGAGGCTTGCATGAGTAAAGGATTTTTTAACAATGGAATGAAATCTTTTGCTTGGACTTTTGTTCGCTCACTAGATGAGAATGATTCTTCAATATATTTTACCAAAAGGATAATCGTCACGATAAATAAACCGGCAATAAATAAAAAGACGGATTCATAAGATGCCCGGGCTGCCATGATACCACCAATTGCCGGACCGACAATAGCTGAAGTACCTATACTGGCACCGGTAAATGCCATCGTTCGTCCTCGTGCTTTATTATCTGTTAAATCACCGATATAAGCGAAAGCTGCTGGAATGAGAATCCCCCCAAAAAGACCGTGCAAAAATCGAATGATTAAGAGATGGACACCTGTCTGAGCGAATGGGTAAAAGCAAAGCATAATTGTGACACCGATCATTCCATAAAGGAGCATTTTTTTGCGTCCAAAATTATCGATCCAATGGCCCCCAACAACATTTCCTAACATATTTGTTAATGAATAGATGGCAACGATCGCACCTGTGAGTAAATGGGATGCCCCGAGTGAAATTGAAAAAGGTGTTATAATCGGTAACTGCACAAATGTATCTAAAAATGAAACAATGACGATAAAATATACGATTCTGTTCAATGTAATCTGCCTTTCTCATTTATCTTCGTCTATTATCACATAGTCCGAACTAATTGTCACGAGCAACAAGTATGACAAATAAGTGTCATTTTTAAGCATCCATTAATTGATTATGGTATAGTATTTGTAAGATGTTACCAGCTACCAAAGTATGTAGCCCATTAACGATATTATTTTATTTCAGAGGGGGACAATTTTTAATGAGTAGACAAGCAGAAATTATTTTTGCCAATGATGAGCGAGTCACTCGCCATGAGCAACTAAGTCATGTCGTAAAGACGAGTAAAGGTCATTTTACGACGAGCTTTCTTGATGATCAGTTTTATGTCATTGTAAAAGACGTTGCGGAAGATAAACAATCAACAGAAATAATACGGATGGTTGCTGGCGATATATCACGTCAGTTAAGCCAATTAAAATACGATGAGGCAAATATTTCTGAAAGCGCTCTATTTGCCCAATTTTCTAAAATAGCTGCAGAAGATGTTGTGACAGCATTTGTCGAAGGTTGGCAATTAGGAGCTTATAAATTCCTTACATATAAGTCAAAAGAAACATTGTTTGCCACGAAACTACAATTTGCGAATGAAGCAGATTATGCAACATCCATTGAAAAAGGTCAATTACGTGCGAATGCGGTATCATTTGCCCGTGATTTAATGAATGAAACACCTGATGCACTCAATCCGGCAACTTTCCCAACGATTTTACAAGATAAATTTGCCCATACAGATGTTGATATTAAAGTATATGATGAAGAACAATTAAAAGACATGAAAATGAATGGATTATTAACCGTTTGTCGTGGAAGTAAACATTCACCGGTATTCGTCGAAATGACATATCGAGGTGATGAATCAAAACCACTTGTTGCGCTCGTTGGAAAAGGTGTGACGTTCGATACAGGTGGTATTAGTTTAAAAAGCGGCCGTGACTTAAGTGATATGCGGATGGATATGGGCGGTGCAGCAGCGGTTGCTGGAGCGATGAGTTTACTCGCTGAATCAAAAGCAAAAGTAAATGTTGTTGCCCTTTTACAAATTGTAGAAAATATTCCCGACAATCAGTCCGTTCTTCCAGGTGAAGTGATTCGCTATCGTAACGGTCATACGGTTCAAGTCGGTAATACCGATGCGGAGGGTCGTCTCATTTTAGCAGATGGATTAATTCGTGCAGACGAGCTTGAAGCGGATTATGTGTTTAATATTGCGACATTAACTGGAGCTGTTGTCAATGCGCTTGGGCCAAAAGTTGCCGGTATTTTCGGTGCTGATGACTTAACCGAAGCGATGAAAGAAGTCGGTGCAGAAAATGGTGATGCCGTATGGCCATTACCACTTGTTGATGCCTATGATGAGACATTAGTGAGTCATTATGCGGATTTTAGTAATATTAGTACGCAATCATCA
>Ga0079225_10002811_pt1 | contig 10108 bp, 10 predicted proteins | sample Poulit2012_FD_76344 | JGI IMG/M metagenome (GOLD analysis project Ga0079225, IMG submission 76344) | Agricultural soil microbial communities from Georgia to study Nitrogen management - Poultry litter 2012 | ecosystem: Environmental > Terrestrial > Soil > Agricultural land | place: USA: Georgia...
AGAAATTAACAGAAGAAGAAGCACGCAAGTTCGTAAATGAAAAGGTTCAAATCGAAGATGTGCACAAAGCATATATTACGAACGAAATTAATGAAGAAGTGTTGACGTATGAGTTTTTAGGTGTGTTACACGATGAGACGTATCGCATTTTTATTAACGCAATGGATGGAACAGAAGAGAGGATAGAAAAGTTAACTGATACGGAAATGAATTTTGATGTGACGTTATAAAGATCTTTGCACAACATAACGAGAGGATTACCGATTATTTTCTTCCAAATTTTCCACTAATATGACATAATGAAATGTAGGAATTAGTATCTAATTAAAACGTCCTAATGAAGTGGAGGGGAATAGTTGTGAATGTCGGTGATACTCTCGTTATGGAACTAAGTACGTCTGATAAATTATACCGATGTAAAGTAATCGATTTTATAGATGACTTCATCGCTATTGATCACCCAATCAATATTCAAACGAATAAAAGTATTACGTTACCGAAACATGCTAAGTTAATTATTAATTATATTAAAGATGGTTACATTTATGAATTTCCAACGACTATTGTACGTCAAACGAAGATAAATATTCCTGCCTTATTAATTAATCGACCTAATAAAGATGACATAAGACGGATCCAACGACGAGAATTCGTCCGTGTTCAAACGGATGTAGATATCGCAGTTCATTGTCCGAATAAAACGTTCACACCGTTTACGACAGTAACGGGAGACATAAGTGGAGGCGGAGCATTAATAATTATTCCTCCGAAAAAGATAGATTTTCGTCCAAAACAAAAAGCAGAACTTTTTTTCATTTTACGATATGACGATGAACCGTATAAATATGTACATACGACAGCGGAAATCGTGCATGTAAGACAAATAAATGCTGTAAAAACGTTTTCCGTGAAATTTCTTCTTCCGAGTGAACGGATGCGTGAACAAATTATTAATTATTGTTTCTACGTTCAACGAAAGCGACAAAAAGAACGAAAAGTTTAACGTTGTAACTTGGCAAGCGGGTTTGGAAAACATACAATAATATATACGTTTATCATTGAACAATAGGGGGGAAATAATTTGTTAAACAAACATATTGCAATCGCTATCGATGGACCCGCTGCTGCAGGGAAAAGTACAGTTGCCAAACAAATAGCGAAACAACTTTCGCTCGTTTATATTGATACTGGCGCAATGTATCGGGCTTTTACGCATAAAGCGTTATTAAAAGGTGTCGATTTAGCGAATGAGATGGAATTATACAACTTATTAAAAGAGACGTCTATTCGTTTTATATACAATGATCAAGATGAACAGCTCGTCTTACTCGATGATGTTGATGTGACGGAAAACATCCGAACAGATGAAGTATCAAACAATGTCTCTATCGTTGCTCAACATCCACTCGTTCGTAAGGAAATGATCGTTCGTCAACAACAGCTCGCGGAACATAATAGCGTCATTATGGATGGACGAGATATCGGTACTCACGTTTTACCGCACGCGGATAAAAAGTTTTTTTTACAAGCTTCTGTTGAGGAACGGGCAAAACGTAGATACGAAGAGAATAAACGAAAAGGGTATCGAGTAGACTTCGAACGATTAAAGGAAGAAATTAGACTACGGGATGAACGGGATATGAACCGGACAGTATCCCCACTAAAGAGAGCAGATGATGCTATTTTAATCGATACGACATCGTTATCAATCGATGAAGTAATTAATAAAATAATGGCAGAAATAGAAGCGACGTAAAAAAGTTTGTACAAAATGAACAAATATACTTGACAAAAGTGCTATATTGTAAGAAGTTAATATCAAGATATTTTTATGATATGATTTTATGATATAATGGATAAAGAGGAAAAATTGTACACTACGTTTATATAGTTGTGTAATTAGTGCTTAGGAGTGAGATACATATGGTAGAAACAAATAATACATTTCAAGTAGGCGATATCGTTACAGGTACTGTCGTTCAAATCGAGGAAAAACAAGTACTTGTAAATATTGGACACAAGTCAGAAGGGATTATCCCAATCAGTGAACTATCAAACTTACACGTAGAAAATCCGAATGACGTCGTAGAACAAGATGAAGAGATCACGTTGCAAGTAATCAAAATAGATGACGAAGACGTTATTCTGTCGAAAAAAGCAGTGGAAGCGGAGGAAGCTTGGAAGGACTTACAAGCTAAATTCGACTCTGGTGAAATTTTCGAAACGGAAGTAAAAGAGATTGTAAAAGGCGGTCTCGTCGTTGATGTTGGATTACGTGGTTTTATTCCAGCTTCATTAGTTGAAACGTATTTCGTTGAAGATTTTTCCGATTATAAAAATAAAACGTTGCGCGTCAAAGTTGTCGACTTAGACAAAGAGCAAAATCGAATTATATTATCACATCGTGCAGTTGTCGAGGAAGAACAACAAAAAGAAAAAGAAAAGTTACTAGCCTCATTAAATGCTGGCGATGTAATCGACGGGGTCGTTCAACGCATTACAGACTTCGGTGCATTCGTTGACATTGGTGGTGTCGATGGTCTCGTTCACATTTCAGAGCTAGCGCATACTCACGTTGAAAAAGTAACAGACGTATTATCAGAGGGTCAAGAAATTAAAGTTGAAGTGTTATCTGTCGATGAAGAAAATGAACGCATTTCGTTATCGTATAAAAATACGTTACCTGGTCCGTGGTCTGGTATTGAAGGACGGATTAAACAAGGAGATACAATCGAGGGTACTGTAAAACGTCTCGTCGATTTCGGTGCATTCGTTGAAGTAGAAGAGGGAGTCGAAGGGTTAGTTCATATTTCACAAATTGCGAACCGTCATATCGGTACACCAGGCGAAGTACTAGAAGTTGGACAGACAATTGAAGCGAAAGTGTTAAACGTAAGTGAAGAAGAGGAACGTATTTCGCTAAGTATTAAAGAACTTGAGCTAGAAGAAGAGCAAAGTGATATCGAAGAATATGAACAGGATGAAGATAGTTCAAGTAGTTTCCAACTCGGTGATATGATCGGTGACAAATTGGACAAATATAAGCAAGAGTAATCGGTCTTTTAGCAAGTTACATGTTAAATAAGCTAAAAAAACGGATTGAGACAACAATAAGTTGATCCAGTCCGTTTTTTCATGGACGTATTCGTTTCATATTTAATGTTACTACGCTAACATAAATGCTATTTGCTCAGCTTATTTGTATCATTTTACGATGTTTAAATGTAAATATATCGTCCAATAATGGTACAAAAAGGTGGAATTGGCATGGTAGAACAGTTTATGTACTTTTGGTTACTTTGGTTACTTGTAATCGTCGTATTCTTTTTTATAAATAACGATTCTTTACAAAGAGGATCACTCGTTACGATCTTGCTTATCATTGCATGTACGGATATTGCGATGGCACTCGATTATTTTATCATTCATATGAACGTACTATTCGTCATCATATACGGACTATTTTTCTACGCACGTACGAGACGGCCGTTTTTCACGGCGTTATATACGTTTATTTGTGCACTTTTTTATTGTGGGATCCGTCTATGGGAAAAGACAACTCCCGTTTTATTCGTCATTCCATCTTTTTTCTTCATTCCATTTTGTATCATTATTTTACTTCACTTCCTTTGTACTTCCCTTTCAGAACGACTTGCCGTTACCTTTGTAAGTGTAACGCTAGGTTACATGATGTATACGTTCATTTTGTTTAGCTATAACGTACATAACGAACTAGGAGAATATAAACTGTTTATTCATCTAGCGATCATCGTTTTAGTTCTTTTCATGACTCACTTATTAAAAAGGTTTTTCACCTATATACGATACATATACGTAAAAATAATGACAGAGCACTCACTCTAGTTTGTTAGAATGTACGTGCTTTGGTAAAATAGGAATAGTTTTATATTTTGAGTAGGAAGGTGTCATCAGATGGCAAAAGCAACTGTTGCAATCGTAGGACGTCCAAACGTGGGCAAGTCGACAATTTTCAATCGGCTTGTCGGTGAACGGATATCTATCGTTGAGGATGTACCTGGGGTAACGAGAGATCGAATATATGCTGAAGCAGAATGGCTTTCTGTTTCATTTAATATCATTGATACAGGTGGAATTGAAATATCAGATGAACCACTGTTAGAAAAAGTTCGCCATCAAGCAGAAATTGCAATAGATGAAGCGGATTGTATTATTTTTATCGTTAATGGTCGTGACGGTGTTACTGCAGCTGATGAAGCAGTTGCAAATATTTTGTATAAATCAAAAAAACCAACTGTATTAGCGGTTAATAAAGTAGATAATCCGGAAATGCGCGATACGTTATATGAATTTTATGCGCTCGGTTTTGGTGATCCGTACCCGATTTCAGGAACGCATGGTTTAGGGATCGGTGATATGTTAGATAAAGTAGTCTCACTTTTCCCTGTTGATGCGGCGGATGAAAAAGAGGAGGATACGATTTACTTTAGTGTGATTGGACGACCTAATGTCGGTAAGTCGTCGCTCGTTAATGCACTGTTAAATGAGGATCGTGTCATCGTGAGTGAAATCGAAGGGACGACTCGAGATGCCATCGATACACCAATTAGAAAAGATGATCAAGACTTCGTCATTATCGATACAGCTGGTATTCGTAAACGTGGGAAAGTGTATGAATCTACGGAAAAATATAGTGTTTTGCGAGCATTAAAAGCGATCGAACGTTCGGACGTGACGTTGCTAGTACTTGATGCAGAAACCGGTATACGTGAACAAGATAAAACGATAGGTGGATATGCCCATGAAGCAGGTCGGGCAATAATCATCGTCGTCAACAAATGGGATACGGTCGAACGTTCAGAAAAGGCGATGGAGCAATTCGAAGAAGATATTCGAAACGCTTTCCCATTTTTACATTATGCACCGATCGTCTTTTTATCGGCGAAAACGAAACGTCGTTTACAACGTCTTATACCGACAATTAAATTAGTTAGTGAGAGCCATGCGAAGAGAATACCGACCAACGTGTTAAATGATGCAATTATGGACGCTTTAGCCGTCCATGCGACTCCGACAGTCAAAGGGAAACGTTTAAAGGTATTATATACGACGCAAGTAGCTGTGAAGCCACCATCATTTGTAATTTTCGTCAATGATCCAGAACTCGTTCACTTTTCATTTAAACGTTTCATTGAAAATAGAATTCGAGAATCGTTCGGTTTCACTGGCACACCGATCAACATTATTGCACGTAAACGGAGTTGAAAGGGGATAAAAAATGGAGAAAATTGCTGTATTAGGGGCAGGGAGTTGGGGGACTGCCTTAAGTATCGTTTTGGCGGATAATGGCCATGATGTTCGTTTATGGTCACATCGGAAAGAACAAGTAGATGAAATAAATGAAACGAGAGAAAATAAACAGTATTTACAGACGACATTACCGAAAAACATTCGTGCTTATGCTAATATACAAAATGCTTTACGTGATGTAGAAGCGATCGTTTTCGTCGTTCCATCTAGTGCCATACGTGAAGTATGCCAAAAAGTAAGCCCATTAATTACCGAACATACGACGATTATTCATGCGACAAAAGGAATTGAACCTGATTCTTTCAAACGAATAAGTGAAATTATTAGTGAAGAAATTCCGGCATATGAACGGGATGATATCGTCGTTCTATCTGGACCGAGTCATGCTGAAGAAGTCGCACTACGTCATCCGACGACTGTAACCGTTGCGGCAAAAAATAATCGTAAAGCGCAATTTGCCCAAAGTATATTTATAAACAATGCATTTCGCGTCTATACGAGTGATGATGTCGTTGGTGCAGAATTAGGTGGCGCTTTAAAAAACATCATTGCACTTGGAGCGGGAATCTCTGACGGTCTCGGTTTTGGCGATAATGCTAAAGCGGCGCTTATCACACGTGGCTTAGCGGAAATTACGCGACTCGGTGTAGCACTTGGTGCTAATCCTCTAACATTTCTTGGTCTATGTGGTGTTGGAGATTTAATCGTGACGTCGACGAGCACACATAGTAGAAACTGGCGTGCGGGCAACTTACTCGGCAAAGGGAATACGTTAGATGAAATTGTCGAGTCGATGGGGATGGTTATTGAAGGTGTTCGAACGACAAAAGCTGCGTATCAATTGAGCAAACAGTTAAACGTAGATATGCCAATTACGAGCGGTCTTTATGAAGTGTTATTTAAGGAAAAAGACCCTAAAGAAGTCGTCGAGCAATTGATGAATCGTATGAAAAAAGAAGAATTAGACGCTTATCCTGAAACATAACAAAAAGCAAACAATTTTCCTCCGGTCGCATATAATGTTTTTGAAACGATGCAAGGAGGGGAAAACGTTGGATCAAGACGCAAAACGGATGTTAGAAAAGATTGAAGCAAGCTCACATATTTCTGCAACGGAAATTTATGACGTTGCTCGTAGCATTCAACATGAAAATTTAACGGATGAAAACGTCATTCGGCCACTCGTTCGTCAATTGGCGAATTTGGCAAATAAACCATTGACACGAGAAATGGAAGATAAAATTGTTCATTCAGTTTTACAAAAAGAAATCCCATCTTCTATGAGGGGATTAAATCGATTTATCGAGTAAATTAGTTGAATATAGGCGAAAGAAGATACAAAAATGTACGCATTGCATATGATAAAACCGTAACAGTAAACTGACAGAGAGATGCTGGGTATTGTTTAGTCAATCTGGAATGACGTTTGTCATTCCGTTTTTTTTTATTAATAGATAGTCTAGCACATATTTGTTATGATATAGTATGCAACAAAACATTCAGCTCAATAGATGGTAGGTGTAAAAATGAGTGCAGGAGAAATAAAAGAGATCATTTCTTTTGTCGGGATTGCTTTGCTCATTTTGTCCATTTTGTTTATCCAATTAAGTAGACGCAAGTTAACCGGTTTGTTAAGTGTCTTCGTTTCAATAATTGCATACATATTTTTTATCATTGGCGGCCTTATCGTCCTTTTCGTTGTTTTAAGTGGACCGACAGGTTAATGTTGGAGGGAGTTTCATCATGATAAAACGTTTCGTATTCATAGCTTCGTTTATACCGTTACTGCTTTTATCCGCATGTTTATATCCGAAAAGTGAACTAGCGAAAAATGAAATGCCGAATGAACAGCAACTAGAAATGGTGCAACAGGCAGTCGATCAATACCGTGAAGATACGAATGGACTCGTACCGATTAAAACGAAAGAGAGCGATGTCGATCCGTATGAGAAATATTTAATTGATTTCGTTCGTTTAAAAGAAGAGCAATATTTATCCGAGACTCCTGGTACAGCGTATGAAAACGGCGGTATTTATCAATATGTCATTATTCGCCCGGAGGAAGATGCAACGGTAAAATTAATCGATTTACGTATTACTGAAAAGTTGCGGGAAGTCTATGTAAAGTTAGATATGTATCGCTCAAAAAATCTTTATCCACCATTTGGGGAACAAATTGCTGACGGTTTATATCAGTTAAATTATGAGAAATTAAATTATAAATCAGAACCGTACGTCGTTAGTCCATTTACAGGTAACAATTTACCGTTCTTCATCGATGAAGATGGACAATTATACGTCGATTATCGTATTGATTTGCAACAAGCGTTAGAAGACTTTGATCATTCATTTAGTGATGGCGATGATATTCGCGTCCTTTTAGAAGACAATTATCCATTTGTACCTGTCTACTCATTACCGTACACGGTCGAACAGGGAGAACCTGTTTTTATACTTCAATAGCATATAATGTAAAAAGTTCTTTTAAAACTGTAATGACTCGTTTTAAAGGAACTTTTTTATTTCAAATAATAAGTCATATTTTATTCGGACAACATCATAGACTATTAGTAATGTAAAGCGAAATGATCACGTATGTGTATATGGTAGAGGAGGGAATGTCTCATGAATAAAGTCGATATATTTACAGACATATCGAAACGGACGAATGGAGATGTCTATTTAGGAATTGTAGGTGCTGTACGAACTGGAAAATCGACCTTTATTAAACGGTTTATGGAACTCGTCGTCTTACCGAACATTCAAGAAGAACATGATCGAGTGCGTGCGTTAGATGAATTACCACAAAGTGCATCCGGTAAAACGATTATGACAACAGAACCGAAATTTATTCCGAATCAAGCTGTTACAATCCAAATTGAAGATGGATTAGATGTGAATGTTCGTCTCGTCGATTGTGTCGGCTATGCGGTGGAAGGTGCAAAAGGTTTTGAAGATGAAGACGGTCCTAGGATGGTGCACACTCCTTGGTACGATGAAGCAATTCCATTTCACGATGCAGCTGAAATAGGTACGAGGAAAGTTATTCAAGAACATTCAACGATCGGAATCGTTATTACAACGGATGGCACGGTCGGTGAAATTCCACGAGCGGACTACGTTGAAGCAGAACAGAAAATCGTTGAAGAACTTAAAGAAGTTGGAAAACCATTTATTATGATCATTAATTCCACACGTCCGTCAGACAAGGAAACAGAACTACTACGTCAACAACTACAAGAGGAATACGACATACCGGTATTAGCAATTAGTATTGAAGCGATGAATGAACACGACGTGTTAAATATTTTACGTGAATCATTATTTGAATTTCCAGTTTTAGAAGTAAACGTTAATTTACCAAGCTGGGTACTCGTTTTACACGATGATCATTGGTTGAAGCAAAATTACGAAGAGGCGATCCGACTAACAGTACAAAATATAAAACGACTACGCGATGTTCATTACGTTGTCAATGAATTTACACAATTTGAGTATATTGAAGAAGCACTCATTTCTGGAATGAAATTAGGTGATGGTGTCGCTGAAATTGATATTATAGCTCCAGACAACTTATACGAAACGGTGTTGAAAGAAATTGTCGGCGAGGAAATAACCGGTCGTGATCACTTACTTGCGCTCATGCAACAATTTACCCATGCTAAACGAGAATACGATCAAATTGCTAGCGCCTTACAAATGGTTAATCAGACAGGATATGGTATTGCTGCTCCTGCCGTAAAGGATTTACAATTAGACGAGCCAGAAATTATTAAACAAGGATCCCGATTTGGCGTAAGATTAAAGGCAGTCGCTCCATCGATTCATATGATTAAAGTCGAGGTGGAGTCGGAGTTTGCTCCGATCATCGGTACAGAGAAGCAAAGTGAAGAATTAGTGAAATACTTAATGCAAGACTTTGAAGAAGATCCGTTATCAATTTGGAATTCAGACATATTCGGACGTTCTTTAAGTTCGATTGTCCGTGAAGGTATTCAGGCGAAAATATCTTTAATGCCAGAAAATGCTCGCTATAAATTAAAAGATACGTTAGAGCGAATTATCAATGAAGGTTCAGGCGGTTTACTCGCGATCATTTTGTAAACTAAATGTATGATAAATAACTAATTAACTTGAGGTCTAATTGTTAGATCTCTTGTTTTTTTTATGTAAAAAATTATATTTTCAAAGATTTTTTAAAAATAACGCGTAAAATAGTGAAAAATTGCTATTTTATGTTGAATTTTCGCACAAAGTTCGTTAGTATAAGCTTTATCATCAGTTAATTGCCTGTCCTAGTATAAAAGCAGGCTAATTGGTGAACAAATGTAAATAGCTTTAATTTGTTTTGTGCAAATTATACATTTTGAAAGAGGAGGTGAATGTCATGAATAAAACAGATTTAATTAATGCTGTTGCTGAAAAAAGTGAACTTTCCAAAAAAGATGCAGCGAAAGCTGTTGATGCTGTTTTTGAATCTGTCATGGATTCACTTAGCAAAGGTGAAAAAGTTCAAATTATCGGCTTTGGTAACTTTGAAGTAAGAGAACGTGCAGCTAGAAAAGGGCGTAATCCACAAACGGGTGAGGAAATTCAAATTCCTGCTAGCAAAGTTCCTGCATTCAAAGCTGGTAAAGCACTTCGAGATGCGGTTAAAAACTAATGTAACACAAAAGTAACGGGTACGTTGAACGTACCCTTTTTGTTTTTTTACTTCGCTATGTTCAAATAGAGAAATATTGTAGTATTCGCTTAATACTATAATTGCATCGTTTTTTCGACATTACTCAATAGTAATTAGAACGTTATCATGTTGTCT
>Ga0079225_10002812_pt1 | contig 10107 bp, 7 predicted proteins | sample Poulit2012_FD_76344 | JGI IMG/M metagenome (GOLD analysis project Ga0079225, IMG submission 76344) | Agricultural soil microbial communities from Georgia to study Nitrogen management - Poultry litter 2012 | ecosystem: Environmental > Terrestrial > Soil > Agricultural land | place: USA: Georgia...
AGCTCGCTCTTTGCGCACTCGCGATTACGTCTATGCGGCTCGGGTTGCCGGTGAGCGCCCTTTCCGCATCATCCTGGTGGAAATCCTGCCAAACCTCCTGCCGATTGTGGCGGCTCAGTTCCTCTTCGGCGTTCTTTTAGCAATCTTGGGTGAAGCTGGTCTGTCATATCTCGGGCTGGGCCCGACTGGCTCAATTACGTGGGGGACAGTGCTTAATCAGGCTCAGACCGGTGGCGCTTTATCAATGGGAGCCTGGTGGTGGTTTATCCCGCCCGGCATCATGATTTCACTAGTCGGCGGCGCCTTGTCATTGATCAACTTCTCCATCGATGAAATTGTGAATCCGAAACTTCGTGCCGCACCGGAAGCTGCAAAGCGCGCCCGTAAGGCGGAGAAGGAACAGAAGCGTGCAGAAAAGGTGAACGCATGACCGCCCCGGCAGTAGCAGGGAACCCCAATAAGGCTCTACTGGGCCAGCCGGTTCTCACAGCTGAAAATGTATCGATCACGTATGAAGTTGACCCTCCAGTCCACGCTGTCAAAGATGTTTCGCTAACGCTGAAACGCGGAGAAATTCTCGGACTCGCTGGGGAAAGTGGTTGCGGTAAAACCACGCTGGCCTACGGCTTAAACCGGTTACTTAAAGATCCGGCCGTATTTAAAGACGGCAAGGTGACGTTTCACGACCAATCAGGTGAAGACATCGTTGTGTCTAACCTCGACGGTGAAGAATTGCGAACCTTCCGCTGGGACAAACTCTCCATGGTGTTCCAGGGGGCGATGAACTCACTCAACCCCGTTATTACGGTGCGCAGCCAGTTGCATGACATTTTCATCACGCACCGCCCGAAAATGCGGAAAGCCGAGCGCGAGGAACGCAGCGCGAAACTGCTTGAGCGCGTGGGGGTAGATCCCAACCGACTGGGCAGTTATGCGCACGAGTTATCGGGAGGTATGCGCCAGCGCGTCATGATTGCCATGGCGCTGGCACTGAGCCCGCAAGTCATGATCATGGACGAGCCCACAACGGCGCTTGACGTTGTGGTCCAGCGTGGAATCCTCCGCGAAGTTATGGAACTGCGTGAAGAATTCGGCTTCGCCGTCATCTTCATTACCCACGATTTGCCGTTACTGCTGGAAATCAGCGACCGCATCGCCGTGATGCTCGATGGTGAACTCGTGGAATTCGATTCGGCCAAAGAGATCTACGAGAACGCGCAGCATCCCTATACCCAACGGCTGCTTTCCTCGTTCCCGAGTCTGACCGGGGAACGCGGTGCGTTTGTCCGCGAGGGAGGAGAACAGTGAGCGGAACACTTGAGGTTAAAGACCTCACCAAAGATTTCCGACTGCGCGGCGGGTTTAAACGCAAGACGCTGCGTGCTGCGAACGAAATCAACTTCACCCTGCACCAGGGCAAGACCATTGCCCTCGTAGGTGAGAGCGGTTCGGGCAAATCGACGATCGCCCGCATGATCGCCAAACTGGAAAAACCCAGTTCCGGAGACATTCTTCTAGACGGTGAACCCACGCCCTTTAAAGGCCGCGGCGTTGCTTCGTATCGCCACGACGTTCAGATGGTCTTTCAGGACCCGTTCGCGTCGCTGAATCCCTACCATTCGATTCAGCACCATCTGGAGCGCCCGCTGAAGCTCCATGGCAAGGCCAAAACTAAGGAAGAAGTCGAGGAACAGGTGGACGCGCTTCTAGAGCGTGTTGGCCTGACTCCGGCGCGCAACGTTGCGGTACGTCGCCCACACGAATTATCAGGTGGCCAGCGCCAGCGCGTGGCGATTGCCCGAGCGTTAGCCCCGGGTGCGCGGTTTTTGATCGCTGATGAGCCGGTATCCATGCTGGACGTTTCGATCCGACTGGGCGTTTTAAACCTACTGGCGCGTTTGCAGCGTGAAGAGCAGTTGGGTGTTCTCTACATCACGCACGATTTAGCGACGGCGCGCCACTTCTCTGACGAAATTATGGTCATGTACCACGGCAACATTGTGGAACGCGGTCCGTCCGACGACGTGATTTTGAACCCGCAGCACGACTACACCAAGACTCTTCTCGCCGCTGCTCCTGACCCGAAAAACCAGGGCAAACTGCGTGAAGAAGTACAGGCAAAACTCGCTCAGAACAGCGCCGTTTAAGGCAGGATGAATTGACTGACAGCTCCAGCACTGGAGAGTTCGTTCAGGAACTTGGGCTCGTACCGCAGCCGGTAGAGGTTCTACCCGGCGCAACAGCCCCATTTCGTGCGCAGGGCCGGCTTGATGTTTATGTCTCGCCGGCCTTGCGCCAACCAATGAAATGGTGGTCGACAACGGTCGAGCAAGTTTTCGACGTTGACGTGTGGCTACACACCGCGAACCAAACAGTTGGGACAGGCCAAACATCCGCACACGTCCAGGTCGAGAGCGTCAGCGACTTGCCCAGTGAAGGTTATCGACTAGAAGTAACAGAGAACCAGATTCTGTTACAGGCTGGCGATGAACGTGGAGTTCATGGCGCGGTGCAAACACTGCGCCAATTAGCTGGAACGAACGCTTACCGACAGGCTCCGGTTGGATCTGCAACGACGCTCGAAATTCCCGCGTTACGCATCACTGATTACCCCCGCACTGCGTGGCGGGGAGTCATGCTCGATGTGGCGCGCCACTTTATGCCAAAGGCAGGAGTGATGCGTTTCATCGAGCAAGCTGCGGCGCACAAGTTCAACCTTGTTCATCTTCACCTCACCGATGACCAAGGGTGGCGCGTTGAAATCGATCAGTACCCGAAGCTCACCGAAGTGAGTTCGTGGCGCAAAGAATCGATCGTCGGAACGTGGCGCGATGGCGAACTTAACGGTCGGCCACATGGCGGGTTCTACACCAAAGATGACCTGCGAGAGATCGTTGCTTTCGCGGCGCAACGCGGGATAACCGTGTTGCCCGAGATCGATATTCCCGGTCACGTGCAGTCCGTTGTGGCTGCCTATCCAGAACTGGGTGCCGCCACCAACCCGGTTGAGGTTCGCACCACGTGGGGAGTTAGCCCGCACGTGTTGAACCCGACTGATGAGGCAGTCGCGTTCTTCAAGAACGTCTTTTCTGAAGTTTTAGAAGTCTTCCCAGGCCCGTACATTGGTCTGGGTGGAGACGAGGTCCCCACTGTCCAATGGGAGGAGCGCGCGGACATTCGCCAGCGTGCTGCTGACTTGGGGCTTGCCAAAGTTTCCGATTTACACGGCTGGTTTGTCGCACAAATCGCCGACCACGTTGTGGCTCAGGGACGCCGTCCTGTCGTGTGGGACGAGGCCATGAGTGAACTGCTTCCCAAGAAGGCGATTGTGACTTCTTGGCGTGGATACGCACGGGGAGTGTGGGCCGCCGAAGCCGGGCATGACGCCGTTATGGCGCCTGAACAGGTCCTATATCTCGATCACCGTGCCTCCGAAGACGAAGAGGAACCCATTCCCGTGGGCTTCTCACGCACTGTCACAGATGTTTATGCATTTGATCCACTACCTGGCGAACTAGCTGAGCAGGCCGCCGCCGCACCGGGCGACCTTCTAGGAGCGCAAGCGCAGATATGGACAGAGCATCTGGACAATCCTCGCCGCGTGGATTACGCAACGTATCCACGGCTGGCAGCATTCGCAGAGGCCGCCTGGAGCCCGGTGCTTGACCGCTCTCCGGGCTCGGCGGCCTCTGCGGACTTCATGACTCGCTTACGTGAGCGCCATTTACCGCGTCTAGCCGCCGCCGGGATAGAGTATCGTCCATTAGATGGACCGCTCCCGTGGCAAAAACGTCCCGGCGTGAATGGTTTCCCGCGAGATTTAGAGGAAGAGATGGCTGCTGGCGGCCTGGTTGGTATCGGGGGCTGGCAAGAAGGCTCGGAGACGGCATAGTGCTGACCTTGCGCGGTGTGGCGCTAGCCCGAGCACCGGAAGATCTCGTCGACATTGTGATTCAGTGTGGCAAGATCACGGATATCCGAGAAGCCGCCTCAACTCCTCGTGACGGAGAAATTGTGGACGGCGAAGGCCGCCTCGCGATGGCCGGTTTCGTGGACGCTCACGTGCACGGTGAAGCAGCGCTGTTCGATCCCGATGTGCAGTTAGCGATGCTGCGACAGGGAATTACAACGGTGGTTCTGGGGCAGGACGGAGTGTCATTCGCCCCCACAATTGATGCACCCGACACTTTTGAGTGGGCGACCAACTACTTCACGGCCATCAACGGAACACATCCATCGTTTTCGGGTGGCTCCGTTGCACAACTGCTTGCAACATACCAAGACCTACCCGTTAATACCGCGTTTCTCGCTCCACACGGCACCATTCGCCACGCAGTAATGGGCGGAGAACAGCGCCCCGCTACGCGGGAAGAAGTAGCCGAAATGTCGCAACTTCTTAATCACGCGTTTGAGCAGGGAGCCTGCGGCATATCCACGGGCTTGGAATACGCTCCCAGCGGTTATGCCGACCGTACCGAACTGGTCGAACTGACTCGCATAGCTAAGCAATATGGATTGCCGCACGTCAGTCATATGCGCGGATATGAGGCTAAGTCTGCGCCCGCAGTGGAAGAACTCGTACAGATCGCGCTCACTAGCGGAGTTAAAACCCATATCTCGCACTACCACGGGCCGGGCGATGAATTATTAACGCTTATTGATGACGCGCATGCCCGCGGCGTGGACCTCACTTTTGATTCATACCCTTACCTTCGCGGCTGTTCAATTTTGTCCATGCTCACCATGCCGGAATGGATTCCGGTTACTGACCCGACAAAAGCCGTTGAAATGCTACGTGACTCAGAAATTAAACAGCGGTTACTTACTGAACACTTACCGGCGCTGGGCGACGTGTGGCCGCGTGTCACGCTCGCCGCGGTGCCCGGAAAATATCAGGACGTCGAGGGGCGACGTCTCGTGGATCTCGCAGCGCAGTGGCAGGTCTCGCCGGCTGAGGCAGCCATTGAATTATTAGCTAACTCTGCGTTGGCTGTGGGCGCTGTGTTCGAGCAACCCCCTACCAACTCGGCGGAATCTGTTGCTCAATTGCTGCGTCACCCATCTCACATGGGCGGCTCAGATGCGATCTATGCCGGTGGTCACCCTCACCCACGTGGGTGGGGAGCGTTCGCGAAATTTCTCGCTGATCACGTCCGGTCGCAGGGGGACTGGACGTGGTCGGAAGCAGAAAATCACCTCGCTAGCGCAGCCAGTGACCGATTCAAACTCAATCGAGGAAAGGTGACCCCCCAAGCGATCGCTGATCTTTCCTTAATTGACCCAGGCGCCGTCACCGACCGCGCTACCTACGACAACCCCCGACAGGTGGCCCACGGTATTGACGATGTCTTTATCGCCGGCGAACACGTACTTGCTGACGGAAAACTCACCGGCCGCACACCGGGCCGCGCCATTACGAACACACCATAAGGAGAGCTTTATGACCGATTGGTCCTCAGTCGAGATTCGCACCGATGAAGCACCCGCACCAGCGTTCAGTTTTAGCCAGGGTGTGCGTCGCGGCCCACTCCTACAGGTCTCGGGCCAGGGACCAGTCGACGCCACAACCGGCCAATATCTACACCCGGGCGATGTGGGGGCACAAACCACGCAGGTCCTTAAGAATATCTTGGCGATCCTCAGGGCCGGCGGAGCCGAACTCGACGATGTGCTTCAATTGCGTGTTTACCTCACCACGCAGGAACACTTTCCGGCCATGAACGAGGCATACGGTCAATTCATCGAAAAGCACGTGGGCGATGGCATCGCGCCATGCCGCACTACCGTCTTTACCGGCCTGCCGCGCAACGACATGCTCGTTGAAATAGATGCGTTAGCGGCAGTAGACCCGGCGAAAGCCTAAGCTGCGACTAATCTAACGGCGCCTGGCTGACTACGACGGCTAATTCCACGCGAGATCCAATTTCGAGCTTGCGGAAGATGCTCGTTAGATGCACCTCGACGGTGCGCACAGAAACAAAGAGTTGAGAAGCTGCTTCTCTGTTAGTTGCACCTGCAGCGATGACTCGGGCGACCTCACGTTCACGTTCAGTGAGCGTGCGGGCCCAGTCAGGCTGATTTTCTTCAATTAAACGGCGATCTGTTCCGTGATTTGTTTCTGTCGGTGCGTTTGTGGCTCGGTGGAGAGACTTTTCAGGCGCAGATTGTGTCTGTTCCACAGGAGGAGTTGGTCCCGTAAGTGCGGCCAACCGTTCGGTAACTTCACCGGCAGCTGACGCACCGATTTCCCGAAAGAGCCCTGCTGCCGAATATAGGTCCTCAGCAATTCTGGTGTTGCGCTCTTTGCTCTGGCCATTTTGCAGTTCTTCGCGTCGCGCATTGATGAGTAGATCAAGCGCTAGCGAAAGTGGATCGCGTCTAGTTCCCGAATCCGACGAGTCCTGCACATCGGACTCTTTCTCAATGAGACCGGCGGCTTTCTCGGAGCCGGCCAACACATGCAAATCGCGCAGGTTGGGTCGAGGTAAAGGCAAGATACCTGATTCACCTGGATCCGGAGAGAGTTGCAGGAGAGTTTGTGCTTCTCGATGTTCGCCCGCGAAAATATGGTGCAACGTGCGATTCATGAGAAACGCCGCACGGATCCGTGGTGCCAGAGGAACTGGAATCAACTCTTCTAAAACTCTGGCCAACTCCGTAATGTAGCCATCGCATAAAACACTGATTCGTCCGGCCATGGCTGCAGATAACCCCGCCCCAGGCAGGACCGAAGGCAACTTAAACGCGCCATGGATGAGCGTGGTGCGTGCTCCAACAAGGTTACCGCCCGTGTATTCGACCAAAATATCGGCCAAATTCACATACGCTTCCAATAGCGGAGTCAAAGCAGCGGCCTGCTCCCGTTGGGTATGTAACGCCGGCTCCCACGGGGACGTGGCGGCGGGACTTAAATCCGCGATCGTAGAAGCTAGCACTCGATGTGCATCATGGGTTTGCCCACGCAGCGTTAAAGCCAGAGCTCGTAACACCCGGCTAGCGGTGATGTAAGTGGCGTTTTGTGAAGAGTGTGTTGAATGACGTAAGGCAGGCTCGGGGTCACCGGCGAGGTAGGCCAACCATGCGCGTAAAAAGTCCAGCTGATGTTCTTCAGCTTTCCCGAGGCGTTCTTGACGTCGCAAAATAGCTTTGACCTCATCGATGTCGCCGCGTTCGCCGTACAAAATACTAGCGTGGACGTCACTGGTGAAGGAGGCGTCGTCGTCCTCAATAACTTCTTCTGGCGTTTGCCCGGTCGATAAGGTGACGGCAATGAGGAGATCGGCTCGAACTTCAGCGGTGGGCCCATCCGGCATCAAACGCGATGCTTCTTTTAACAATCCCACCGCGTCCGAAAGATGACCCGCGTGTAATGCAGCGCGTCCGGCGACGACCATCGCGTGAGGACGAGCATCTCCGGTGGCGTGACTGAGAGCTTCTCGCGCTACCCGCTGAGCCCACACGGCATCGCCCAAGCGAAGCATCCGTTTAGCAACAGTAAGGAGCTCTTCCGACAGCGAAGCATCCCCAGTCAAGGCGGCAAGCGCTCGATGCCATAACGCTGTAATGTGTGAGCCACCATCTGAATGGGCGGCAGCAAGACGCTGGTGAACTGTCGTGCGCTCTGCAACGCTGGCATTAGCGTGAATCGCAGCCCGAATCCGCGGATCACTGATGGAGACGTGTCCTGCTACGAGCCGCAAATGTGATGCGGCGGGAGAGTCAAGTAACTCTTCAATTGGGCGGTCGATTGCCGCAAGAAACAGGTCTGTGCGATCGGTGACGGCGACGGCGGCTGTGAGCAATATTGTGCGGTCCTCAACCGGTAGTCCGCGAAGTTGCTGTGCGATTGCCCGCTGGGTCGAGGCTGCAACCGGTAGCGGGTCGGGCATTTGTGACCAGCCAATAAGTTGTGCTGAACTGAGGCTCTGCGCAGTCTCCAAAAGCGCCGTGGGCGCCCCGCTGACGTGCTCGTTCAAAATTTGCACTATGTGAGGCGCGATGGTGATGCCCAAACCCTCGTGGAGCAACGCCAGGGCGTCCATGTTGGTAATCGGCGCCAAGGGGCGGCGCTCAATCTCGTAGGGAAGGGACCGAATCAGGTTTTGATCGGTGGCCGTAGCAAGCAAAACCGCCGAAGCGCGCCGCTCAACAATCGCGCCAATGAGAGCGCGTCGCGTAACATCATCTACGCGGTCCAAATCATCAGCAATGAAAATGAGCCGATGATTCCTGCTGGCCGCGGAAATCAGGTCCGCCAAGCCGCGGCCCAAGTTACCTGTTGACTGATCTGGTGACGTGTCACGCAGCGCCGGCGGTATTGCCGGGTGAGCAATGGGCCCCGTCGCCTCCACATCCCCTGGCTGGCTCAGCAGTTGACGGACAACGAGGTCGAGAGCGGAAGAGTTGTCCGTCTCTGGATCTTCGGGAGTGATGACGGGCACGTTGATGACAAAAGCACCAGACGTTTCTGCCCTATCGGCCGCTAGCGCTAAAAGTGCGCTCTTCCCCATGCCGGGTTCGCCGGTCCATATCAAAGAACCTGAACCCTGGGCACACAAAACTTCAGCAACGTCCAACTCGCTTTTGCGCCCACGTGGCAGTTGGTACGAATGCTGGTTTATGAAGTCAGGAGACTCACGGGGGTAGTCGGAAGTGTCAGGCCAGATACGTCTTGCTCCTTGCGTCAGCATCGTCAGTGGCAACTTTGCATCGACGATTAGGTTTCCTATTCAATTACATTAGCGCATTAAGACGGACTCCTTCATTATTTTGCCATCGCCTAAGGGGATTCCCTTAACTTTTCGCAAAAAAATGGTTACGCCATCTAGGTGAATTGTACGGGAAGGAAAGGCGCTCAAACCCTGGCATTCGCCGGGCCCTGGCGGCTTTCAACGTGTTGCCCTCAATACACGCCCAACCCCTAGGCGTTGACGTTGAGTTTAGTGGTTAACGGTCAACTCGTGCGCTACCGCCGGATGCGAGTTTCTCAACATCCGCCTTGGTGACCATCGTCGTATCGCCCGGGGTAGTTTGAGCCAAAGCTCCGTGTGCTGCCCCGTACTCCACCGCTGTTCGTAGTGGCTGACCAGCCAAAAGGCCGTAAATCAAGCCGGAGGCAAATGAGTCACCGCCACCCACACGATCCAAAATTTCTAGATTTTCTCGCATAGTCGCGTGTACAACACCGGTGTCCGCTGACCAGGCTAGAGCGCCCCAGTCGTTGCGAGAAGCAGAATGCACGGTGCGCAGAGTGTTGCCGATGATCTGGAAATTGGGGTAAGTCTGCGCTGCCTTTTGCACCATCGCTTCATAACTTGACGCTTCGACCGTAGAAAGATTTTCGTCTGCGCCGGCAACTTCCATTCCCAGGCACGCAATAAAGTCCTCTTCATTTCCGATCATAACGTCGACATATTGCGCTATTTCTTTATTTACTCTTTGCGCTTCTTCCTGGCCCCCGCGATGGTTCCACAGGCTGGGACGGTAATTCAGGTCGTAGGAGACGATCGTGCCGTGTCGGCGCGCAGCCTGAACGGCGGCAAGGGTGGTCTTAGCGCTGGTTTCACTCAAGCCCGCGAAGATGCCGCCCGTGTGTAACCAGCGGGAACCCAACTCACCAAAAATATAGTCCCAGTCGACGTCCTCTGGCTGTAGTTGTGAAGCCGCAGTGTGGGCGCGATCCGAAACGCCGACGGCGCCACGCACTCCGAACCCGCGTTCGGTGAAATTCAAACCATTGCGTGCCGCTTCTCCTAGACCGTCAAACGGCATCCACTTGATGTGTTGGGTATCGAGTCCACCGGTGAGAATGAAATCCTCAACCAGGCGCCCCACTTCGTTATCAACGAGGGAGGTGACGATCGCGCCGCGCTGGTCAAACGCGCGTCGCAGGCCCCGGGCAACGTTGTATTCTCCGCCGCCCTCCCAGACGTTGAAGGATCGCGTGGTGCGGATGCGTTTATCACCCGGGTCTAGGCGCAGCATGACCTCGCCTAAAGAAACGATGTCGTAGCGGCAGTCTTTACTTGCGCGCAGATTGAGTTTGGTCAAGGTGTGCTCCTTTGTGTGGTCTCACAAACGATCGATGGGAGTTATTTGGTGTCTACG